>Ga0326758_100273_pt1 | contig 13203 bp, 8 predicted proteins | sample GCRJH_S_FD_207221 | JGI IMG/M metagenome (GOLD analysis project Ga0326758, IMG submission 207221) | Hot spring sediment microbial communities from Geyser Creek Basin, Yellowstone National Park, WY, United States - GCR.JH_S | ecosystem: Environmental > Aquatic > Thermal springs > Near-boiling... | reverse complement strand
AGGATATGGAGGGAGGGGTACCCGAGCGACATGAGGGCGAGGAGCAGGGAGAGGGCTGAGCAGTTCGATACCAAGGTGATAGCTGACAAATGGCTTGAGGTCCTGAGGGGGGTTAAGGGCTGAGGCCGCCAGCGACCTCCTTGAACATCCTGACGTACTGGGGAACCACGACATCCTCGCTGTAGTCCCTGACTACGGCCTCCCTGCCCCTCCTGCAGAGCTCAAGGTACCTCTCCCTGTCATTATAGAACATGTTGTAGAGGTCAACGAGCTGCCTCAGCGCGCCGTCGACGCCCCTCGCCAGGAGGAGGGGGAGGCCTGGGAGCCTGTGTGAAGGTATGTCAGAGACTATCACGGGTGTGCTGCTTGCCAGGGCCTCAAGGATGACAAGGCCGAACGTGTCAGCCCTGGTAGGGTAGATGACGGCGTGGGCTGATGAATAGAGGTTCACAAGCTCGTCCTCGGGGACAAAGCCGAGGCTCTCAACGCCATCAGTTACATCGCCCTCCCTGCCGCCGGTGGCCAGGAACCTTGCCTTGAGGCCTAGCCTCCTGGCCTCCCTGGCAACTGCAGTGAAGACGTCAAAGCCCTTCTCATATGCTCTCCTGCCCACGAAGAGCACCTTGAACTCCTCGTCCTTCTCCCTCGTCGGCCTCCAGCGGTTAACGTCAATGAAGGGGGGCAGGGCGTAGACCCTCCCGTGCCTTATGAAGTTGACAAGGTGGGGGTAGGCGTGGACTGCCTTGAAGCGCCTCAGCTCAAGGCGGGCGACCCTGTGAAGGTAGTAGCTGTAGGCGCCCCAGGCGCCGAGCCTGTTAAGGAGGGTAACCGGGCCTCCCCTGAAGAGCCCTGGGTCCTGGGCCTCGGGTAGGAGGAGGGGCGAGTGAATTGCGGCCACCTTAGGGGCCCTGACCCTCAGGAGGGCCAGGGAGGCCATGGGGAAGTAAGTGACGTAGGCTACGTCAGCGTCAGCCTCGGGGAGCAGGCCCTCCCTGTACTCGACGGGGCCGAGGAGGCCCTTAACGTCAACGCCGCCCCGCCGCCCTATGGGCAGGGAGTAGACGGAGGCCCTGAGGCCCTGCCTCAAGAGGGCGCTGGCGAGCCTCGCTATGAAGGTCTCTCCTCCGCCCATGTATGTGAGACTGTGGTTGTGAACTAGCGCGACCCTCATCAGGGCCCTCGGCCAGGTCGCTGACAGGGCTGGCCAACTTTATGCGTGACGCCAGCAGGTCGAACCCTGCGACATGGGCGTTAGCAGTGGGCGGGGCCTAAAGGACGTGAGGCGTAGGCCTTTGGAATAGGCCTTATGGTAAGCCCTTAACTAACACCAGGGCCTGCCCCCTGCGGCTCGACCTAGCCTGCTGGCCTTCTCTCGCGGGCCGCCAGGAAGGCTATGGCTAGGGCGAACAGGGCGTAGGTGGGTATGTTGCCGTAGGCTGGTACCAGGTACCAGGGCACCCTTATGGGCGGGTACTCGCCTGGCACGTAGGTGTTCACCCTTATCGTCAGGTTGCCAGGAATTGTCTCGCTAGCGTTCACCACAAGGGTCTCCCAGGCTGCCCTCTGCGTTACGTTGGCCTCAAAGGTCAGGGCCTTCTGCGCGGGCCTCTGGGGGCTTATGGTTATGGTCCTGCCAAGCAGCGACACAGTTATGTTCGAGCTCACGTTAGTTGAGCTGGCTGGCCTGTTGGTGACCATTATCAGGTTCATGGTGCAGTTGAGCTGCTTTATTAGGGCTGAGCCGTTGTAAACCAGGGCCTTAGGCGCCCCAGGTATGTAAGTGCAGAGAGCCTGCCACGGCGTGGTGGGCATGTGAAGGATTACGTAATAAGTGCCCGGCTCCAGCTTTGCCTTAGGGCTGGTGACTATTGGCGTGGCCCACGAGTGGGGCTCGCACCACCAGGGCTCCCCGAAGCTTGCGCTCCACAGGTAGCCGCTCCTGTTCGTTGGAACAGGCGACCTTGATATCATGACCTGGCCGCTCACCAGGTCGCTAGGACCTGAGCCGAAGACAACAAGGCTCTCTATCGTGGCAGTCTCGTTGACTGTAACCGGTTGCACCAGGTACTCCGAGCCGTTCAGGAGAGCGAAGTAGCCTGGCAGGGTGCCGCATCCAGGGCCCTGGGGCTGCTGGAGCAGCCATGATAAGTTGCTGGTGACGTACTCTATGGCCTGCAGCGGCCTGTAATTGACGCTCAGGCTGACCTTAACCGGCCCCTCAGGCAGAAGGGCCAGCGGGTACTGGTGTGAGCCTGGCGTTATGGGTGACAGCGCCTCTGTGGCCGTGTAGTTGAGGCCGTGGAGCTTTATGAGCGGTATAGGCGGGTGATCTGCAGGCATGTAATTGCTTATCGTAACCAAGAGCTCGCTGGGCAGGGGCAGGCTTGAGCTCTGGTTAATGCTAATCACGAGGGCCTCCTGGTAGGAGCTGCCCGTGAGGTTGGCCCAGTAGGTCAGCGGGAGCTCAAAGGGCCTCTGAGCAACTAACGTCACAGTCTTGTTCAGGGCTACGGCAGTGCTGTTCCGTACAATTAACGATATTGAGACGCTCGCGTTAGCTTTGGCGACCTCCGCCGACCTGTTGGTGGCTATTATCAGGTTCATGGTGCAGTTGAGCTGCTTTATGAGAGTAGAGCCGTTGTAAACCAGGGCCTTAGGGGCCCCGGGTATATATGTGCAGAGAGCCTGCCACGAATTGGGCAGGTGGAAGATTATGTAGTAAGTGCCTGGCTTAAGCACAACGTTGGGCGTGAACTTTATTGGAGTGGCCCACGAGTGAGGCTCGCACCACCAGGGCGGCGTGAATCGTGAGACCCAGACGTAGCCACTACTGTTCGTCGGTACTGGCGACGTCGATATTGTTATATTGCCAGGCGCCAGGTCGTTCGACCCTGAGCCGAAGACGACGAGGCCCGTTACCTTGACGGTCTGGTTGAGCGTGATCGGTTGCACTACGAACTCTGTGCCGTTCGGTGTGACGACATAGTACCCTGGCAGGGTGCCGCATCCAGGGCCCTGGGGCTGCTGGAGCAGCCATGATAAGTTGCTGGTGACGTACTCTATGGCCTGCAGCGGTACATAACTGATGCTTAGGTTTACCGTCAAGGGCCCACCCGGCAGAGTGGTTATGCTGTAGTGATACTGGCCGGGCGTCAGGGGGAGTAGCGTTACCGTCGTCGTGTAGTTGAAGCCGTAAGGCCTCTGGAAGGGTCCTATGAGCAGCCAAGCGCCGTCATTGAAAACGTAGGGCAGGTAGTTGTTGAAGTTCGGGTAGTATGACAACCCAGTTGGCACGAACGGCGAGTACACTTCAAATTTAGTATAGTTGTTCGGCCCGAAGAACGGCACCCCGTGCTCATTCCAGCCATACCTCGTTAACGAGAACCAGGGCACGGCCGTTGCCGGCACTAAGACGGAGGCGTTGGGCGGCACGTAGTCGTTCAGCTGTATGAGGGCCAGGTCATATGGTGTCGTCGCGGGCTGCAGGGGGTTGGGCAAGGGCGCGTGGAAGTAAAGCGCTGACAGGGGAGAGAGGACGTTAAGGAACAGTGTCGAGACTGTTATCGTGATGAAGACTGCGACAAGCAGCGCCCTCCTGACGCGCGGGCTGAACTTCCTCAGGGCCCATATGGCGGGCACTATGACGGCCGGCGCCACGAGGGCCGTGTAGTAGACCCAGATAACATAGTAAAAGCCCCACGGGGTCTGCCACATCACGTAAAGCCATGGCAGCAGCAGGAGGTTCTGGGGCTCCACGAGGTTCAGGAAGAGGGTTGGCATCATTAGGAAGACCGTGCTCTGAATCTTCGTGTGGAGGCCCGTCTTCACGTTGTTCACCAGGGACTCAAGGACGCTGGACAGGCTTAGCGCGGCCTGGTGGCTTGGCGAGGAGCTCGAGCTTGTGTGAGTAGTGAAGTGGAAGATGGCGTTGCCTATGGAGTCAGTTATTGATATCAGTGGGCCAGAGAGCGCTGAGCCCCAGACGTTCCCGAAGATGTTTATGGCCCCGTGACTGAAGTAGTAGACCAAAAGGAAGTCCCCGAAGAGCCATGCGAGCGAGAAGGCAAGGGTCTCAAGGCCCAGGGCGGCCTTCCCCTTGGCCTTAAGCCAGTCGAGCTTTGTGGCCAGTACGTAAAGCCCTATGAAGAACCCCAGTATTGGTGCAAACTCTATCGTGGTCATCATGAGGGTCAACGACAGCCAGTAGCCGAGCCTGTTCCCCATGTATAGGTTGTAGAGGGCGATCGCGAAAAACGGTGCCGTGAAGATCACGACCTCAACGGCGTTGGTCAGGTACGTGGTAATCCACGGGAACAGGAGGTAGGCTAACGCAGTGAGCAGGGCGTACCTCCTGTCTTCGAAGAGTTTCAGGCCAAGCTTGTAAAGCGGTATCGCTGGTAGCGTTGTCAGCGCGACCTCTATGGTCACAAGGGTGGCTATGCTCGGGTACGTGAGGTAGAGTGGGTACAGCAGGAAGAGCATCGGCGAAGCGTGGTTGTAGAAGTAAGTAGGCACGGCAAGGTTGTCGAAGAGCCTGTGGTACAGCGTTGCAGAAGCAAAGGACTGCATGAAGGTCGCCGTGTCAAGGCTTACCCCTATGTTCAGCTGATAGTACTCCATCGTGACGCTGTAAACTATGTAATAAACGGCCGCAAAGTAAATTATTATAAGCGACCTGAAGTACTTGTCCGCGGCCGCGCGCCTTGCCACGTCCTTTATGTAGCCGCTGAGCATCATGAGCATGCCTATCACTAACAGTATCGCTGACGCCCGCAGCACATCGAAGTTGTAGGGCTGAGGCGCGTAGCTGACGAAGCCTAGGGCCCAGACAACGTAGAACTGGGCGAACAGCACGGCTCCTATCAGCTTCAGGTGCCTCTCCTTAACTCCCATAACTGGCTACGCCTCGCCTCACCACGGCATAAGGGCTTTAATTCTATTATCACGGTTAGCCGTCAGAATCTATGTAGAGTGGCAGGAGGATCAGGCTGAAGCCGGTGGCAACCTAAACCGCGGGAGTGGCCGCAGGCGTTACGATGGTCAGGCGCACTAAGGCCGCAACACTGCTGCTCGGCTTCCGGCTAGCTCCCTAAGGGCTGTGAGAACGAGCCAGATAGCGGGCCAAGTGACTGGCCTTCGGCGTTCCTTATAGAGCTAAAGGGCTTTACACAAGGCTTAGGGGCTTGTTACCGCACATTCTTCAGAATGTCCTGTTAAGTTGCCTTAGCTTAGAGTTCTTGCAGTGGTAGATGTTAATGTTGACGCCTAGCTTTGGTTTAAATGTGCTGCGAAGCCTGCACTCAAACCCCAGCTCTTTAAGTGAGGCAAGTAGCTTCTCGTTGCTGACGCCAATAATGTAAGGGTGCGTCTCAAATATTATGTGCTCGAAGGCCCTCAACCTCTCCCTCTCGGGGCCAAGTATTACCTGCGCCTCGCAGCCCTCGCAGTCCACGGGTGTTCCTGCGCATTAACGAAGGGCTGTGGGGGAAGCCAGCCATCAAGGCCCTGCTGGGCTTGGCCTTTAAGGGCGGATTTATGTCTACGCAGGCCTGACCCTAAAGGAGCTACTCATGGCCTAGCGTCACGTTATAGTTAACACGCAGGCTAGCAGGCTAAGAGGATGTTAATCTAGGCTTTCAACCCATTTTAGCTCTTGTTAAAACAGGTGCAGATATGTTCTACCTTTAGGACGTTTCAAACTATAGTAGTTAGCTTTGTTGATAGATCATCTTAATGGCTTTCGTCAGCTGCTCTCAGCTAAGTTAGGCAAAAGGTATTTATGTGTAAATAGCTGTAGTCACTATCGCGAGTGGACGTGACCACAGTTATAGGGTTTAATTGGCCTATTGAGCACGATAATAGTATAGCAGTTATTGTTGATGGAAGGTTGGTCTTTGCTTCGGAGGAAGAACGGTATACAAGGCATAAACATTCGCCTCATGAACTGCCGATTAACGCGCTTAGACAGGCCTTTCTCTATTTGAAGAATAGGCTAGGAATAAAACCTAAAGACGTAGACGCCTTTGCTGTAAATTATGACCCTAAGCTTTTACCTTGGAAGATAAGGTCTCTTCTTGCTCTATTTAAGCCTTGTATATTAGGGGGCGTGTATGATATACCGTCTCTAAACGGATCTAACCCTTATGTTACTCTTCTAACGCACATCCTTTCAGGAGATTACCTGGCCTTCGCCCGCTCGTTCGTAAGGCATGTAATCCTCAGCCTGGGCGAGGAGGCGCCAAGCGACATAAGGGTCATCCCGGTTCGCCACCATCTAGCCCACGCAGCCTCCGCTTACTACTTCTCGGGGTTCAGCTCAGCCGCCGTGCTCTCGGTTGATGGGTCTGGAGAGTATGAGTCTACCGTTATCTGGAAGGTAAAGGACGGGAGCTTCGAGCCGATACTGTCTATGTATACTTCATATGGCTCCCTGGGCTTTCTTTACGAGTGGACAACGTATCGTCTTGGATTAGGATGGCTTGAGGGGCCCGGAAAGGCCATGGGCCTCGCCCCCTACGGGGAGAGGTCGAAGTACTATGACAAGCTTAGGGAGTTCGTTAAGATAGACCCCGAGGGCGATGAGCCGTACGCTATCTTAGTTAACGGCAAGAAGGTTAAGACTAAGGACCGGGACAAGTGGGGCTCCATTTACAGCTATATCTCAGAAAACGTCATCGGTGGCAGATCACTTAACTGGAACCCCAGGGGTGAGCTCAACAAGGACGCCGCTAACGTTGCATGGGCGGCGCAGAGGGTGACCGAGGAGGCCATGCTTGCCACAGCTAAGTGGGCCAGAGACCACACAGGTGAGGACAAGGTTGCCCTGGCGGGAGGGGTGGCCCTGAACGCTAAGGCCAACATGGAGATACACTACGCCAGGATATTTAACGAGATGTTCATATTCCCTGCCGCCAACGACGCCGGCGGCCCGATAGGCGCGGCGGCCTACGTGTACGAGCACGTCCTGGGGGGCAAGATGAGGCACGGCAGGCTCACCGACGTCTACCTGGGCCCCGAGTACTCCGACGAGGAGGTAAAGAAGGTTATTCAGAGGAGCAAGTTCAAGGCTGAATATATAGGTGATGACGTTGGCGTGGTCGCAGATCTAGTGGCCAAAGGTGAGATAGTGACTTGGTACCAGGGGAGGGCTGAGCTGGGGCCGAGGGCCCTGGGCAACAGGTCAATAGTTGCCGACCCGATCAGGCCCGAGTACTGGAAGATCGTAAACGACATCAAGGGAAGGGAGTGGTGGAGGCCCCTGGCCCCATCCCTCCTGGACGAGGACAAGGACGCCTACTTCACGGACCCAGTGAGCCATGAGTTCATGATACTGATGTTCCGCTATAAGGATGAGGAGACATGCAGGAGGGTCCCGGTAACTTGCCACGTTGACATGACGGCGAGGCCGCAGACGGTGACCAGGGACCAGAACAGGACGTGGTACGGCCTGATCAAGGCCTTCAAGGAAATAAAGGGCGAAGGCTTAATTATGAACACCTCGTTTAACTTGGCAGGTGAGCCCCTCGTTGAGACCCCTCAGGACGCCATTAGGAGCTTCGCCCTGGGCGGCTTTGACGCCATGTACATGCAGGGGTGGCTGATAAGGAAGAGGTGAAAGGCGAAGAGCGCTTCTACTCCTTCAGGGCAAGAGATCAGGAGGTTAAACTCTTACTTAATAATTTGATAAAAGTACTAGGCCTTCTGCTCTGATTGTTTTAAGTCAAGTCGTAGGGCCTGTTCATGTTGCAACACAAAATAAATAATGAAGAGGCCGTGAAGCCTGTTCGGGTCAGATTCCTTGTTAACCCTGAACTCAGGAAACAAGTTGGTGGTCTGTAAGTTAACAATAGAAGCAATAAGAGGCCTTAGCTTTGCTAAAGCTGGCTGAATTATGCCATTGTTTATTGCGACCCTTTTTAAATGTCCACAGCAAAATACCGTCCTTAGATGTTGTACTAAATAGCTTTAGGCGCTTGCTGAGACACTCGAGGGAGACACCTCTTTGGTGTCTCCGTGAACCCAGCACGTTATAGCCTTCGGACGCCCTACTGGCGGAGGGCCCATGGTAGTACAGAGCGTTGAGGAGCTGAGGAGGAGGGTGCAGGAGGGCTGGAGGCTCGCGAGGGACAGGAAGGGCTTCAAGATGAGGGGGCCGGGAGGGAGGTGGGAGAGGGTCTCAAGGGACCTTGAAGTCGTGGCCGCTGAGCTCTATGAGGCGCAGAGGTCCGAGAGGGGCGGGAGGACAAGGGGCTGTGAGGGGCTGCTTAAGGAGAAGGAGCGGCAGTGCCTTGAGGAGCTTGACAAGTGCTCTAACACATACATCCCCCTGGCGCTCAAGTCCCTGAGGCTTATCATAGAGCTTGGGTGGCTGGCCGAGGGTAACGTGAAGGGTCTGCCAGCTCTGCCTAAGGAGGCGAGGGACGCCCTAACGACTTACGTGATGTCCAAGGCGCGGAGGCTCTTAAGTGAGATCGTTAAGGCATTGAGGGAGTACGAGGGCTTTAACAACAATGACCTGACGGAGGCCATCGTGCACACCGAGCTATGAGCCCGCCAGCAGTAGTCAGCCCTGAGGCTACATTCGTACGCAGATCTGTGAGGAAAAAGCCATAGTTGCCCTCATAGCGACCTGACTAACGTCATCCTGCCTCAGGCCCCTTTGAGGTTGCGAACCCCAGGCCGTAAGTGGACACTTACACGCCGCTCTCGTGAAGAGAAATCCAAGCGCGTTGATGAGCGACCTGAGGGAGGCCTTAGCGTTATGACGTCAAGTCTTCACGGCGACCTTGGCCTGTTGACCTCTCAGACCTTTAAATCTCTGAAGTCATTTGCGCCCCAGAGAGTACTCTATGAGAGTAGCTATAGTTCACGCTCTGTTCGAAGTGGTAGGGGGCGACGCCAGGCTGGCCCTTGACATGTACAGGGCCCTGAGGGAGCTGGGCCACGAGGTCGACCTCTACACGGCCCACGTAAATGAGGGCGCTTGGAGGGCGCTGATGGGCGACCTGAGGGAGGCCCCGAGGCCCATAACCATTAAGGAGCCCTTGGCCAGCAGGCTGGCGGGCAGGGCCCTGGCCCTCAGGTCTATCCTGGCGACCTCAGGCCTTGTGAGGGGGCTTAGGGGGTCTAACCTAGGCTACGACGTCGTTGTGGACACATACTCTAATGTCCCAATGCGTTGGGTTAGCGCCGCATACGTTCACTTCCCCGCGGCGTTACTCCTTGACTTTCACAGGGCCCACGGCAGGCTTAGCCTTCACGAGAGGCTCTACTATGGGCTTGTGGGCAGGGAGGCCAGGAGGCTTGCGTCCAGGCGCACCGCTGTCATGACGAACAGCGCCTGGACAGCTGAGCGCGTGAGGAGAGCCTATGGAAGCCAGAGGGTCTACGTAGTTCACCCCCCGGTTAACGTTGAGGAGCTGTCAACATTAGGAGGGAACAGGGGCAGGATAGTGCTTACGGTCAGCGGGATATATCCAGAGAAGAACGTCCTGGCCATAGCTGATGTTGCAAGGCTCTTGCCCGAGGCGGAGTTCTACCTCGTGGGGGCTACTGGCCCTGCGTCAGGGCCTGTGATCAGAGAGCTGAAGAGAAGGGCTGAGGGCCTGAGGAACTTCCACCTGGAGACCGACGTGCCAAGGAGGAGGATACTTGAGCTGATGTCGCAGGCGTCGATATACCTTCACCCTCCCTTCGCCGAGCACTTTGGGATTGCAATTGCTGAGGCGGCAACAGCAGGGCTGGTCCCAGTTGTCTACAGGGACGGGGGAGGCTGGACTGACATAGCGTCAAGGGTTGACCAGGGGCTTGGGTACACTAACGCCGAGGAGGCGGCCCACATAGTTAGGTCACTGCTTAACGACGCTGGGAGGCTCAGGGCGCTCTCGGCGAGAGCCAGGGAGGTGGCAAGGGGCTTCAGTTATGAGAACTTTAAGGCAAGGCTTAGCGAGGTAGTTAAGGAGCTGGCAGGATCTAAAGCTAAAAGCTAGAAGTCTTGCAGTCCTAACTGTAAACCTGTAAACTAAGAGGCAGTAGCACCTAAAACAAAGTAAAGCCCTCGCCTTGGTCCGATCCTCAAGTCTTTTTATCCTCGCTATAGCCTATCGCCTGGGAGTAGCCGTACGTCATACAGGGCCAGGGTCTTCGCCGGCGCCACGAAGCTGTTCAGCGGCTACGTGGTAACCCTGGCCCTGCAGGCGGCCTTCTACCTGATCGTAGTGAGGGTCCTGAGCCTCAAGGGCCTTGGGGCCTATGCAGCCGCTGGCACCCTCTTCGCGCTGCTCCTGCCGCTCCTTGCGTGGCCCATATACGGCATAGGCAGGTACGTCATAGGCTACTACCAGACTGGCAGGCTTGAGGAGGCAAGGGGGCTATACATTAGGGGCCTTGCAATGGTGCTCGCCTTCAGCGTCGCCATAGCCATGGCCATCTGGGCCCTCGCGTCACCTTTCTCAGAGCTATATTATGGCACGACCCGCTACGCCTGGCTGCTAAGGCTCACGGCCCTTGACCTAGTAGCAAACGCTTACTACAACTATGTCTACTACGTGGCCTTTCAGGCCTCTATGAGGTTCGGCAGGTGGAGCCTTACACAGGCCGTCTGGGCTTTCACTAGGTACGGCGTGGGCCTTGCCCTCCTCTTTGCCGGCTTCGGCCCCGCAGGCCTGATAGCCGGCTGGGTAGCTGGCGACACTGTCTCAGCAGCCTTAGGAACCTATTGGTCTTTGGACTTTGTAGTTGGAAGCAGGAGCAAGGCCCCCCTGATTCCGGCCCTCTCTATTGCTGCCCCTATAGCCATAGGCTACTTCATGGCGACGGCACTTCAGAACGTTGACAAGCTCTTTGTCCTGAGGTACATAGGCCTAGCTGAGATGGGCTCCTACTCAACTATAATGTTGGGCTCTGTCACTTTTCAGATAATTGTTTACAACTCCCTTTCAGGCGCCATCTACCCTTTCTTCGTCAAGTTCGAGGAGAGCGGCTCCCTGAGCGGGGAGGCTGTTGCAGCCGCAATAAGGTACGTCACGGTGCTCACGGTGCCCCCCTTCTTCCTCCTGGCGGCCCTCGGCAGGCCCCTGATACAGCTCCTCCTCGGCCCGGCCTTCATCCACGACTGGGAGGCCTTCGCCGTCCTCATGGCGGGCCACGCGGCCATGAACTACGACCTGCCTATAACCCAGGCCCTTCAGGCCAGGAAGGCCACGAAGGCGCTTGGCGCTCAGGCTATAGTATCTGCGGCCATCATAGCCTTGCTGAGCCCGCCGTTGATCGCGTGTTGTCTCGCTACAGGCGCAGCAGTCGCGTACGTCCTGGCGAGGCTCGTTGGCTTCCTTGGCGTGGCCGCCCCAAAGGCCAAGTCGCTGGGCCTCCTGAAGATCGACCTTAGGGAGTACGCTAAGACCATCTCGGCAGCCATTATAACGTTCGCGGTAACGCTTGCAGCCGAGGTTATCACAGGCTTCGGCTTAGTCCTTCTGCCCCTTTACATAGCCCTTGGCGGCATAGCAATGGTGGCCTCGCTAAGGGTCCTTAGGGTCCTTAGGGCGGACGACTACATAGCCCTCATGGAGGCGACGCCAGCCAGCCTGAGAGGGCTCGTGGCGAGAACCTGGTCCCTCCTCGGCCTCCCGGTGCCAGATCCTCAGAGGGCACAGTAAAAGCTCATAGAAGGGCCTATGATTGACTGTAACCTCGCACAGGCTGGTTACGCTATTTAGCTGAGATGTCTGGGCTCAGGGAGCTAATTACCTCGTTAAGCCTCTCCTTGAACCTCTCGTAGCTGAACCCCTTTGTCACCTGCCTGGCCCTTGCCGACAAGACCTTTAGCCTCTCAGCGTCGTTAAGCAGCCACCTAATGATATGAGCGGCCTCCTCAATGTTCATGTAACCAAGGCCCTGATCAATTCTTGACGCTATGTCAGTCCAGCCACCCCCGTCCCGGTAGACCACTGGCACGAGGCCAGCCGCTGCGGCCTCAGCAATCGCAATCCCGAAGTGCTCAGCGAAGGGAGGGTGAAGGTAAACGGAGGCCTGCGACATCAGCTCAAGTATCCTCCTCCTTGGCACGTCGGTCTCCAGGTGGAAGTTGCTGAGGCCCCTGGTTCTCTCCTCTATAAGGTTGAGGATAGGCCCAGAGGATGAGCTTGTGCTTCCAACCAGGTAGAACTCGGCCTCAGGCACGAGCCTAGCTATCTCTGGGATCTCCGTCACCCTCTTGCCCCAGTCTATCCTGCTCACAGTTAGCACAATCTTTCCCCTGTCGCTGTTTAATGTTGACAGCTCCTCGACGTTAACCGGGGGGTGAACAACGTAGACCCTCTGATTACCATACGCCCTCTTCACGCGCTCGGCTGTCCAGGTGCTGTTCGTCATAACCGGCTTGGTCCTGTCAGCGAGGGCCTTCGCCATCCAGGCTACCAGCGAGTTGTAGGCCCTCTCACGTAAGCCTAGCTCGAGGCGCTCCACCCTGAGATAATAGGCTGGCAGCTCAGCCAGCGGGAAGTGAACGTATGTGGCGTCAGCCCACCTGAGAGGCACGCCGACGAAGGTCTGAACTATTAGGTCGTAGCGGGACCTGAGCTTCTCAACGGGCCTCCCTAAGTACCAAGCGGCCAGGAGCGCCCTGAGCATCTGGGCCCTACGAAAGAGCCTGTTAACCGGCGGCTCCCCAAGCACGGTAGGCTCTGGGAAGTTGCCCATACCGTCGGTTATCACCTGCCAGGCCCTCTCGTCAAGGTAGGCGGCGTATAGGTCGGCCTTATGCCCAAGGTCTTTTAGGGCCCTGTACATCTCAAGTAGCAGCCTCTCGCCCCCTCCGGCGATGAAGAACGCTGTGTGGACCAGCGCTACCCTCACTGCCTCTTCCAGGGCTAAGGCGTCAAGGCCCTTTAAAAAGATATGAGAAGCAGTGCGTTGCACCTTTAAAGCCGTCAAGCCCGCGAAAAGGCTTGAGATGTAGCTTGAGTAAGCTCTGCCTCTACGGCACTGTGCTGAACTCCGCTGACACCGTTGAGAGGTCCATAAGGAGCGTCTTCAGGCCGGACGCAGACATCGTTATAACTGACGGGGGCTCAACCGACGGGACCTACGAGAGGCTCCTGGAGATATCGAAGGACTACAACCTCAGGGTCTACAGGGCCCCGGGCTCGAGCAGGGGCCTGGGGAGGCAGCTGGCTTTAATGAGGTGCCCCGAGGGAAGCTACA
>Ga0326758_100271_pt1 | contig 13301 bp, 7 predicted proteins | sample GCRJH_S_FD_207221 | JGI IMG/M metagenome (GOLD analysis project Ga0326758, IMG submission 207221) | Hot spring sediment microbial communities from Geyser Creek Basin, Yellowstone National Park, WY, United States - GCR.JH_S | ecosystem: Environmental > Aquatic > Thermal springs > Near-boiling... | reverse complement strand
CGAGGGGCCAGCCGCTTCACTTGCTGGCGGAGAGGGCAGGGCCCTGGCTGGCCGCGGAGGCCTACGTCACGGCCCTGGCCCTCTCGCTCCTCGCTGACACCTTTGCCGTAACGCTGTCCTGCGTGGCCGAGCTCAGGGGCCTCCTCCCCTGGCCGGCCTACCTGGTGTACGGCGGGTGTGGGCTGACCGACGGCCTTGTGGTGACGCCTGTAGGGGTCGCGGTGGCTACTCTGGTGGCCGTGGGCCTCTTCAGGCTAATAGTGAGGAGGACGTGACCCCCTAAAGCCTGGAGGTTCACCAGGACCATAGTCCTCCTTGCGCGCCTATTACCGCGGTCCTGTCAATAGGCTTCCATGTGAATTCGTGTAGAAAAGAGTGTCATTGCCCCCTAACACGCCTTGGCTCTCTTAAGCTGATGCTAAAGTTTGGCTCGCAGGCACTTGAACTTGACTTTGGCTAACTCTTAGAGCCTAGAAAGACCTACAACGCCAACAAGTCCTTAACTGGCTCAGAAGCCTTACTATAGTGCTCTGCATCACTTCAGTAGTTAACCTTGATTAGGGTGGTTTCATTGGTTAAGAGCGCTGTAAGTTCATATCTAAGGGGGCTTGTACCTCTGGGGCCTAAGAAGATCACCAGAATGACCACTAACCCGGAGAAAGAGCGTTTACTTAATCTTAATGCACCTACCGCTCGAATTAAACGACCTGTGGAGGGATGTCTACCAAAGCGGTTAAAGGTAGAATTAGTGGAGCCTTTAAATCCTATGGCGTTGGAGTTAGAAAGGTGGGAAAACCGGTGTCCATAGGTTTACAGGATCAATTATTGAGCATTCATAGAGAGCAGATGGAGGAAAAAGCTACTATCCTCCTTGATTTCCTCAAGAGGCTTGAAGGTGGTGTGCATGGTTAAGTGTCCGTATTGCGGGTTTGAAGGAGAGTTTAAACTACTTAGAACTTGGAAGTTCAAGTACTACACAGTCTATTACTATGAGTGCCCTAACTGTGGAAAACTGTTTAGATACTATATTGGTGTGTCACCACGTGGTAAAAGATCAGAGTTCATTATAAGGGTCGGGATTCCTCGGGGACAAAGTAGGGGTGGAGCCAAGTGAGTCAGCACTTCATAGAGTCTCCTGATTTCCCCGTTGACGCTGTAAATAAGGCATCCGCCGAGGAGAAACGGGGTGGGGGTAGACCAGACTACTGGGAAATGGTATTTTGGTGGACGCGTAAGCCGTTGGCGAGCGCGAGGGCTGTAGTTGCAGGGGCTGCGCTTCCATCAAACATAGACCCGATGAGGTTCAAGACATGGTTGCGGCTTGACGCTTCTAAAACCCCTCACAGGCTCAACCCCGAGATACCAAGAGAACTACAAGGCCTCCTCAAGGAGAAGAAGCTGCTAGATCCCTTTGCCGGTTTTGGATCAATTCCACTAGAAGCCATGAGACTAGGTATTGGTGAAGTAGTAGCTGTAGAGCTTCTTCCAGTAGCATACGTTTTCCTGAAGGCAATACTGGAAATTCCGAAGTGGTCTACAGAGAAGGGGATAGCTAATGAGCTAGTGAAAGACGTGGAGAGATGGGGCAAGTGGATAGCTGAGGAATTAAGAAAAGATCCTGATATTAGGGAGCTATACGATGAAGATGTGGCAGTATACATAGGCACCTGGGAAGTACAATGTCCCATTTGCAAGAGGTATACTCCTTTAGTCGGCAACTGGTGGCTTGCCCGAGTAAAGAAAAACAACAAAGCATACACTAGACTAGCATGGATGAAGCCCGTCGTAGATCAAAACGAAGCACACATCGAAGTAGTGGACCTTAATAGAATCCATGGAGCCACCACTAATGCCAAAGTAGCTACAAGCGAAAAATCCATAGGTGAGGCGAAAATAGAGAGTTATATGATCAGGATTGCTGGCAAAGAATACAGCGTACCAGAGCCTAATGTGATTGCAGAGGCCGAATACGCGAGGTGTCTACTCTGTAACAACGTCATGCTAGACGAAGAAGCCATAGCCGAGTTGAAGAGACGCGTTGAAGCGGAATTAGCAAAAACCACTAGAATACCAGTGCGTTTCTCGGACATGTTCTATAGGCAATTATTCACGAAGGGGGTAAACAAGTCGCTTGACGAGTTAAAAGAGAGGGCTGAGAAAGGAGTAGTAGACCAAGACGTGAGGATGTATACTCTACTCAAAGAGTCCAGGACTATCTCTTCTGCAAAGGAAGTACTCAGTAAAGTATTAAAAGAACTCGGTGAGCAATACCCAGTCTTCTACCCTAAGAAAGCACTGCGAGACTGGAACAAAAAGTTGGAAGAATACTTAAACGGCCTGATAACACTAGAAGAACTAAAAACCGCAAGCGCCCGGCCAAGACTATTAGTAAAAGTAAAAGTTGTAAACAAGCAACTGGTATTTGAGCCTGCAACACGAGAGGACAACGAGAAATTATGGAAAGCGCTAGAGAAGCTAAGAGCGATATGGGGAGACCCCGATATACCAAAGGAGCCTATTGCGCCATATGGTAATAGATACATATTCCCCATCCTCTATGGGTTCGATAAGTGGTATAAGTTATTCAACCCAAGACAACTCCTAGTCCTGGTAAAACTAGTCAAGCTAGTACGAGAAGCGGGTAAGAGAGTAGAGAAGGAGAAGCTAGATCAAGGATGGAGCAAAGAAGACGCAAGAAAATACGCAGAAGCGGTAACAACATACCTAGCTATAGTTCTTTCTAAGCATGTTGATTGGAACTCTATGATGTCTGGATGGCAGTTATCATATCTTATAGCAGCCCATACGCTAGCCATGAGGGGAATCGCTATGGTTTGGAATTGGGGTGAGTATTCACCGTACTCTAGCTATAGAGGAACTTTATCTGCCATGTTAAATACTATAGTTAACTCTCTTGAATATCTTCACTTAACTCTATTGAAATCGGTAGGAAATGCCAAGGTGATTCTCGACGATGCTACTGAGCTTTCCAAACTTGAGGGCGAGAAGTTCGATGTGATAGTGACCGATCCGCCTTACAGGGACGACGTGCCTTACGCCGAGCTCAGCGACTTCTACTATGTGTGGCTGAAGAGAGCCTTGAGCGATGTTGTTAAAGAAGAGTCCGGCCTCTTGAAACTTGCACCCAGGTTCTATATGGATGCCTTCTTTGTAAATTGTAGGGAGGTCGAGGCAAATTGTAGGGAGATCGAGGTTCAGTGGAAGGAATTCAGTACAAAAGAGGTTAGTTATGAAGAGGGTAGGGCTAGGAGCTTTGGGCTGGGCTCTGCCCTAGACCACTACAGGTATCTCATGGCTTCAGCCTTCAATACTATGAACAGGCTCCTCAAGGATGACGGTCTTCTTATAACTTACTTTGCTCATACTGATCCCGAGGCGTGGGCCGAGCTCATCGAGGCTGGCTGGAAACATGGTGGGTTTACTGTTACTGCCGGTTTCCCAGTAGCTACGGAGTCAGCACAGTCGGTTATTAAACAAGGAAAACTTTCACTAGATACTAGTATAGTAGTTGTTTGGAGGAAGGGCGCGAGAGAAGGCCGAGAGGCTTCTATGGACTCGGTTGTAAAAGAGATGTTTAGTGAAGGAGTTGAATGGTCTAAGAAGGTCTACGGTAAACTCTATGGTAGGGACTTATTCTTTAGCGTGTTCACCAGGATGCTTTCAGTGGCAACTAGATATGGTAAGCTATACGATAGCAAAGGAGAAGTAGATGCGAGGAGACTTGTTGAAGAATATGTAACCCCACTAACAGTAAAAGCGCTCGTTACAGCAATTAGTGGAGAAAGGGAGGGAGAGGTCATACTCGACAAAGCAGCGCTATTCTATCTTATTACTAAGTTATTGTACGCTACAAGTGGAGTTCAGGTTAAATCAAAGACCTTAACCCCTGGAGACATTGTTTTGCTCTCCCTTGCGACAGGGTTAGATAGCAAGGAGCTTCTCGTCAACAAGATCCTCGTGAAAACAAGGAAGAAGGACGAATACAGGTTTATGGAGCCATTGCCCCGAGGACTTGAACCGCTATATTCGGATAGAAAAGGGTTCATAGAATTCCTTGAAAGCAGGGGGCTAGACCCTGTTACATTATCTGTTAACAAAGAAGAGGAGAAAGAAGGAAGAAGAATGGTCTCGGTGGATGTCCTCCACTTAATGGAGTATGCTGTCACAACGGATAAACCGCAGGAACTCATTAAAACGCTCAAGAAGAAGTATCCGGAGCTATACGACAGCGCAGTTAAACTCGCGAGGCTTCTTGTAAAAGCGCTTCCAAAGGACCCCGAGAGCATAATGTGTAATAACTTATTCTTATACTTAGATAGGGGTGAAGCGTAATGGGGGTCAAAGAACTCCTTAAGCCCTTAGACGACGTATTCGATGAAAGCCTAGACCAAGTCATAGCGCCATCGCTCGGAAAGATCTATGGATATATGAAGGGACTGGAAAAGCCCGAGAGCAAGCTCGATGAATACATCTACGACCTATATGGTAAGTCGAGAAAGTTCTTCTCTATAACATACATAACGAGCGGCATGGAGAAGGTATTTAATGAGGTAATAAAAGCCCTGGAGAACGGTTCAACGGGCCCAATAATACTGCCCTCTCTATTCGGCGGAGGTAAAACACACCTGTTGCTAGCACTACTACATGCATTCCAGGATCCAGAGGCTATTTTATTCGCGGAGCCTGAGGGTACAGCGAAGAAATTATACGAGAACTTAAAGAACTTATTGCAGTCGAAGAAAATAGATAAAATAGATATCGTAGTTATTGACGGTGACTATGAAAAGTACGCTCCAAGCCCAATCAAACCCCTAAATGTTGGCCCCTATACTGTTTACACGATATGGGGGTACATCGCACACTCTCTGGATAGGTACGATATCGTTAGAGATTACGATGAAAAACAGGCCGCGCCCTCCGAAGACGCCCTAGAAGACCTATTCCGAGATAAACACGCCCTCATATTAATGGATGAAGTCCTTTCCGGGTATGCTATAAACCTGGAGGACAAGATACAGCGAAGTAAGCTTCTCCAGTTCTTTAAGAGGCTAGCTAGTGCACTGCAAGGGAAGAACATTGCAACAGTCGTAACAATACCTGCTTACTACAGAGAGCAGACAAGTGAAATTGAGATAGAGGAGCTATATAGAGACATCGCCGACTTCATAAAAGGGTTCTTTGACGCAGTGAGAGAGCAGGGGGTAATAGTACCGCCAGTAAGATACGCGGAGGAATATGGAGGAAGTGACGTTGTGAAAATACTGAGGAAGAGAATATTTGGAAATGCCGAGATCTCAGTTCCCGCTGATAAAATATCTGATCTAATATCTCATTATCAGGGTGTCTATAGCCTTGAAATGTTCCCGAGCACTGCTGGGCAAATAGAATTATTAAAGGAGTACTACCCGTTCCACCCAACATACATTGATATACTAATAAGACACATAGCCGAGAGAAGGCCTACAACCTTCCAAAGAACGCGGTTTGCTATACTAATAACGAGGAAAGTAATTAGAAATCTCTGGCAGAGTAATAGAGATCCCGACCTTATACATGCTTGGAGCATAGACTTAGAGAACGATGATATATCGGCAGCTATCCTTGGAAAACTCCACCAAGAGAAAAGCTATAAAGATTATGTTAATAAATTATATGAGGTTACAAAGAAGTTTGCCAATGAAGAGGAAAACTTAGCAAAAGATATTATCACGACAATCTTTCTAAGGACGTTTCTATATGAAGGCGCGGTGAGCGCAATAAAGGCCTATCCCACCGTGAATGAAGTTTACTGGGCTGTCTATGATAGAGAGCACAATGTAGAGCCCGCCAGGCTAGAACTAGTTCTCAACAAGCTCATAGAGGATCCCGATGCTAGCTACATAGTTAAAGAAGATGACAAGGTATACTTCACAACCCTAGTAGACATAGGGGAGATCCTGAAGAAGAGGGTAGAAGAGGCATTGAGATCCAAGAAAAACGAAGTAGTTAAAAAACTAAAGGATGAGCTAAAGGAAGTTCTTGTTTCTAATGACGAGCCCCATGAGCCGTTTTCAGAGGATTACACAACGTTCATGACCAGTGCAGATCTGCAGGTAGAGTTTAAACTGGAGGATTCGCCCGAGCATAAAGCAATTGTTTATCTTGGGCAACTAGATAACCGGCAAGCGTATAATTTAATTCTTGGCTATAAGAACTATAGAAATGTAGTGGTGGTTCTGGACTCGTCTGATAATAAGGGTTTTGAAGAACTGCTAGAGGCCGCTGCATGGCTCTATGTAATTGATAATGTCATCAAGGAAAAGGAGCTAGTGAACATGTATCCTGATGAGAACATTAGAAAATGGAATGAAAGCAAGTTAAAAGATATAAGGAGGAAAAAATTAAATGATTTAAAGAACTTGGCTACAAAGGTGCTTAATAGGGTCTGGTATCCTACGGAAGAAGATGTAAGCTATACCCAAGTGACAGTATCTAAGAAGTCCTTACTTGGTAATATTCGCGATGCGTTAATAGGCGAAAAGATCCTCGACCCTGACCAAGTGAACCTCAAGGTATTTCTAGAAAAACTAGGGAGTGCAGGTAAAAATTTAGATCAGTGGACACAGGTCTCAACTATAACCGATCTATTCCTTAGGAATCCAAGACTGTGGATAGCTAGTAAAGACGATGTGCTCAAAGTCCTGAAAAGGCTATATGACAGCCTTGAAATAATGATCATGCGCGAAGGGAAAATATACTGGAAGAACATATGCGAAGAAACGCTGTCAGAGGAATGTCCAGGTGGTTCAGATCCAGCTATTGAACGCCTCAAAGACAACGACGCAATAGTAAGGTCAGACATAATGTTTGAGGAATTCGTAAAGCAATTAGTAAGCTCAGAAGGGGTGGAGTCACAGGCAGATAAAACAGTAACGAAGCAATACCTAGTGCAAATAGGGGGATCAAAGCACAGATTAAGCGATCTATACAAAGAGTGGGGGAAAGACAAGCTTTACCAAGTGCTTAAAGACCCGAGAAATAAGCTTACATTAAAAGTAGAGGTTGTAGAAAGAGGCTTCATCTTAGAATTAGACAAAGAGTATAAAGAGACGTCACCAGGACAACCGGTAGAGGTAAAGGTATCTGTAAAACCCATTGGAGATTATAAAGAAAAAGTTAGGTTAGAAGCGGATACTGGGACCATAGAGCCCTCCGAGCCCTCTGAAAGAGTCCCACCCTTTGATGTACGTTGGACGCTGACATCCCCGCAGAGGGAGGGTGTTTACAAATATGAAATTAGAGCAAGTGACGGTAAGTTCTTAAGAAACGCCACCTTAGAAATTAAAGTCATTGGAGAATACGAGATAATAGATGTCGATCTATCAGAGTACGCTGCCGCGCCTGGAGACGTAATCGACGAAGTATATGATATTAAAATACCTCAGCACGTACTTCGCATCAAGGAAAGCATGCTTGAGGGGTTAGGTACCATAGTAGTCTATTTAGAAGCAAGCGGGCTTGAAGGAAAGCTGAAGGTCAATATAGATGGAACATCATTTGATGATGTGGGAGAGATCATTAAGAGTCTAACCCAATTAAAAGGCGTTAGTGTAGAAGCAAAGCTTAAAGTACAAGATCCCAAACCAATCGATGAGCGTAGAGCGTCGTTAATAAATTCCATTAGGGGCTATTTTAAGGGAGTGAAAATCAAGGCTAAAAGAAAGGTGAAAACCGGTGTATAGAATTACATGGGTAAAAAAGAAGTCTAAAGGGAAAATAAGATATTATGCCTATTTCAGATCCTACGTATTAACGGAAAAAGAGGAGGACCTGGAGAAAGAGAAAACAAGCTCTATCGACATAAAGGTTCCCGTCTCCAACCCCTCAGAAATACTCGCTATAGCGAAAATACTAGGTTGCGAAGTAACTAATAGTATGAGTTGGGTAAGAATAGGCACGGAGGATGCGTATTTTAGACTCATAGTGTATGCCGTAGCGAGAATGAGCATCAAAAAACCAGCGAAGGTAGACGAACTGAAAAGCCTAGTAGTTAGCGAGGGGTTTAGTACTGATGCTTGGTGGTGGGCAAATACGTTTATAAACAGATACAAGAACGAAGGCGCGATCAAAGGTATCGGTGCAAGGTGTCTCTATAAACCGGCAAGGGCCTTTAAACTCGTCTATAATCTAGACTAAAGGGACCTGCACCCTTTCTCCCACATATTTTTAATAATTTGCTGTGGTGAGAAATGCGTGGGGAAAGACTGTTGGAGTCTGAGAAAAGACCGTTGGAGTCGCTACTAAGCTATGTTTTCGAGACCATGTATAAATATAATCCGATCCTGCGATTTTACCACTACTCACAGCAAAGGCCAGAGCCCATAGAGCCGTTTTTACACCAAGTAGAAATTTTAACTAGGTCCATACTTAGAGATAAAATAAGGGTTCTCATAGGCGATGAAATAGGCCTTGGAAAAACAATTACAGCAATAGTGGTTGGGAAATACCTCGAAGACTCTGGCGAGGCAAAAAGGATCTTGGTTTTAGTTCCCAGGATTCTCCTCGACAAATGGAAGGCGGAGACTGAATACTGGGTGGGATCCAGTAAAGTTCGAGTCATAGAGAGCCGTGCAATTGATACGTATGTTAAAAAAGGGTTTCCAGAGGGCTGGTACCTAGTCTCAATGGATCTCCTCGTCAGGAATGAAAAGGTTAGAAAAGCGTTGAGTGAGGCGAATTGGGATCTTATAATAGTTGACGAAGCCCACAGGCTTTCTCCACGCTCTGCTCGGGAGAGATGGAGATATATTGGTAAAGAACTCATCGAGAAGCATCCCGAGAGGCACGTTATTCTTCTCTCGGCTACACCACACAAAGGGTTTCCTGACGATTACATAGCTAAGCTGCGCATATTAGATCCGGGGCTAGTAGAAGATTACAAAAAATTAGATAATAATATGTTCTATAAGCTGGCCCATAACGTATTGACGTTTAGGCGGTTAAAAGAGGATGTTAACAAGGTATATGAGCAAAGGGACGTATTTAAGCCTGCCCACCTAGTCGCGGTACTTATAAAACCAACAGATCTCGAAGCAGAATTCTATAAAAGAATGGAGAGTACACTACTTGAAATACTTAGAAAATATCGTCCTGAGGAGGACAAAACTGATACCCGGTACGGTCAAAAATGGGGCCTAATAATGTTGTTAGTCACGCTACTTGCCAAGAGGGCGTTTTCAAGTCCTGCAGCAGGATATAGCACGCTTGCATATATGACGTATAAGAGGGCAAAAACATGGAAAGCTGTAAACCAAAGGGACTTAGAAAAAGAGGCAAATAGACTACGAAATGAAGTGGTAGCCCACTTAATGGGAGATTACACAGAAGAAACCCTAGTCAGTAAGGCGAGAAGAAGGGCTAGAGAAGCGGATCCGATAAACGAATTCCTAGCATATGCGTCAGCGTTCCTAGATGATAGTAGTATTAGAGAGCTAGAAGAACTAGCTAAGCTAGCTAAAAAGATCCTCAAAGAAGGACATGACTCAAAACTCGCGAAGCTCGCTGAGCTAGTAAAACACTATATTAATGAAGGGTCAAAAATAGTCGTTTTTACAGAATATAAAGAGACTGCCTACTATATTTACAATGAATTGCAGAAAGCCATAGGAGACAAAATATTAGTTCTTACAGGTGAGGAAGCCCACAGCAAAGATAAAATGAAAAAGATCAAAGATTGTTTCCTTAGAGAGGAGGGAGGATGCAAAGTTCTCGTTTCAACGGATGTTTTATCTGAAGGGCTTGACCTACAGGTCGCTAATGTCCTCATAAACTATGATCTTCCATGGTCTCCTCTGAAACTGGAGCAAAGGATGGGTAGAATATGGAGGCTTGGGCAGGAAAAGGAGAGCTACATATACATATTCGTCGTGGGATCGAGCGAAAAAGCGACTGGAAGTAGCCGCGTGGTGTCTGTTCTGTATAGTAAGTTGCTCAACATGGAGCAAGCTCTAGGACGAGTATATCCAATGCTAGGCGAAGACGTCGAAGTCTTCGTAAAAGACCTATCTGGTGGCGAAAGAGAGAGGGAGTTATTAATAGCTGGTCTTTTGAAGGGGGAAGGAAAAAGACAAGAACATGCTATCGAATCGGACCTTATAATTTCAAGCCTAGACGACAATGAGTTCAAAAAGTTTGTAGACAAATATGTTAATGCTGTAAAGAGGATGGTTGACAGGGTGAGGCAGAAAAACGCTGATCCACAGCCAACAGGAGACGGAGACGTTGTTAAATTGTTAATTGAGACTATAGGTTTTGCTAATCAAGACGAATTGAGAACACATTTACTAAGGCTGGTGAGAAGTATCGCTAAAACCCATGGAGTCCTCAAGGCTCTTCCCGATGGAAGGGAGTACATAAGTAGCTCTTATCACCAAAAAACGCTACAAGAAATGAGTATTAAAGAGTTGATAACGACACTAATGGAGTTATTGCGTGAAAAGTCTACACATCCAATAAAACTAATTATAGGAGATGACGAAGAGGAAAAGAAATTGCTTCTCTTTGAGGTATCATTAGCACTCAATGGCAATAAGAGGAGATACTTTGATATCATAGGTATGGATATGGAAGGGAGGAGAATCATAAGAGGCAAAGAATTGCTGGAAATAATCGCCTCAGCAATAGAGAAGCCCCACTATGTAGAAGACGCTGACCAGAGGGAACTAGAAAACAGTAGCGAATGGGTTAAATCCTCTATTTGGAACTATCTAAGACGTAGCACACTTATGTTTGATGACCTAGAACGCGTTAAGCAGTACATGGAAAAGCTAAATAGCAGAAAGCTTAGAAAAGAAGAATATGAATTAGTAAAGCCGGATAATATAGCCCTCGAAGTGAAACCACTAGCAGTCATAGAAACACGGAGAATAAGCGAGGTCATTACTAGAAACACTGAATTCCTACAAAGCGTCCTTGGCGAGTATGATGAAGAGAAGGCAGAATTAGAAAGGAAAGCAATAGAGGTACTGAAAAACAAGCTCAGCGAAGAATTTAATATCATAGACGTACATGAGAAGGGGTGGCTCTTCGACTTACTACTAGTCAAAAAGAGTGGAGAGCCGCGGGAGCAAAGGATAGTTGAAGTGAAAACGTGGAAAAATATAGATGTCGTAATATATACTGAGGGCGAAAAAAGCTTCGGCGAAGAATGCGAGAATAAGGGAGCTGAGTACTGGCTCTACATAGTAGACTTGAGGGGAGGGCAACCCGTGATAAAGGGATTTAGAAGACCGCTCAGTTCAAATGCCTTAAGCCATATAAATACGATCAGTAGAAATGAGAAGAAATACTTTATATATAGAGTTACACGAGCTCCAGATGAAGAATACCTGGCTGAATAAAGCGATGCTTCTTAGCTCGGCCTGCCCCAGTCGCGGGGACAAGCCTCACTCTGCGTCACCTTGGCCTCGCTAACTCACCTCATCAACATCGGCGAGAATAATGACGGCGCCTAAGGCGCTTCCTCCGCGTTCCTCTTTCTGTTTTCAGTAAGTCCTTCATAGCGGGACGCTGCGCGAAGCAGGGTCGCTGGGGGAAGCGCTGACGCCGCCTTGGGCGAGGACCTGCAGGCCCTTAGCACCTTAAGCTCTTTTCTACACAAGTTTGCGTGGAAACGTATAGAGGCTGTAGGGCTCAACAAGCCCGCTGAGGGCGACGGGGCAACCCATGTTAAAGGTTTAGGCATGGCGTCAGGTCTGAGGGGCCTTGGCTTTCGGCCTCGGCCTAACCCTTATCACGAACTCCGACCTCTTCCCCTTGGGGCTCACGCCCTGGTAGTAGTTGAAGACCCCGTGGCACCTCGGGCACTCCATCCTGCTAACGCTGTAGAACCTGAAGCGCCACGTCTTGAGGACCCTGAACTCGCCCTCGTAGCCGCAGTAAGGGCACTTGACCAAGCTGTGCCCCCGTTCACTGCCTGTGATCCTCGCCCTAAAGCGTTTTCAGCCGGGCCTGAGGGGCCTTGAAGCCATTGCTCTCCTATGGCGTATTACGACGGCCCTGGGCAGGGATTTATCTCAGCCGACCAGGGAGGGCACGTCAACGTACAAGGACGTGCAACCGCTTCAGTAGCCCTAAAACCTGCTTCAAGGCGTGTCGTCGCGACCTCCATCGCCCCTCTGTGGCAATAAGCTTATGGGCCCCTGAGGGCAGGCCAGGAACTCCGTCACTGTTCGGCGCGTCGGACTCATGACCGTTAAGCCTACCATGCAGCGACCGTCGCGTCACCGCGCCCTCGGCCCCAAGGTCCTATGGCCTCGAGCTACCAGAGACCTAAGTCGTTGTAAACTGGGGAGTTAGCGAGAAGGGTTTGCAGGGTCTAACTGATGAGGCCCGAGCGCCCTAGAGCTGCTGGGCCTCGTAGGCCTAGCAGCTCTATCAGAGCCATAGTCCTCCCCGCGTGCCCGTCGCTGCCAGCCTTGTCAAAGATTTCCACGCAAACTTGCGTGGAAGACCTGAGGCGTCGGCCTGGAGCCCAAAGAACGCCAAGGTAAAGGCTTTCGTCACATTCCCAGCCCCTGAGCCCTAGGCACCTGCTGAAGTCAGCCTCCTGGCTGCCTGGGCACCTCCTATTACCTTCCTCAGCTCCCCGTAGACGTCCCTGAGCCTCATCAGGCCCAGGTCGCTGTCGTCGAGGTTAAGGGTCCAGAGGATAACGGCGTCCCCCAGCGGCCCTAGCTCCTCCTCGAGCGACAGCAGGTGGTACATGTGAGTGAGGGCCGAGGGGTTCGGCACGACGATCCAGACGTTGGAGATGACGTTCCCGAGCAGCTCCCTCCTCCTCAATATCGTGGTCCAGACCTTATGGATCACCGTGCCCGTGCCGTAGAGGGTCTCCACCTCAACGTCGAGGCCTCCCCTGAGGCCCAGCGCCTCGGAGCACATTCTGCTCACGTATATGTCAGGGACCACGCCCAGCTCCTCCTGCCTCCTCCCCGCCTCGCTGGCGAGCAGAGCCTTGGCGTCGCCCTCGGTCTTGACGCACTCGAGGGCCCTCCTGAGGGCCTCCTCCTCGCCTAGGCCCCTCTCCTTGAGGTACCTGCTTATGTGGCCCACGAGCCTGGCGAAGACGAAGGCCTTGACTAAGTAGTGGACCCTCGACTCAAGGGACTCGTCTACGGCGAACTCCCCCTCCCCCTCAAGGCTCGGCCACGCCCTCAGGGCGAGCCTGGTGGCCTCCGGGGGCCTCACGGCCTTGCTAAGCTGCTCAAGGAACTCCTCCTCAAGGCCCACCGCGTAGTCGG
>Ga0326758_100269_pt1 | contig 13443 bp, 13 predicted proteins | sample GCRJH_S_FD_207221 | JGI IMG/M metagenome (GOLD analysis project Ga0326758, IMG submission 207221) | Hot spring sediment microbial communities from Geyser Creek Basin, Yellowstone National Park, WY, United States - GCR.JH_S | ecosystem: Environmental > Aquatic > Thermal springs > Near-boiling... | reverse complement strand
TGTTTCTGCGGATAAAGTTTTGGAGGCCCGCTCGCTCAATGTGTAGAGATATTTCTTGGCAAAAGCCTATAAGGTGAGGTTGTCCCGAAAACGCTAATCAAGTAGTTACTGAGTATATTGCTAGCAAACTTGATTAACTCCTCAACGGGTCTCACGGCAGGTAATAACGCATAATACCACTTACCCAAAACCTCAATCCCAAGAATCTCATAAGGATCCCATGCTACCACCATCTTTGATTTAATTTTGTCAACCGTGAATTCGCGATTTATCCTGGTGATTTTTGTGGCGTTTCTGAATCCTAGTTCGTCGATTAATTTATTAAATACCCTGAAGTTGCTTGGTTCGCCAATGACGAAGAATGGATTTTCGGGTGTTATTTTTAGGTAGTGCTCGCATTTTTCTGTAACGGTTTTATTGCATACTTCGAGGATCTTAACGTCCCTATTAGGTATGGCTTTTGATATCTCGTCTATTGAAATTACGGAATTTGGTTGATATGAGTTAACGGCCACAACTACGTCAACTTTGTTTAACAAGTCTGCGTAGTCGGGCTGTGTTAAATCCATGGGTGGAGCATCGACAATTGCAACGCCACCGAAGTCTTTAGGGGGCCTGCCTTGTTGAAGCTTAACGAGTTTTGATAACTTATTAATATCATTGGCGTAATCGCCGAGGTAGTAGTAGATCCCTGTGCAGACCCCTGATTCGCATGATAGGTCGTATAGTTCATGCTTGACCCCCCTCATTGACAATATTGCCGATAGTCCCAGTGAGATTGTGGATTTCCCCGTGCCGCTCCTAGGGCCGCTGGTTACTAATATTATCATCGTTGTGAAGAGTTCTCAGTGAGTACTTTAATTGCTTTCGGTAAACATGCCTATATATTCACGCATCCCCGTGGGTGTGGGTTTGTGGGGCCGCCCTCACTAGGGCTTCCAGGGCGTGGTTGCGTTTTACGTCTGGCGCACCTTGTTTATATTTCGTCATGTTGTAGAGACTCTCTAACTCTTCGTCGTCTACCCTACCCTCATAATACGCTAAAATCAACTCTGCCCTTAGTCGGCGGAGCGGATGGTGCATATACTTCACTATACGCTTGAGTAACTTAATAGCGTTATAGTCATGGAACACTAATGCATCCGCTGTTTCGTACGATTTAATCTTCCCAATGGCGCCAAACCTCTTGGCAACTACCTCTTTTAGTATGTCGAGGATTGCCCTCTTCGGGCAATTTTTACAAGCCGTAATTGCTACAAAAGCCACATCATTATACCACACTACCCCATCCCCATCGATTTCGCCTGCTAAAAACATACTCAACTCCTCATCGGTGAAGCCATCGAGTACCCTCTTGAGCTCATCGGCGCTTAGCTCAATCGGCCATGGCCACTCGTTAGGGCCTAGGTCTACGTAGAATGACAAGACAATAGATTTAAGTATATATTTTACCATCGGTGACGCCATCCTTTTCCGCCAAATCTTTGGGCTTGGCGTCTTGACCGTTTTTAGCAATGTTGGGAAGAATACGGCATCAACACTGTTCGTAGTACCTAGTGCTAATTCGATTTCTCCATTAATTTCTCCATTATATCTAATATATCTAATTACTAAGTCGCTAGCCCTTAATCCAAGCCAGTAGGGCCTCCTCAAGTCATACAGCGACTCTAAGCCCTTAAGCCAAGCGCACGGCTCTATCCCGTGTCTCCTAAACTCATCAACATCGACACCGACGAACCGCCACAACTCCTCACACATCTTGACCTCACTCCAACCCAACCTCCTCAGCAGGCCCTCGATCTCCTTAACTAGGTTACCCCTCGTTGCTTTACCCTCCCAGTTAATCCCGCACTTAATGAGCCACCTATCGAGTTTTCTCCCGCCCGTTCTCAATGCATCCCGGGTCCACCTCTTTGTTAGTCCTAAGTCTCTAAGTAACGTTAGTAGCCCACACCTAAAACCATGATCTTTATTTCTTAACCATAACTCATGGACTAACTCCCTAACCCTGTTAACAATTTCGCTGCCAACTGCATAGCCGTTGTGGCATTGGTTTTGAACCAACTCCTCAATGAGCCTCATGACACACTCTCTGTCGTTGTTCTCTAGGCACTTCATGGCTTCCTCTATGAGTCTTTGGCATAGCTCCAGCCTACTCATGCTTCGTCACCCCTTACCCATAGGCTTATTGGTAGGTCCATACTCATTAACGTGTACCTATTCGCCACATCATCCATCCTCAGCCTGCCCTCACTATCGAAGTACAGTACTAATGAGTGCTCGATCATCCTTTTGCCGCTCCTCTCACGCCTAGTTACGTGCAAGGAATAACCGTTCTGATTCACCGCGATTAGGTCTGCGGTGTAGTTAGGCATCCTATTCACCTCTTCAGCGAACCTAATCACCCTCTTGATGGCGTCAACGTTGAACGGTGCCGTTATGCCGATGTAGCTTATTGATAGGCTCTCGAGTATAACATCCTCAATCCTCAGCCAAGGAACAGGCTCCCTCCTTGTCACCCTAACCACGAATCTTTCATTGTAGGTAACAACCCTGATGAGCCTCTTAACGGCTACGTACCAGGTGCCGAGGGCGTTGGCTCTGTTTGGCGGCTCATAAACCTCTACGCCATCCACCTCGTAGCAAACAATGGGCCTGAAACCTATGTCGATTCTAAAGAACATGATATCGTGTTCTTGGCCCATCCATCGCTGCCTCTCCTCACTGCATAGTGGAAGCCACCTATATGCGGTGTATCGCCAAGCGACCTCGGTTGTTTCATGCAAATTCCTCTCAGGCACAGGAACCACCGTACCCGAACCTAATCTCGGCACTACCGAAGACCTCGCGGATTTTATCGCAGACCTGCTTTGGTAGTGGTGCGTATACCTCTACCCACCTACTGTTTTTGTCGAAATCAATGCTTCTGGGGTTGCGATTCGCATAAACGTCTAATTCATACCTATCAGTAAATACGTTAATTTCGTATGCATACATGTTTGGATAGCCATTTATCACATCGCCGATAGCGATTATCCTCTTCACAAAATCGATATCAAACGGGTTCGCAATCAGTAGCTCGATACTCTTTGACTTGGTAAACCTAACGTCGACAACGTGGTAGTTCTTCAGAATTGGTTGGACATCATACTCAATTAGCGTTAGGTGCCTGCGCCCCGCCACAATCCAGTTATTGTACTTAACCAAGTCGTTCGATTCATAACATTTAAATGCCGCCTTATCATCGAAGAGTATTGCACCAATCAGCTTTTTAGCCTCCTCCCCATCACATAACCTCCAAGCTCTTTTTACATGCCACGCCACTGTGAATATCCTCCCCGCCCCACCGGCCGTGGGTTTGCGGGGGAGCCATGTCACTCACCCAGGTGCCTCCTTATCACTTGAATTACGTCATCTATTGATTTTGCTGCTCTAATCTTTTCGATCAATGGATGTTTCATACTGACCACCACAGCCTTACCCCTACCCACCTCAACGACCTCGAAGCCTAGCCTCGCCATCGTGGCGTAGATAACTGAGAGGTCGATTGGGTGTATTGTGCCACCCAACCCAAGCAATACAGCCAACTTCCTACCATTCACATAAACAACAGAGCCCTTGCTACCCCTCGAAACCCTGAACAACAACCCAGCAACGAGCTCTATCACACCATCAAAACCAGCCACCCTATACGCAACAAACCTCCTATACCTCCTAACAACCAAGCCACTAGGCAGCTTAACAACAGAGACACTAGAGGCTGTATCCCCCGCCTTCCCCGCCAGGCCAAACCCGGCGGGCTTACCCCAACCAAGGAGCGCGGGGGCATCCTCTCCTTGGCTGGGACCCTGCATAGGTTTTGACCTCTCCATAGGGGGTCCCCTCCTTAGAAATACGTGGAGGACTGTGGTCCTCCACGGGAGCCCAAGGTTTCGAGGCAGAGCCTTGGTAGCCCTCCCGAGGGAGGACACCCAAGGATGCCCCTACTCCCCCGAGCCCCAAACCACCACCCAACCCAAAACGAAAATCAAGATGAAGATCGGGTTAAGGTGATTGGCGGGCCCGGGGGAGCAGAGACACCCCGGGCACCCACAGCCCCCACGTATCTCGGAAGGAGGGGACCCCCTACGGCCCCGCCGGTTGCGGGGCGAGCTTTCTATGCTTTATCACCCTTATAACCCTTTCGTCCCCATCACTCCCTAGCCTCTTGTTCCAGCGCGCCTAGAGGCAACTTACTCTTATCCTCATCCTCGAACCATTGATTAAACTTTTGTTTAATCAATTGAGTCATTAATTAGCCACTTGTTCTCCGTGGAATTTCAATCACTGGATGGCCTTTGTTTCCTTAAGCCTAGGAATGATTTGCTCTTGCTCACCTCCTCGGTTGTGGTTTTGAGTTTTGTTTTGTTTCTTGTTTCGTTTTGTTGCTTGAGCGGCTAAGCATTGCCCCTCATTGCCTTCCCCTCATCCCCTCAAACCCTCCCTCTCCCTCCGCAGCCTCGGCCCATCTGGATCTCTTACTGAACCCAATGTGGCCTGGGCTACGGAAACCCCACCAACCCGATCCATCTGGATCTCTTGCTGAACCCAATGGTCGGGCTGTGGGGACCCCCCGAGGGCGGGGCTTGGCTCAACACCAAAGCCCCTACTACCCGGGGAGCCCCGCTGGAATGCATCAATGAGTGGGGGGTTGGGAGAGGGGAGGTGGGTTTGAGGGACTTCAGGGAGAGACTCAGGGCATAAGCGGCTGAGCAATTTTGAGGGCTTGGGCAATTTGAGGAGCTTGGATATTTTGATTGCTTTTGAGCGTTTTATGACTGAAAGCATTTGTGCTCCTCGAGACTGTAGTCGATTGTGGGCAGTAGTGACGCTGCCTCTCGGCACAGCTCAGACTCTGCACATTTTTGGAACACGTGTTTCCACAACTCGCAGTTGCTGCCTTGATACGTAAGCAGCCATGCTATTACGTAGTTTCCCCAACCCACACCCACAGGTGTGAGTTGGGTTGTTGGCATTGGATCATCCCCAAGCCTCCGCCCCGGCTAGACCGGGGTGGTTTGCTTGGGGACTCATCGCCTCCTCTACCATCTTAGCCACTTACTTTAAAAAGCCCCTAGACGGCTGGGCAACGGAAACGAAAGCCTTATATGCCCCTGGCCCGACTCGTTTAGTGCTGGGCCGGGGTGGGTCGGCCCGGGAAGGTCAGCTCAACATCCGTTCATCAGGATCAGTGAGCCAGGTTCTCATCACCCGGGCTTCATCCCCGCCCTCAGCCCAGCCCCACCCAAGCCGGGCTGGGGCGGGTCAACCCGGGGTTTGCGGCTTTGATTCAACGATTTCTATCTCGTAATTAGCCAATTCGTCCCTTATTGTGTTGAACCTCCTATCCATCAAAACAATTTCCGGCATTTGGCTTGGCTTTTCAGCAGTCCTAATGACTCTCCCAATGAGCTGGACGGTCTTCATGACTACGAAGTCCCTTTCCTCAATGCCCCTACTCCTCAGCCTCTGCATCACGTTCGGCGGTAGTAGTGGTAGCCCCAAGATGACTAGGCGTTGGAAGCAGTCTAGGTCAACGCCCTCGTTGAACCTACCGAAGCTCTTCAACACAACCACCTCATCCCTATAGTCACATGGTGTTTTGTTCCCTAATTCGTCCTCCCAAATGACGTCCTCACTCAACAACGCCTCCCTACTAAGCGTTGTGAAAATAATAGTGCCAGGTTGCAAGTACTCCTCAACGTGCTTGGCAATCTCGCCCTTCCTCCTCTCGATACTATCAAGCGATAGTGAGTATTTACTATCAACCCTCACCGGAATGCTCCAACCACGCTTAACGACAATTGCGTTTTGCAATAGGCTGGGTGGCAATGTGGCTGACATAAATAGTGTAGGGACATTAGCGCCCATGCTAGGTATCTCCAACCCAACCAAGCTCTCCTCGGTCTCGTCATAGAACCAAATCTGTGCATTAAGCATTGCTAGCAAATCCTCAACTATCTGCCTCGCATCATTGTCCTCACCCGCAGTATAAATGAGCGTGTCGATTAGCTCCCTGAGGATAGCCCTCAACGATTCGGGGCTTCGGATGAGCCTAATCGCCTCACCCTCCTCGAAGCCCAGTTTATCAACGAGCAAAAGCCTCAAAGCCCTCACATCAACCCTATGTATTGTCGGCAACACAGTGTTATGAGCCTCATCAACAACGATTAATTTCGGCCTCACGGATTTAACAAGCTTACCCGCCCTACCGAAGTGGGCAATGATTAAGTCGTAACCATAATATCGCTCTAGGAAGCTTTGCAGCCTGTATGGACAGATGCCCATCTGCTCACCAACCTCCCTAACTCTGCCGAAGTCCATGTAAGCAAAGGCGCCGAAGTTGTCAAGCTCATCGAGAGTTAGTAAACGATTGTACTTGCACGAGTGGCATACGCCCCTAAGGAAGTCAATATTCGAGTAGCCATACAAACAAAGCTTCTCCCTACCAGCGGTGGCAATAACCCTCAAGCCAAGGCTAATTGCGTGCTGGAACACGTGAAGCTCTGTTGCCAACCTAGGCTCAAGCCATAATGATGGCTTTGCATTAAGCTCCCTAACCACAAAGAGTCCAACAACAGTCTTTCCCCAACCCGTTGGTGCCTGCAAAGCACTGAAGCCATTGCCCCTCAACGCATTGATTACCCTCTCAACAACACCCTTCTGGTCCTCCCTAAGCCTAGGCTCCACAATCACCACCTCAGTAGGATTACAATCGCTATCGCTATGATGACGAACGTCACTATTGGGTTGATTAGGAACCCAACCACTATAGCGGTCAAAACGCTTAAACCAGCAATTATTGGGACCCACTTACTCCTCTTCCTCCTTATGATGCCCCTCCTAATCAACACCCTGTAGAGGAGCTCCTCAAGGTGTTCTTCATCGAGGAGCCCCCTCAACCTCTCGAACTCCTCCCTGAACTCGACCTCTGCCTTCAGTATCTCGTTCACCAGGTCGAGGACGTCCTTGTTTACATTACTCACCTCGTTCATCGTATCAACGAGGTGCATTATCCTCTGGTCAATGACTTGTTTAATGTCATTGAGTAGCTTGTTGTAGACCTCATCGATTAGTTTCCTAACCAACTCGGCATCGATGCCTTGCTTGCCTAACTCCTCAACCTCACTCTTTAATCTCGAGATTTCCTCCATAACAATACCATGCAGTTTCGCAAACTCCTGACTAGCAACAGCCCTAGCAATGGACTTAACCGTCCTCTCATCAACGTTGCTCCTGCCCAAGTACTCATCAACAAGCCTCTCGAAATCACGCCTCAACTCATCCCTAAGCCTATTGTAAATCTCAACAGCCCTCTCCTCAATCAACTCCTCAATATCTCGATACTCACGCCTACCTGCCCCACGGCCGGTGGATCAACCCCGAGGAATTCGCCTTGGCAAGCCCAAGGCGCTATACCTCGGGGTCTCATCACCCCCACTAATAATTAGTTGACTTTAAAAGAGGGGTTAACGACACGCTCAGGCACCGCAGTTTCGGGCTTTGAGGTAAATGATTGTTTAGTCAATCACGAATCAGCGATGCTTGGGCTCGTCATGAATCGGTGGAATGGCCTATCATCACCACACAATAAACAAACCCTAATTGGATTAATAAGGTGCTGGAGCCATCATTACTCGATGGCGATGTACGCTAAAACGAGCCCCACCAATCTGGACTAAAGCCTTTTAACCAAGCCTACTCTACACAATGCCCGGTGGTGCTATGCCTAGTAGGGAGTGGTGGGTAATTGCCTTGGGCATAGTCTTCATAATCGCCGGCCTCAGATTCCTACCCAACGCATTCACATCAACAATCAATGCCGTAGGAGTTGCAGCCTGGATCACAACGGGCATAGGCATAATAATGGCCAGAAAGCGAGTTGCCAGGTACGTTAAGAATGAATGATTAATTAATGATGAGCCCATCCTTAAAACCACTGGTAAAAATTCATCATTCCCCACGCTCCCTCGTTACTAACCGCCTCGTTATTTGCAAAATTCTCTCAACCCTCGCCTTAATCGCATCCTCACCCCTTCCCCTCCTCATTGATGCCGCTATGTACTTTGCAGCCTGCTCCGCCTTCCTAAGCGTGATTGCGTCAATGTACTTCTCGATTAGTTCCCTGACCCAGCTGGGCATTTCTGCGTTGGCTACCCTACCCATGAATGCCACAACCTCATCAACACTTGGTTGCGGTACCTCGATTGGTACGAACCTATCCATGAGGGGCAACCACCAGTTGCTAGCCCTAAGTCTCGGATTAAATGGGTTGGCAGCTGCAACAGCCCTAACCCAGGGTGTCTCAATTACCGTGGTCTTGCCACTCTTAGTTATCCTCAACCTACCACCGTGGTCTAGTAATTGCAGTAATGGGCTGAGTGCCACGTTCTTAGCCTTATCAACCTCATCGAGGAGTATGACATCGAAACAACCAGCCTCGATTACTAAATCCTCAATGCCAGCAGCAGAGGCATCAGCCATATTCACATACAGCGGGTTTAATGACGCCTCATAAATAGCGTCGAGGATTAGGGTCTTACCACTGCCTGGGCCGCCGAGGAGCATGACGTGGTTTCCAGCCTCCAAGTTGATGGCAACCTCCTCAACGACGTCCTTCAAGCTCGGTATTAGGCCGGAAACCCTATTTACGACGGAATTAGCGATACTCCCTATGTCAGCTGGATTGCATTTGCCACTTCCGGCCTCTCCTCCCTCCTCCTCACTCATTATCTTCTCAACAAGCTCGCTAATCTCCTTAATCAATTCGTTGCACGGTTTCTTGCCTATTACCCAAGTCGATGACTTGGACCTATGTATCTCGTAACCAGCCCTACCCAATAACCTCAATAACCTGTTGTAACCGCCAGTGCCAAGCACATAGACCAGGCCACGAACATCAACCCAGGAACCACCCTCACCCTCGGAGCAGTACAGGTTAGGGCCAGAGGACATCAGCACCAAATCGTTAAGGAACTTTTAAGTGTTCAGAAACACAGAGAAACCGAGGCGACTTGTTTGCGCAACCCTCTGCAGACTAATCCTTATTTGTAACTGGTTGGGGCTTACTCGATGCCCTGGTTCATCTACCTCAATGATTACCTCATACCCGCCGAGGTTAGGGTGTTCACCATCGATGATGCCGTCAAGGTCGGACTGAGCATTGCCAGGGAGCTCCTCGGCTCCGTTAATCGTTACTGCCTCTCTGAGGGCAATAACGAGGTCATCATCGAGTTTCGGAGAGGTGATGATGGTGCTGTTAAGTTTATTTACTCCGAAAACCCAACTGAAGCATTGACGCACTTCTACGACGCCGAGAAGAGACACCTAACTAGGTGTGAGTCGGTTGGATAGTTCCATCCTCGGTTTATTGACCGTAATGCCTATTAATGAGTAATCCATAACCTAGTTAATGCCTAGTTACTGGATTGTTGCCGTTAATGAGGCTAATTTCCGCCACATCATTGAGCATGGCATATATGGTTGTGGTGGGCGCATGTGCAATAGGATGATCAATAAGGTGAGACCCGGCGATGTATTGCTCGTCTACGTGAACAAGAGCGGTTGCAGTAAATACTGCGGAGTGTTCGCGGTAGCCCTTGAGGTAGTTAGTGACTGGTTCGATGCCGAGAAGCCGCAATTCCCAGACGAAGTAGCTGAGGGAACACTTAAGTACGTGAAGCTCGTTAGGGTTAGGGCAATAGCGACTGGCTCAGTGAAGCCTGAGGAGATAGCCAACGAGTTGGAGATACTCAGGGGAAGGAAGAAGCTCTGGGTCTCACTGTATTACTACGCAATGAAACCAATACCACAAAAGGACGCACAAACAATAATAAACAAACTAAAAAGCCAGGGCTAGGATATAATCCAACAAACTTTATAAGATAGAAATTACTGAAGAACTAAATGGGTTGGTTACCCTTTGATGAAATAATTCGTGGCGAAATAGTAGAGAGCTTGTACGCGGCAGACCTCTGGTCTGTCTATACCAGTAGGGCACCCGAGAGATACCAAAACCCAGACCAATTCTTTCAAAGAACCTACTTTACCTCATCCCTCCGAAACTTCCTCTCAGAATTAGCTAGGCGACTTAGTGGAGATCCTAATGTCAACCCAGTAGTCCTAATCCTAACGGGACTTGGCGGCGGCAAGACCCACTCCCTCATTGCAGCATACCATATTTCGAAAAACGCTAATTATCTATCCGCAAGCGTCATCGAGAAATTAGAGAAAGAAGGGATCCCAATCCCAAGGAATGCCAACCCAATTGTAATAGTGTTTGACGGCGCACAACTCGATCCCCAGTACTTGAGCAAGAACTATGGTACTCGCACCCTTTGGGGCTACATCTTCAAGAAACTCTATGAGGAAACCAACGATGAGAAGATTAAGGAGGCGTTGAATAGTTACCAGAACTCAGATACCGTACCAGGGGCTGAGGTATTGTATGAATTGTTAAGTAGATTAGAAAGTAACGGTAAACCTGTTGTTATACTAATTGACGAGACCCTTAACTTCCTCACAAATCTTAATACTAAGGAACGTGAAAAGACAGAGTTGTTCCTACACCACCTAACAAAAGCCATTGTTCAATTAAAACGTTCATACATAGCACTGACGTTTTCAGATACTCAAGAAGGCAGGAACATTACCAATAAACTATTGGGAATAATCCAGAGGGTCTCTAAGAATGAGTCAATGATAACGCCACATGAATTACCGGCCGTAATACGACAAGCGTTATTACGGGACGTACGAGATGCAGAGGAGGAGACAAAAAAGCTATACGAAAAATATAGTTCATACCTAACCACTTTCTCGGAGACCTACACACTCGAGGCATTGATAGATTATTACCCGCTCCATCCAGTCACGATAAAACTACTATCAAAACTAACTACTACGGGATCGATTCAAGCAACCAGGGATGTTCTGAGGATTCTTGCATGGACCTTACATGACCTCTATAGAAGTGATAGATCTGGAGTATTCATAACACCTGGCGATATACCCATAGAGAATAACAATATCAAGAACACAGTCATTAAAGATGACTATTTACGAAACGCAGTAAATCAAGACATATCCGATATCGACATGCTTGAAAACAAGTTAGGTAAAGACTCTGATTGCGGTAAATTAGTTAAAAGGATTTATAGAGCAACAGTCCTTGCTACATTAGCATACGGCTATTTAAGCGAGAAAGACATAGCTACTTATGTTTACTCCCCCGACCTCTCAATATCACCTCTTGTGATCCCTGAATGCATCAAAGACCACATGCTTGGATTTATAACGCATCTGCACAGTTTCTCTAAAAATGGAATTTCGTATTATGCTGTAAAGAGCAAGACCTACTGGAAAGCAATACTCAGAAGAAGACTTGACGAAATCAAGGAGGAAGATTTAGAGAAATTCCGTGAAGAAACCAAAAGGAGACTTAGAAAGGCTAAGCAAATATACGGAAAAACGTACATTTGGGAATACCCACCTGATGAACCAGGCTTGGCCATAGTATTAGCTGATCCAGCATGGAATGACCCTAGAGAGGTGATTGAGAAGAGGGAGGATGGAAAACCAAGGATATATAGAGGTTCAGTGATCGTATTAAACCCAGACAAGAACGTCTATAAAAATGCATTAAGATTAGCCGCAGAACACGAAATAACTAAGGAAATAATTAACAACCATAAGGAGTACGGTCTCGACGAAAACGACATTAATGATGTAAAGGACCACGAAACAAAGGTAAATAGTGAATTAAATAGCATCGTTTTAGGCAAACTCTACGTTGGATTAATATATGCAAAGGGTGAGGGAGAGCTCATAGAAATACCAGAAGGGATCGACCTATCCGAGGATCCAGGCCAAGTCTTCAAGAAGATAAGAGACGTGTTATTAAATGATGGAAAATTAGCTGAAAAAATCTCAGTAGAGAAGCTACAGAGCTTCATTGAGAATTACTATAAAAACGTGGGTAAACTGCCTACTTTTAGGGAGCTTATGGAAGTTTTTGGAGGTAAATTACCTGATGAGCCAGTGCTAATAAATCCGAGAGCGGGGATTGAAAGCACCATTAAGGACGGAATGAAAGAAGGAATATTCATAGTAGTGAGAGGCGAAAGTGCAATTCAAGATACTGAGTATATAGGAGATGATGACTTAATAGCAACTACGAACATCGTAAGGCCACCACAAATCGAAGCGCCAGGCGAAGACAAGGCACTCATCAAAGAACAACCCATTATTCCGCAAAAACCACTACGTCCAACCACTATAAACCTAAAGGAAATAACCCCAAAGGAGCTCGTAAATCAATTACAACAATACAATAAGGTAAAATTGACAATCAGGGACGAAATAGAGGAAGAACCCAACAAACTCGAGGATACAATATCATTCCTAAAGATGTTTATAGATAGAACGAAAAATATTATAAAAATGAAAGTTAATATATACGCCGAAATACCACAAACGAATAACATCGCCAAGTTTAACATTGAGATAGATAATGCGAACGATGATAAAATTAAGGTAGCAATAGATACAGTAGAAATAGTTAAATCCATAATCACCAGGTTTTCTAATGTGGCAAAGGTGCAGTTAAGCTATGAAGTTATAAGCCACATAGACGTAAAGAACATGATTAAAGAGCTAAATACACCCCTACTCATAGAGAGGTACAAAAACCTAAAAATAAACGTAACATTAGAAGAAATCATCTAACTTAGCAGTTTTTCTAAAATTGGCATTATTATTAGTAACGCCATTACTGACATTACTAGTAATGGCCTGACATTTAACGGCAATAACACCTAAAAGCTCTCGTTCCTCATCTTCAGCAAACTGCCTAAGCTGGTCAATATACCTACACACAACAGGATTAAGCCTAAACCCAAGATCCTCTAATCTCCTTATAGTTTCGTCAACTCTCTTATCTTTCATATTTTTCAACATCTTAAGTATAGATGCTAATGCATCGACAAGCCTACCATTGTGCAAACTTTTAATCTCAAAAAGCGTTAAGACTGGATACACCTTCTCGCCTTCAGATTCCCTTGATTCACCACAATAATTCTTAATGAACTCCTCATGATTGAAACCTAATCCAACACCGAGTCGCCTTAAGTCATCGTAAGATGGCATATCATAAACACCCCTAGCAATAAGATAGGCCAGAGACGACCCATCAACCTCGCCGCCCAAGACATTATGTGCAAATGCCAAGGCAACGGACTTCTCCACGAGATTCTCTAGCTTATCCAAATCATATACTAAACCATCAGGCATGTAAAGCGGCCAACACCTACTAATAACCTTAAACGCCGCACTATGAGCAGCCATAAGCGCATCAACAAGGGATAAATTAAAGTTAGAATACACCTCCGCAAACGCCTTAGACGT
>Ga0326758_100267_pt1 | contig 13596 bp, 14 predicted proteins | sample GCRJH_S_FD_207221 | JGI IMG/M metagenome (GOLD analysis project Ga0326758, IMG submission 207221) | Hot spring sediment microbial communities from Geyser Creek Basin, Yellowstone National Park, WY, United States - GCR.JH_S | ecosystem: Environmental > Aquatic > Thermal springs > Near-boiling... | reverse complement strand
AGCGTGAATATTTACCTATTAGGGAATCCTTGGTTAGGGCTAAGATTGATGTGCTTAGGGCTGATTTCTTGGGTATAAAGCCCAATGTTGAGGATTGGGCTAGGCGTTTCATACCCTTCGACAGGGACAGGCTAAGGCGCGAGATTAAGGAGACTGCGAGGCAAGTCCTGGGTAGGGAGTTCGAGTTGTATGAATTGCGAAAATTCTTCGCGACCCACATGATAAGCCAGGGCGTTCCCGAGTCCATAGTTAATACTTTGCAGGGTAGGGCGCCGCCCAGTGAGTTTAGGGTCCTAGTCGAGCACTACTGGTCTCCTCGCCACGAGGAGTTACGCCAATGGTACATCAAATTCGCCCCAAGGGTTTGTTGCTAAATGGTGTTGGGGTTGAGTGAATGCCGTAACCCCACTTCCAAATAATGACGACCTCAACCCTCCGCATCGGATTCCTGAGGCGCATCGACCCGAGCAGTAAGGAGGGGATCAGCATCAAATTTTCCGTTATAGATTCAACTCCCTAGTATTCATTGGAAAAACCCTTATGTTTAAAGTAGTGACTTAATGAGAGTCACCATCATTCCATATTAAGTCGGAGACCCTCCTAAGTATTTTGATTATTAACCACGCAATGACCACCGCCCCAGCAAGGACAATAACCACGGCAATACCGATCAAGACCGGGTTGTTGGTGACCACCCCACTGCTGCCAATGTACGACGCCGGGACAGCAACGAAAACCGCCAACACGAGTATTAACACAATGAGGAGCGGGAACAACACAAACCCCGCCAGGAGCTCCATGGCATATTTACTTAATTCCTCCAGTGTTTTTCTCTGTTTTTATTACTCACGCCAGTTAAGTTAGGAATTAAGTTTTTAGGTTTCCCTTTCTCATGCTTAAAATCACGGTTTTACACACTACACCGGGACTATGAGAATTCTGAGCATCCCATTTATATATCGTCATCTTCCGTTTTAGATTCTACAATAAAGCCCGTGCCATCAATCCTACTCGCTACTAAGTGATATTGTACTCCTAGCCAGGTGGCGAGGATGGTTACTACACAATAATCCACACGCCTGCCGAGACAGGCTTATAATGATTAGGAACCGCCCGAGTGACCTCTCAATACTCTTTTTAAACCTCAACCTCGCTGAGACCTGGTAATGAGGAGCGAGTGCCTGAGCGAGTGTAGGAGGGAGGTAGTTGAGAAATACGAGGATTGTGAAGATGAGTGTAGGGAGGCAAGGCGTTCTAAGTATGAGGAGTGCAGGCAACAGTGCAAGGATGAATATGAGGAGTGCCTGAATTACTGCGAGGATAGGGAGTGCAAACGTGAGTGTAGGGAGGAGTATGAGGAGTGTGAGCACGAGTGTAGAGAGGAGGCAACTAATGATTATGAGGAATGTAGACAGCAGTGCCTAGGGGATTAATAAACCATGGAGTTAGCGCCTCTCGGGTGGGTAGCCCCCGGTCGCCTCACGACTTGCAAACCCTCTGACGATCTGGCGGTTACGGTGCTTGGAAAACTCTAACGAGTAATTCAACCTCAATGCCGTGGAACCTTGACGGTGGGTTTGGACCCTCACTTACCTGTTTCCTGTGGCGGAATACAGAGGCATTACCCGTACGGCTAAGGCGGGTTACGTGGGGAAACCAAAGACGCAATTGGGTAAGTGCTTAACCGCATATTGATTGTGCATTATTGGTTGCTGAGGCACACCTAGGGTCTGCTGTTGATTACCTATGCTAAAAAGTGTTTACCCACCTCCCCGTGACCTCAGCATTGGGAGCTGGGTCTCCTGCTAGTTTCCGTGTCTCACGGCATTGAACTGAGGTTCAGCGATGTGAGTATCCATCACCACGCAATAAGTAATAGGTTAGTAAGGCGCTGGGTTCATCATTATTCGATGGCGATGTACGCTAAAACGAGACCCGCTAATCTGAACCAAAGCCTTTTAACCCGGCTTCTCAATGCAATACCTGGTGGTGGTATGTCTAGTAGGGAGTGGTGGGTAATTGGCTTGGGCGTTATCTTCATAATCGTGGGCTTCAGATTCCTACCAGACGCATTCACATCAACGATCAATGCCGTGGGCGTTGCACTCTGGATTGCGACGGGTGTGGGGATTATAGCGGCAAGGAAATGGATCGCCAAGTACATTAGGGAGTAATGCTGTTCATAAATTACGAAACTCAAAACCAACATTTATTATTACCTTGGTCCATAGACCTAAACGTGGTATAGGTATAACTTCGCCAGGGCTAGCCTATAGTTATCATAATCCTTATCACAACATGCATCGTAAAACTCCCGAAACAACCTAGCCTGTAGCTTGGTGCTTGACTCGGCTATACCCATGAGTGCGTGTGCCCTGGCTAGGTCGTGCCAACCCTCCACCAGGGCATGCATTATCGCGGCTAAGCGACCAATTACAGACCTAGGGACCATTAGGTGGGTGAGCGATTTCCCATCGAGGCTGTTTATCAACCCCATGAATTCATTGAGCAATTCACCGGCACTAATGCCTAGTTCATTAAGCACCCCACCCCCAATACCCTCCCCAAACCTAAACACCACAGCACCAACATCAACAATTCCATCATCCCCACCCAACCCCAGCGCTGTCTCGAGTGTTGCTGGGTCTATGTCGTGAAACCTAGCCCCGAATGCATTGATTAACTCGGTTGGGGTTGTCAGGAGGTGGTGGGCCAGGGTTTGTGGTTGGTTGAGCATTGCGTTGATTGTTAGCTTCGTGACCACGTGCATGAAGCCGTGCGTGAGCCTCAAATCACTAAGCATCTGCGTGAAGTATGTTAAGCCCTCGATGATGCTGTCGAGGTCGTTGAGGGCTGCCGAGACGACTAGGTAATCACTCACGGCGCTGAGTGCATTCATGGAGAGCCTCGGGCTTGCATCATATATCCTATACGCATCGAGCGCCAAGTCCCTAAACCTATCGAGTAAGTCCTCAAAACTATCCAGCGTGGGTGTGGCGATGGCTCTGGACTTGAGTGCTAAGTGCTCGAAGGGCAGTCTCTCAACATGGGCGCCCAAGGTCTCAGCAGCCTCACTGAACCACACCTCAGCCTCACTGGGCTTATCATTAACCAACGCGTAACTACCCAATGCATGCCTTAGGAGTGCCTCGGCACTCGTGAGTACCTGGTTCATGCTCAACTCATCGGCAATGAACCCCCTAGCCTCGACATAACCCCTAAAATCAGCATCACCAAGCAATTCATTTACGTCCCTCCTCAACTCCCCAAGCCCATTGAGTATTGACCTCGATAGGCCAACCAAGTCGCTAGTACCAAGCTTGCTCCTAACCAACTCACCAACAACCTTGTTCATTAGGATTGGGTACATGGCGTTAGCCCAGGCAACAAAACCCAGTGGACCACGCCTAGGCAGTGCACCAAGTGCCTTAACAATTACTCCGGCAACCTCAGCGGCCCTGTGGTTCATGAGTGATGGGTTGCCCCTAAACAATGAGCTGATGGCCTCGATGGCGCTGGCTAGGGGCCAGGCCATTGCCCTAAACGTTTCATAGTACCCATTGAATAACTCAAGCACATCACCAATGATGATTTCAAAAATATCATCACCAAGCCCACCAACACCCGATAACCTGGCCAGGAACGCCACGTACCAGTGAGGAGCCAAGCGGCTGAGTGGCCTCAGTGCCTCAATGATGAGTATTGCCCTATCGAAGCCCCTCATGAATGGGATTGCCTGTGCCGCGAGGCGTAGTGCCTCGCCAACAACCCCAGCATCAACAGCCCTACCCTTAACCAACGCCCCTGAGAGCATTAAGGAGAGACCAAGTCCATAAACAGCCTCCCAACCGTAAGCACCACCCCTCCTCATGGCCAGGTTAAAGACCCTAGCAACCTCATTCGAGACCTCCCTGTAATAATTAGCGAAGGCTCCCGTCAACTCATGAATCGAGCCTGGCCTTGTGATTAATGCATCGAGCACCACCTCCCTAACCCCACCATCAACATTAAGGAGCAAATCATCGACACTGCACGGTCTCAGGGCATCACCAAGGGACTCCCCAACCAACCCGCCACGCACTGGGTCAACATCCTTGGTAGGAGACTCCCTACTAATCCCATCATAACCGCTGAGTATGGAACCAATAATAAGGGCGACCCTACCCCAACAATCGAAAACCTCCAGCTGGGAAAACACGAAGTTGCTTAGGCGTGGGGCTTAATAAAGGAGTCGCGGTAATACCAACATCGATCCCGCAGCATCAGTGTATGATGTCTATGAGCTCCACGTAATCCCTAACAATTGGTAACTCCAGGACCCAAGCCCCATCCAAGTAGTCAGCCCACGCCTCGGCTAGGTAGTACTCCCTGGGCCCAAGCCTTATGATTGCCTTAAGTGGCTTCCTCGGGTCGTCGGGTTTCATGGGTAGTTCGTAATAGCCAATGAGTCCCGTTGAGTCTGTGCCAACAAGCCTAAGCCTCATCAAGCCCTCACTAACGCCCTCGATATTTAAGGCAATAAGTTAAAATAAGCAATAGCGCCAATGATGCGCAACTGCTAAATTAATCAATATGTATCAAAACCAATGCAGGCAAGTGCCAAGCAGTCAACCGATCAACAGGGTGCTGACTCCATCAATTCAGTATTTAACGAATTACTTAATCGGTTAACGAAGGCCGATGTTGATATAGGCCTTAGTGAGCCGTACAACGATGAGAACGACTCACTATTCATTACGGAACCAATGGGGGAGTCACAGGTATTCCATGTGCTTGGGTTGGGGAGGGGGAGTCCTGGGGCGCGTGTGGTAGTTGTTGATGGCTCATCGAGGAGGCTTGGGTCGCCGAGGTTTAGGGTCTTCCTGGCCGGGGTTGCGGTGTATGGAGGTAATACACCCCTACGGCTTTATCCAATGACGGAGCTGGTTGAAGGAGTGAAATTCATAGGTGTTAAGGCGCCCGAGGGAGTGCTGAAGGAGATAGAGAATGACAGAAAGTTGAGCAACTACGTTAAGGTCAAGTTCGAGGATGGTAATACGTACTTTCATGAGAGGGCGAATGAGGAGGATGTGAGCGATGACGTTAGGATGAGCCTGGAGAGCTGGGCAATTGAGAAACTAGCCGGGGAATTGGGCAATGGGTACGCGGTTGTTTTGGACGGCCCGCTCTACCTAGGGGTGAAGGTTAAGGAGAAGCTTGCGGAGAGAAGGGTTAATGCGATAGATGGGCTTAAGAAAAGGGGCGTGTCTGTGGTCGGCGTTGTTAAGAGGGTTGAGAACTCAAGGAAGTTGTGCGGCAAGGACGTAGTAAATGCGTTAAGCAAGAGCGTAGATGCAAGCATAAACGTGGATCCTAACCACTGCAACGACCCGTTGGTGATTCAGGTGGTTGGTAAGAAGATGGCAAAGGGCGTTGGTGACGTACTACTCATAGGGCCGTTCAAACAAAGACACAATAAGAGTAGTAACATAATGAATTATACATTCCCAGAGAGGGTTTTCTGGTACGTCTACAGTGGGTTGGGCCCCAGGGTCTTTAGGATCGAGACCCTAGACAGCATGTACAGGAATTTCAGGGACATCATAGATGGCTTAGTTACCTGGTTGGCATCAAGCATCGATAGGAGCGGTATACCGTACATCATAGATGTTGCCGACCACTTCGCCAAGCAATTGACGAGGAGTATGTATGTGCTGTTTTACGATACTGCGAAAATAATGAATGTGGCGTTTAACTACGACACAGAGCAGGAGGCATTAAACATAAGGAGTGAGCTCATGCAATCAATAAGGCAGGTATTTAGGGGTGCCTTAGTATGAGCACTGAGCCTAGTTTGCTAGATAATCTCGTGGAAGTTGCCGAGAATATCAAAGATGAGGTTAGGAAAAACTATGCGGAGGTAATGATTGGCGAGGTCTCCGCAGCCGATGTTATAACAGTCGGTACTGAGGGTGCTAAGGTCATTGTAGACATACCCTTTGAGAGCTATCGAGGAAGTAAGGTGAAGGTTGGTGATTACCTAGGCATCGCAACCATAGTCCATAAAATGCTCATGCTCGGTAGGGTTGTTGAGGTCCAGAGGAGCCACGTGATGGGGCTTGCCGGGGTAGCGCCAGTCTTTGGGGCACCAAGTGATTACACGGGTATCGCAACCCCCGCCAGGATAGTCCTGGAGCCACTCACCGAGTGTCCAATGGACGGTTTTGAGAATTGCGAGCCAAACACTGTGCACACACCAATTGACCCACTGAGCATAGTGTTCAAGCCTAGGAGGGAGGTCCTCATGAGGATGCTCCAACTACCGAGTGAGGGCGTCCTGGTTGGTAAGTTGTACAGTGGTGGTGAGGTTGTTGAGGGCGTAGACATTAGGTTACCGGTTCATTCACTTTATGAGCATGTACTCGTTGTCGGTACAACGGGTAGTGGGAAGACGGTGCTGCTCAAGAACCTGGCACTCACACTACTGAATGAGGTTAGGGACTCCGTAGTGATAGCCCTAGACCTACAGGGGGACTACCCACACCTAACAATACCGAACCCATCAACCCCAAACCCAGTACTCAAGCCAGTCGACTCAATAACAATCATAGAACCAATAACGAGGGATTACATACAGGGCTACGAAAAACTCATCAACGAATACGCCAACGAATACCTAAAGAGGTTCCTCAAGGAGGAAGACGCAACAATAAATGACATAAGCAACCCAGAAACACTGGCCGAAGCCCTGGGCTATGCACTCCTTAAACTATTCCTAAGGAACACGTATCCCAACGCCGAAATCGTGGAAATCAACGTTAACGCCACTAAGCAGGGCGCAGGCACGGCCATACTGAACGAGGTTAATGCCAAGGTTAAGGTCAAGATCAACACAGCAGAAGGCAGGGACATCGAGAGGGAGTTCAGCGTTAGGTTCGTGCCGTGGTCCCTGAGGTTCAGCGATGTTTACATGGAATTGGCCAGGATATTCCCCGTATTCTCTGAGAGGGTCGGTATAATACTACCGAGGGTTTTAGAGAACGCGATGCTTTATATAAACAAAGGCATTCGATGCGCCCAACAACTAACACAAAAAGGCGAGAGGTGCCCCGAGACAGAAGAGAAGAACCAGCAACAGACCAAGGTGAGTAAGGCCCAGACAGTGGCTGAAGCAACGTCAGCAATAGTCGACCTAGACAAACTACTGAAGGATCAGGCATGCATCGAACTAGCGACAACATGCCTTAGATTAGCGTGGCAACAGAGGGATAACATAATCAGGGGGTTGCACATGCTCGGTAGGTTGGGCATCATGGACGTTAAATACACAATTAACAACATGTCCGTACTCATCACAGAACCAGGCAATTACCGAGACCTACTAAGCGGGCTCGTGATCCTAGACCTTAGACTATTTAGGGAGGAACCAACCGCAGCCTCCATGGTCGTCTACAGGGTCTTGTCCAAGGTCTTCGAGGCCAGGGATGAGGAGTTGAGGATGGGCCGTGAGCCGAGGCCAACGTTCATATTGATTGACGAGGCCCACAACTACTTCCCACAGGCGGAGCGTGGCGTTGAGGACTTCAACAAGGACGTTGTCGAGTCAATGATCAACAAAATAACCAGGCTCGGTAGGGTTAGGAGGATCGGGGTCGTATTCGCAACCCACACACCGGAGGACCTAAACAACCTAATCCTGCAACTAACAAACACGAAGATCGCACTCAGAAGCGAAGAGGGGGTTCTAGAGAGGGTTGGGCTGAAGGACTACGCGGAGGAGCTCGTCTACGCACCGGATGGGGTCTCTGTGATAAAGAGTTACGTATTCAGGACGCACGCAATAACAATGAAGACGCTACCACCGCAGACAATGCATAGAAGCCACAAATAGCTCCAACGGGTAAAGGTGGTTTTAACAAGCATTCAGTAGTGATTTTCATTATCTGGAGAGATCCTTTATGCCCACCGACCCCCCTGGTCTCAGTGGTGACTTCAGTATCCTAATCGCCACCAACCTCCAGAGGAGGTCGCCACCGTATTTATCGTACAATTCCTCAATGGTGGTAATGAACCCATTGGCTTGCGACCGCACAGGTGGGTTTGGTTTGCTTGGCTTTGGCATATTGTTGCTCATGTCTATTAACTCCTTCAGTAGCGGTGGTAGTTTCAGTGGTGGTTTCTCGAAAATAAGTACCTTATTGGGCATCATCGTTAGTACACGGGCAGTACCCCACACAAAGCAACTCTCGTTAATGCCCAAAGGGTCAATAATGGGTCTCATTGATGCGGAAACGAATGAGGGGCCTATCGATAATGCGGAGATCACTGGTATACCGTACGCGAACCACTCCTTAAACCCGCTATAGCCCGGCGGTAGGTTGTTGAAGAAGCCTTTCTCAATTATGTCACGGAACGGGTACTCAACATTGTTTTGGAAGAACGAGTATTCGAAGGCCGTGGCCAAGCTCTCCTCAATAACGTGACTGAAAACCCATGGCAGGTTACTATACACACTGTGTTCAGGTCCTAAAACACACCTATGCACAGCCATTAGGCAGTGGGCGTACTCGTGAGCTATAATTAACTTAAGAAGCTCCACATACAAACCCTGCACACTCACCCTATCCTTATCGGGGCCATTGTATGAGTCGTAGATTTTGTTTGCCTGCTCCCACACCTTATCGGTGTTTATCAATATCGTAGCCCTAGGTCTCAGGTTACAATCATACACGCAGCACCCCAATGGATAAACCACCTCAATGCAGTTCCTCAACTCATTAGCCAGGTTATCGAGGGTTGATGAGTCATAACCCTGGGCATTTTGTAAGAACCTACTTAGCTTAGGCCGTACACAGTCATCACTCAAAACCTCTGATTTACACTCATCACCAACCGCCCGCCTCACCTGGACATCCGCAACAATCCTCGCAATCGTCCCTGCAGCGCTATTGAACAGACCATCCAAATCAACCGGTGGGGCACCCATCGAGGGGTTGTGGATAGCGTACCTATATTTGTTTCTGATTAATGTAGTTATCAATTAGGTATTTTTATTCGATAACTAATCGGGAATTTCTACAGAAAAATTTATTAGGGTTTGCGTAACTAATCGTAATGATGGGCATTAGGTGGTGTAGGACACTGTCTGAGGTTAGTTCCGCGCCGCAGGGTCCATCCACAGTGATTACTTGTGAGGATGTGTTGCTCATGAAGGTTGTTAGTGACTGGTTGGTTGGAGATAAGGTGGGTGTTAGGGGGTTGCTGGGCTACGCCAGGGATTACCTAGGCATAACAAGCCCAGTGGCTGTATACTCAATGCTGAGGAGGTTGTGCGAGTACGGCCTAGTAACCCTAGTCAGAAGTAGGAGGTGCAAGTCATTGGATGAGTATAGGAAGTGCATGGTGCATAACCTACCATGTAGGATAGTCAATGTTAAACCAACACTACCCGGCGCCCTACTAGCCGCCACAAGCGCCATCGCATACCACACATACCTAAAACTATACCTAGACTACGCAATGAACAGTGACAAGAGGGGTGGTGAACCGTCAAGCTACATGAACCTAATAATCAACGCAATAAACAACTTATTCAACACAAACATAGAAGGCAAGGACGTAATAAGGGCAGTTGAGGGGGCGATAAACGCGATAATGAATGTAAACCCCGAAAGGCTGACTAAGTTAGCCACAGTGACGTGCCTAGACGACCCATTCCAAACATACGCATTCAGGGGCATGATCTACGGAGGCTGGGACGTAGGCATGATCCTCAGGTTCCTAATCCCACGGATAATCAGTAAGTACAAGAACTACACCAGGAAGCATGGGAGAGCAGTTACAATAGGTAAGTACGACGTAGACGAATTAAGCAAGGCATTTGAGAGGGGCGATATTAACGTAATTAAGAGTAAGTGGCATATAGTAGAGAAGCTCGCAGACCAACGCATTCAATGCTCATTCTAAAATAGACAGAACCAACCATTAAAACAACCCAACTCACTCATGAACCCTCCTCACCCTGAGACACACCCAAGCCGAGCCCACCATCACCGTGCTCACGCACACCACCAACATACTTAGTAACCCTCCTAAACATATCCTCAACCCTAACCCTGACTGCTTCCTCACTTCTCCCTTTTCTTAATGAGGTCGCTATGTACTTCGCCGCTTGCTCGGCTTTTCTCAGTGTGATTGCGTCTATGTACTTCTCAACCAGCTCCCTGACCCAGCCCGGCATTTCCGCACTTGCTACCTTACCCATGAAGGTCACTATCTCGTCAACGCTTGGTTGCGGTACCTCAATAGGCACGAACCTATCCATGAGGGGCATCCACCAGTTGCTAGCCCTAAGCCTAGGATTAAATGGGTTGGCGGCGGCCACAGCCCTAACCCAGGGTGCCTCGATGACCGTGGTCTTACCGCTCTTCGTAACCCTCAACCTACCACCGTGATCCAAAAGCTGGAGCAGTGGGCTCAACGCCACGTTCCTGGCCTTATCAACCTCGTCGAGCAGGATAACATCGAAGCAGCCAGCCTCAATCACCAAGTCCTCAATGCCCGCAGCAGAGGCATCAGCCATGTTTATGTACAGCGGGTTGCTGGAAGCCTCATAAATGGCGTCCAAAATAAGCGTCTTACCACTACCAGGACCACCAAGCAACATAACATGATTACCAGCTTCTAAGTTAATAGTAACCTCCTCAATGACATCCTTTAGGCTAGGCACTAGGCTTGAGACCCTCTCCCTAACGCCATCAATAATGCCGTTAATGCTTACGCCCTGGCAATCACCCTTAGCCCCACCATTGCTACTTTGCGTGAACCTGCTCAGTACATCCATTACCTTACTAACGGCATCTGAGCACTTCATGCCGTCAATCACGGCCCAGGTGTATGACCTAGACCTCTCAATCCTAAAACCAAGCGAAGCCAAAGCCCTGAGAAGCGCATTGTATTGACCAGAACCAAGTAGGTAATGCAAATCCCTAATACTAACCCACGCAGAGCCATTATACTCGCTGCACGCAAGGTTACCAAGCATACGCAACCCCACCAACCAAGCGCACACAGAGGGTTAAGACTAACCCAACAAATCAGTTACCGAAAAATGTGACAGAGTTCAATAACTAATTTGTTGAGAATGGGTTAAGGGTTTGTAGGATATGGATTAGCGTGGCGCTGCAGGTCAAGGTTTTTGGTGTTGAGGCAACATCACCAAGGATCATTGCGGCGCAGTTGGAGAGCGAGTTAAACAAGGCATTGGGAGAGATTGTGAAGGGTGGGGCGAGGGTCGTGGACATCAAGATATCCACAGCAGGCACCATAAACGCCTACATGGCAATAGCCATAGTAATTTATGAAACGAAGCCCGAACCGATTGTAATGAGTGAGGTTAGTGCCCATTCAACACCTGAAAGTCTCTAGTGCGTATAGGCGTTAATAGTTGAAACATTAAAACGAACCAACTCACTCATTACCCTTCACCCTCGCTGATGTATTTGCTGTACTTATTAATTAACTTGGTGAGTGAGGTCATTGCCTTCCTTACTTCCCTAGCCATCTCGACGCTCGGTATGTTCATTGGAACCCTCGCCTCAATAATCATTGGGTACACCCTGAACGATACGTACTTCACATAGATGCCCGGCTCCTTCTCCTCCACTATCTTCTCCGCCACCTCCTCCCCCAACTCCTCGCTCAGCCACTTCTTCAACTCCCACTTGTAACAGCCAATTGGCCACTCACCCTCATCGACCACCTCCAGACCTGCCTCAATGATTTGTTACCGAATACCATATCAAGTATTAATAACTAAATGCACAAGTCACAACAATGATTTAACACTGCCTTTATACATCACTAACTCCTTAATTATTACGTCTGCATTTCATATATTATGAGTGCCAGTGCTGTGCATATTGATTGGCGTGAGTTGCAGGCCGAGGCTAACTTAATATCTATTACCTTGGCGCCCGCCTTGGCTAGCTCGGCCAGGGCATCGTTCAACATTGGCTCAAGCATCTCCAAGTGACCCGGGGATGCGCCAGAGGCAACCACGGCCTTAACTCGCAAAGCACCCATGACTACCCACCCCTCAACTCCCTTTACAAACCCTCATCCCAATACCTAATCTGTGGAACCTTAGGTTGGCAGTTTGTCATTGTCATCACCTCATTGTCTGGTTTTTAACTGTTTGTTTGCACGTTAATTTCCACTCCCTGTTGTCGATGTTTACCCTCGCCCAGATGCTCTCGTTGACCGGCTTCCTCGATATTGCGTGGTCTAGGAATGGGACTAGGTCACTCCTCAACTGCTCAAGGTACCTGGTTAAGAAGTCCTCGGTGTATTTCGTGCTTACCACTGGCTTGTAGAGACCAGCCCTATCCAAGCCCCACCACCTGTAGAGTATTGAGAGTGCCCTCCTGATTAGGGACCTATTGATGCTATTGAGTCTCATGTATAGTGGGTAGTACCAGCGTGGACGTATGACTGCCTCGAAGGGCCAGTGGACATGTATGTGGTCGCCATGGTGAACTATGTATGGTGTTACTATCATGCCTAACCCGGAGGATTCCTCGATTAGTTTGAATGCCGTGTATTGGCAAAGCCCCTCATCAACATCCTCATAGACGCCCCCAAGCCCCATGCCAACCCTAACGTTCTCGAGGGTGTGGTGGCAGAGCTCGTGTAGGAACACAACCCCTGGGTGGATTATTAGGGCTAGGAGGCCCTCATCACGCTCAACCCCAGAGTGGTTGCTAAGAACGACTTTACTGAGCCTCTCCAGGTCCTTAAGCATTGTAGGGAGTATGAAATAGATGCCCCAGTCATTTTTATATTTATACACCGTGTATGGCTTATAATAGGCTAGGACGTCGTAGGCCAAACCCTCACAGAAACCGCCAACGCCAAAATCAACACCAGACCTCTCAACATCCACACCACCCTCCGGAACCCACTCAACACCAGGTTTGAAGGTGTCCAGCAGAGCCATGCTACCCACCGCATGTGTTGCTTCTGTGAGTTATTTATATGTTTTTGTAGTACTAAGAAAATTGTTTTGTAGTACTCCGTAGTTAGTAAGGTTTTTAGCCTAGGCGTTTGGGTATTGGTTGATGGGCAGGTTTCCATACAAGACACTGCTTATCCTCGATGAGGCATTGAGGGCGCGTAGTGAGGGTGGGTGCCTCAGGTTTATGGACATCGCCAAGCTATTGGGTATTAGCAAGGGTTCGGTCAGAAATATACTGAGGAGGATTGAGGGTGAGGGCTTGATTAGGAGGGTTGAGAGGGGCGGCTACACGTGCTACGAAATAACGGATAAGGGTGTAGGCTACATAATGGAGAATGTGAAGAAACACCTGGATTACCTAGGGGATTACCTGGAGAATAGCCCCTTGGTTAATGTTTCTGAGACCCCTTATGAACAACCCATAAACCTCCCCGACTACGTCGATTTCGTAGCCATCGACTCATCAATACGCGATAAGGTTGATGCTGACGAGTTAATAAAACAACTCGGTTGGGGGAGTGAGGACTCGGGAGTAATGGTACTCGGCGATTTGGGAAGTGGTGATAAGGAGGCGCTCAGGGAGGCGTTGGGTGGTTGGAACA
>Ga0326758_100266_pt1 | contig 13627 bp, 12 predicted proteins | sample GCRJH_S_FD_207221 | JGI IMG/M metagenome (GOLD analysis project Ga0326758, IMG submission 207221) | Hot spring sediment microbial communities from Geyser Creek Basin, Yellowstone National Park, WY, United States - GCR.JH_S | ecosystem: Environmental > Aquatic > Thermal springs > Near-boiling... | reverse complement strand
AAAACTTAACAGCAGGATATTATCCAATACAATTTGTATTTAATTATAATGGAATATCACAAACATATACATACAATTTATATGTAAATGGAACAGTAATAGTACCACAACCAATAAGTGCATCATTAGTTGGATATTTACCATTAAAATATGGACAAAATTCAACAATATACTTAATAATAAGTTCAAATACAACACAAATATATAATTTATTAATACAAGCATATGCTGTTGGAGGAGAAGTATATCCAGAACAACAAGAAATACAAATAGGAGGTACATATACTGAGCAAATACCATTGAATGTAACTGCAGAAAGTAGTAATGTAACAGTATATGTAAATATAATAAATCAACAAACAGGACAATTATTATATTCATTAAATGAAACATATTCAGTATCTCAAGTACCTTCGGTATCATTGCCATCATCAGAATTAATATTCTGGATATTAGTAATATTGGCAATAATAATAATAGCTGCAGTATTAATAGAATCAAGAAGAGGAGATAAAAAAGAAAAGGAAAAAGCTGAAGAATAATTTTTTATCTGTTAGCTTTAATTCATCATTTTTCAGCCTGGGACGGTTTCTTCATCTTGTACCCCTACTAACTCAACCTTTTTCATCTATCTAAGGTTACCCTAGTAGGGGTTATATATATTCTAAAAAATTAATTATTATATCTTTATTTAAAACTTCTGGATGGAACAAGGAAAAATATATATTTTTATATTTATATAATACAGGAATATTTTCTACCTTTCCAATTATATAAAATTTTTCATCAATCTTTGGAATTTTCGTTATTAAAAAATATGCTTCAAAATCTTTATCAATTATTTTATCTTTATTTATTATTCTTACATAATATTTTCCAATCAATTCTTTATCTTCAAAATCATAATTTAATAATTTTGTTAATATTTGGCTTCCGGAACATATTGCAAGAGTTTTTATATTATTTTCAATTATAAATTCAAAATTTTTTATATAATTTAGATAATCAAAATCCATTATTGCAGTACCTGTTATTATTATTTTTTCAAAATATTCATTTATTTTATCTTTATATGAAAAAACTTTATAATTAATATTTAATTCTTTTAAAATATTTATTATTGGGTATAAAAATTCATATTTTGATAGTTCTTCTTTATTTGTATGAATTATCCCAATCATTCTAAATAAGCATTCTTTATAATATATTCTGCATAATTTTTTTCTACCTTCATTTCATAATCTTTTATTATTATCCTTTTCTTAAATAATGGTTGATATAAAACAAATGTTTCATATTCTCCACCTTCTCCTGCAATATTTATCTTATATTTTTCTTTATATTCAATTAATTTTTTTATTATATTTTCATCAACAACTTTTCCCAAAATATTTATATCTAAAGGATATGCGTACCATCCAACAATTATAAATTGAAAATTATTTTTTAATAATTCATATAAATATTCTTTTTCATCTTTTAACCATAATGGATTAAAACACCATAGATTTAATTTTTTACATATTCTTTGAAATCTTGATCCTTGATATGTAGATCTAATTGCTCCAGTAACAATACCATCAATATTATATTTTTCCTTTAAATATTTTAATGCTTCAAGCAATGTTTCTTCCTCATTATTATTTATATAAAATCTTTCTATAGGTATATTTAATGCTTTTGATTGTAATTCAGTCAAATTATTATTAATATAATGATATAAATAACTTTCATTATCTTTTGGAATTATATTTAATAGTACAGATATTTCATGATATTTTGATGCAATATATAATGAATAATTTGAATCTTTTCCTCCAGAATATAATACTGCAAGTTTCATATCGTACTATTTGATATAGAACTTATTAAATTATATATTAAATTGTATAAATAATTTCCAGGTAATTTCTGATAAATTATATTACAATTTTCTGAATAGCAATAAACATTATTATTATATAAAAATATATCATCATTTACAATTATTATTGGATATGTTATATTTATATAATATGTTACATTAGAACAAGATGGATATTTGATGCAATTTATTGTTGGACATAATATTCCATGTTCGCATGTTATATTACATGGAATTGCAATTGGTAAACATTCTTTAATTGTTATATTATAATAGATTGTTTGATTACAAAATATAAATGAAGTAGTATTAATATAATCTACTAATGGTATTATATAATTTATTCCAGGTCCTTCATTTTTTATTATAAAATATCCGTCAGTAATATTATATAAATAACAACCATTTCCATATAGATTCAATAAATACAATGATATATTTTGATTATTAATTATAATATTTGTTTTTTCTAAAACATAGTTATTATTAAAGTTTGCATTATTTAATAAAAATATAAAAAACAATATTAATATAGATGTTATTCCTAGAATTATTGTATAAAAATAAGATCTCATAATAAATATTTTTAAGATTTTTTTAAAAAGACTTTTGTATGGTAGAAATTGTAATAAAAGGATATGAAAATGGACCATACGAAATATCAGTAAATGGAGAAGTATTATATCATTTATGTAGGTGTGGTAATTCACAAAATAAACCATATTGCGATGGAAGTCATAGAAAAGTAGGATTTCAGGCAAAAGCCTTTGAATTAAAAGTTAATAAGTAATCTTATTTATTATTTTTTATTCAAAAATAAAATATAATAACTTATTAAAATATTTATATCTTAATATCCCATATTTATACAAATATAACTATATATAATATCATAAAATTTATTTTAAAATATTATTCTTTAATTTTATTATAATGGCTAGTCTAACTGAAAGAATATTGCAAGTTATGAATAATCCGAATAATATAAGAAATATAGGTATAATTGCACATATACATCATGGGAAGACTACATTGACAGATTCTTTATTAGCAGGTGCAGGAATGCTAGCAGAAGAACTTGCAGGTGAGGCAATGTTTACATGGTGGCATGAAACTGAAAGAGAAAGGGAAATGACGGTATATGGAGCAGCAGTTTCAATGGTTCATAATTATGAAAATCAAGATTATTTAATAAATTTAATAGATACTCCAGGACATGTAGAATTTTCTGGACAAGTTACTAGAGCTACTAGAGCGATTGATGGTGCAATTGTTGTAGTAGATTTTGTTGATGGAATAATGCCTCAAACAGAAACTGTATTAAGGACTGCATTAAAAGAATATGTAAAACCAGTATTATTTATAAATAAAACTGATAGAGCAATTACAGAATTAAAATTATCTCCACAACAAATTATGGAAAGAATTGGAAAAATAGTTATTGAAATAAATAGATTAATTGATAAATATTCTCCTCCAGAATTTAAAGGAAAATGGAATGTAAATGTAAATGATGGATCTGTTGCATTTGGATCTGCAAAATTCCATTGGGCATTATCAGTACCTTTTATGAAAAAATATAATGTTTCATTTAAAGATATAATTGAAATATATAATCAATATTTAGAAGATAAAGAAAAATTAAAGGAAGAAATGAGAAAAAAGGCACCTGTTGCAAAAGTTGTATTAGATATGGTTATAAGACATTTACCCTCCCCAGTTGAAGCACAAAAATATAGAATTCCTCATATATGGAAGGGGGATATAAATTCAGATGTTGGAAAGGCAATGTTAAATTTAGATTCAAATGGACCTATTGTAATAAATGTAACAAATGTAATAATTGATAAGGTATCAAAACAAGAAATTGCAACTGCAAGAATATTCTCAGGTACATTATCAAAAGGAGATGATGTATATTTAATCCAAGCTGGAAGGCAAATAAAAATACAGCAGGTTGCTATATGGAAAGGAATACAAAGAATAAATGTAGATTCTGTAAAAGCTGGTAATATAATTGCTTTAGTCGGAATAAAAGGATTGTATCCGGGAGAAACAATTGTTGGAAAAGTTCAAGATCCAAAAAGTGTTGAAACATTCGAGGAGATGAGACATTGGTTAGATCCTGTGGTTACAAAATCATTTGAACCAAAGAATCCAAATGATTTGCCAAAATTAATTGAAACATTGGACCTATTAACAAGGGAAGATCCAACAATAAAGGTTGAGCAGAAAAAGGATACTGGAGAAATTTTAGTATCTGGTTTGGGAGATTTACATTTACAAATAATAGAATATAGAGTACAAAATGATTTTGGAATACCAGTAAAAGTTGGAAATCCAATAGTAATTTATAGAGAGTCTGTTAATGGAGTTACACAAGTATATGAAGGAAAGTCTCCAAATAAACATAATAAAATATATATACAAATTGAACCTCTACCATATGAAACATATGAAAAAATGAGGGAATATATTAGGGAGGGAAAATTACCCGAAGGGAGAATTAAAAAGGAAGATTTATGGAAAGTATTTAATGAAATTGGATTTGATAAGGAAGAAGCAAGAAGAATTATAATGGTACATAATGGAAATGTATTGATTGATATGACAAGGGGTATTGTTCATTTACCAGAAGTAATAGAATATATTGTGGAAGGATTTAAGGAAGTAATGGACCAGGGTCCATTAGCATGGGAACCTGGTATAATGATGAAAGTAAAATTGATTGATGCAGTATTACATGAAGATGCAATTCATAGAGGTCCTGCTCAAATAATTCCTGCAACAAAAGATGCAATTAAAAGTGCTATTCTTGAGCAACCAACATTATATGAACCATTACAAATTATAAGGATTGATACTCCTCCAGAAACTGTTGGAGATGTAACATCAATATTACAATCAAGAAGGGGACAGATATTGGAAATGAATGTTGAAGAAGAAAGAGCAATGATTAAAGCAAAATTACCTGTAGCAAATATGTTTGGATTTACAGATGAATTAAGATCTGCAACATCTGGAAGGGGTGTTTGGTTCTTAGAAGATCAGGTATATGAAAAAGTACCAAAAGATTTACAACAACAGATAATAGATTCTATTAGAAAAAGAAAGGGAATACCTGAAGGAGTTCACTAAATTTTTATATAATAAAAATAATTATTTTTTATGGGAAATAAAATTGGTGAATGCAAATATTGTAATAGACCAGTATATGATGATGAAAAATATAGAATAATAAATTTAAATGGGGAAAAGATGATTTTTCATATATCCTGTTTTAGAAAATTAAAAAAGGAAGCAATTGATTTAGCAAAGAAAGGATTTGTTAATTTCTAAATCTTTGGTTGATATATATGTATCATATATAAATATGTAATATATGAAAATGGGATAATTACAATAAAGAAGAATAATAATGAATTTAAAATATTTGGATTTCCTGATGCAATTGAAAATAGGAATGCTAAAATTAATAATACCATTGGAAATGTTATAAAGAAAAATGCATAAAATGTTACCCATAAATTGACTTTTTCATTATATTGCTTTAATTGTATTTCATATTCTTCTAAATTTTGTTTTGCATATATTCTTGCAAAATCTTTTAAAGAACCTCCAGATCTAATTACTGATATTAATCCATATAAAAATTCTTTGAATTTTTCTGAAGGTGTTTTTTGAGCTAATTCTAATAATGCTGATAAAATATCATATCCAAAATTATTAATTAATATTAATAAATATGAAATTTCTTTATTTATTGCTCCAAATCTTTTTTCTTTATTTAATAATTTAAATATATCTATTATATTCATTTGTGAACCTGAATATGAATAAAAGTATAATGCAAAAAATGGTAAATTATCTTCTATATCTTTTATATAATCTGCTTTTGCTAATGATGGATAAATATAAAAATAAATAAATGTTAAGAATCCAACAATAATTCCAAATAAAATACTTACAGAAAATAATACTATATTATAGAAATTTAGATAGAAGATAAATATTAATGATAAAGATATAAAAGATAATATAAATGTTAGGAAAGAATATTTCAATGTTGTTTTTATATAATCTTCAATAGAAGTTTTAAATTGTGTATAAAATATATCATATTTTTTATCCTTAAAATATGGATACAATTTTTTTACTAAAAAGTTCATATTTTTCTCAATAAAGAATCTTTATCAATATAATATAGCCTTATATATTCGGCAATTTTCTTATTTTCTCTTATATTTTTCTTTACTAAATAATCTATAACTTGTTTTTTCTCTTCTATTGAATCTTTAAAACTTATATTTGATCCAACTCTATATTTTAATGTTTCTTCAGTATATTTTCCTAAATCTTTTTTCTCAAATGTATCATCTTCAAAATTCCACTTTACAACTGTTTCATTTTCAATCTTTCCATTTAAATATTTTCCAACTTCAACGATTTCTCTTACTCTCCTAGCGGAGGGAGAAATATTCCTTGCCCTCATTGTAAATACTACTGCATCCAATAATGCAACATGATCTGGAGTTAAATTAATTGGTGCTGTTGTTAATCTTCTTATTAATGTCCTCCAGCTATCGGTATGTATAGTTGATAGTGCAGAATGACCAGAGGCCATTCCCTGGAACATTACATAAGTTTCTTCCCCTCTTACTTCTCCTACTATTACATAATCTGGATTTTGTCTAAAAGATTCTGATAATAATCTATACATATCAATTTCCCCATAATATTTATCTCCAACAAAGAAACCTTTTCTTGTTGTTGCAGGAATCCAATTTTCATGATATAATTGTAATTCTCTTGTATCTTCAATAGATATTACCTTCGCTTCTGGTGGTATAAATTGTGCAATTGAATTTAATAATGTTGTTTTTCCAGAAGATGTGGAACCTGCGATTAATATATTTGCTCTATATTCTACTAATGTCCATAAATATGCAGCAACTTCAGAATCTAACATATTTGATTTTATTAAATCTACTAAAGATAACATTTGCTTCTTAAACTTTCTTATTGTAAATGTTGGACCATGTGTAGTAATTTCCTGCGAATATGTTGCATTTACTCTAGATCCATCTTCTAATGTTGCATCTAGAATTGGTTCTGCATATGATATATGTTTTCCAGCCTTTTGTGCTAATTTTACTATAAATCTATCTAATTCATCCCTATATAAAATTATATTTGTCCTTAATATTCCAAATTTATTATGATGTACATATATTGGTATATCATATCCATCGCATGAAATATCTTCAATAAATATATCATAAAATAATGGATGAATTTTTTCATATCCTAACATATCTCTCCATAAATAATAATAATATTTTATGAATGTATCTACATTTATTTTTATCTTATATCTATTTACAAATTCTTCCAATTTCTTTATTAATACATATTCTTTATTTTTATTTAAAAATTCTTCAGGATCTTTGTACATTTCATCCAAAATATATTGTTTTATTTTTTCTATTAATATTCTTTCTTCATCAGATATCTCTGGTTCTAATAATTCATATATAAGTTCTTCAGATATATTATCATAATAAATATGTGCATATGCAAGTTTTCCAATTAGTGGATAAATTATATCAATTTTTGATTTATCTATGTTAGATTTTATATTTGGTATAAAAGATTCTTTTTTTATTTCATTATCAAAATATTTTAGTATATCTTCTGCAACAATTTTTTTCATATAATTTTAACCTATCTATGAATTTTTAATTATTATAGTACCAACTGAATAGTAATAACCTTGATAATACAATAAATTTGATTGATTATTTAATTTTGCATCTTCTAATGTTAAATTATATATTTGATTTTTTATTATTGAATTTCTATAATTTAAATTATTTAGATAATTATAATAAAATATTAAAGAACCTGATATAAATAATAAAACTAAAAAAATAAATAATACTTGCTCTAATAATAATTGTGTTTTCATTGTATTATTGAATATATTAATGTTTGGTTTTTAACTATATTTAAATTGCAATTTCCATAACATACTCCTGTACAATTATTTGTCAATATTATTAATGATAAATAATCTTCAAAACATCCATATAATGTAATATTATTATTGTTTTCCAATAAATAATATCCATTCATCCTTGGATCATATACATAATAATTTCCGTATGAATATATTAATTCTCCTTGATATGTTATATTATTTAATGTTGTTTTACAAAAATTATTAGATCTAATTAATGTTAAATTATTTAAACAATATATATCATATCCATTTAAATTAAAATTTATATTAAAATATAGATCATCTTCTAAATTATTTAATACATTTTCTATATATTTTGATTCATATTGAAATTTATTTTGGTTATAAAAATTTATTGCATATATTTTATTATTATTCCACCATGTAAAAACAAAATAAAATGTAAATAAAGATAGTAAGATTATTAAAATATATTCAATGTAAATATGTATTGATTTCATAAAAATATATTAACTTTATATATTAAATACTTTTCTCTGATAATCTTCTAAGAAAAATATATCTTCTCCCAATGTATATCCATAATCTGATGCAATATTATAATATGAGGCTTTTTTATTTATATCTCCATGATTTGGTATTATATATTCAGGATTTAACATTTTTAATAACATTATATGATCCTGACTTTTTGCATGACCAGATACATGTATATCCTTTATTATTTCTGCTTTTCTTCTTTTTAATCTTTCTTCCAATATTTTTCTATTTGCTTCATTTATTGGATGTGGAATTACATTGTTTGCAAATATTATTGTTGTATTACTTAGATCAAAATTATATTCTCCTCTTGCCAATCTATCTAAAATAGAACCAGGTTCTCCCTGATGTCCAGTAACAATTAATAAATATTCTTCTTTATTTTTTTCTACTCTTTCTAAAACTTTTTTATAATCTCTTGGATCAAAATATACTTCTGCCTCTTGAGAAAAATTATATAAATTAATATTTTCTGCAGCACTAATATATTTTCCTAAACTTCTTCCAATAAATATTGGTTTTCTATTTATTTCTTTAGATAATTCAATTATTGATTTTAATCTTGCAATATGTGATGAAAATGTTGTTATAATTATTCCCTTTGTATCTATTGAATTTAATACATCATATAACATATATTTTTCAATAATTTCTGATTGAGATTTTGAATTTTCATCTGCCCTTGTTGTTTCACAAATTAATAATAAAACACCTTCTTTTCCAATTTTCTTTAATTTTTCTTTATCTGGTTTTTTACCAATAATTGGAAAATTATCAAATTTAAAATCACCTGAAAATATTATATGACCTTTATTTGTTTGAATATCAATCATTAAAGATTGGGGAATTGAATGAGTAATATTAATAAAATTAATTGAAATATCTTCAGAAATTTTAATTGAAGAATTTGGGGATATTTTCTTTAAATCATTTGGTAAAACAATTCCATATTCTTTTTCTTGTTGTTTTATTAATTCAATTGTATATGGAGATCCATAAATTGGAACATTATATTTTGGTGCAATAAAATTTACTGCTCCTATATGATCTAAATGTCCATGTGTTAATATTATTGCTTTTACTTTATCTTTATAATTTTCTAAAATTGAGTCATCAGGTATTATATCTAAATCATATAATTCTTTTAATGGTTTATCAGCTATATCTTCTCTTTCCCCAAATTGAGATATTTTATCTACATTTATTCCAATATCTATTATAATTATTTTATCATCAATTCTTATTGCACTCATATTTTTTCCTATATATGAATATCCACCTATTGGAAAAATTTCAATTTCCATTTTTAAATTGTACTTTATAATAAATTTTATAAGTAAATAAATACGATAATAAAATATGAAATTATTAAAGATATTGATATTTGGATTAATGGTTATTTTAATATCAAGATTTGTATATTCTCAATGGTATACCATTACTATAACAAATACTCAATCTCAGGCAACGCCTGCACCTTTCCAACAAGATATAGCAATATGTAATGGAAATATTAATATTGGTAATAACTTTGCATATGTAAATAATGCAACATTATTTAACCAAATAGATTCAAATGGACAAAATGTTTATTTTTCTACAACTGCAGGAGGTACACCGAACATATATTCATGGTATGAAGGTCAATTAAATTATAATGGAGTAACATGTGATGTATGGTGGATTAATATACCAAATGGAATTCCTGCTAATAGTAATGTAATAATATATATGTATATAGGATCTTCTAGTGCTAATTATTATTCTCAATATTATCCATATGTAGGAACTAATGAACAAGTTTTAGGTACTTCTCAATATGATAATGGTCAAGATGTATTTATAGCATATGGATATTTTGATAATACATTTGATGGATGGAGTGGATATATTTATTCAGGATCATTCTCTCCTACAGCAACCTCAAATGGTATTGAAATGATAAATAATCAAGGTTCTGAAGGTACTTATATTTTACCTCCAAATAATGGAAATATTCCAGAAATACCTTTAATTGTTGAAGAAGCTTGGTATTATACTTCGGGAGCAGATGCAAATGTAATAGCATTATTTGGAAATACAAATAGTCAAATTTATGCAAATAGTATTGGATCAACTGCTGGTGGTAGTACACCTGCATCTGGTTCATCTACATTTGTGCAATTTGAATATTATCTTGGATCGGGCACGCCTATAAGTAATTCAGTTATGTTAAAATCTGCAGTAACAGATCAATATTTAAATTATACATCTTTCCCAACATCTGGAGGAACTGTTTATTCATATATAATTGTTAATTCATCTTATGCACAAACAGGATATTATATTTATAATTCTAATCAAGTATGGGCTCCATTAACATTATTAGATACATATAACATAAATTATAATGGATATACATATTATAATTTGAATTATAATCCTTATCAATATCCAACATTAGAAATAGGTGCAGGAACTGGTGGAGCTGCTTCATATCAATATGAAGAATGGGTTGTTGCTAGATCATATCCCCCAAATGGTGTAATGCCTTCAATTTCTATAGAACTTGCAGTTTCAGTCTCATCTGTTCAGCTAAGTCCATCAAGTTCTTCTTCAGTTTGTCCAGGTACTCAAACATCATCAACGGTAACTGCTAATTTAAATAATCCTGGTAGTGCTTCTACAACAGTTACTTTTTCTTGTTCAGCACCTTCTGGTATTACATGTTCATTTAATCCGTCATCATGTACTACTAGTGGATCTTCTTGTTCAACAACATTATATGTAAATTCATCTCCATCAACACCTCCAGGATCGTATTCAGTAACAGTGACAGCTTCAGTTCCGGGATCCTCAGCATCAGCAACTTATACATATAATATAGGTCAGCAAATTTCTATCTCATCTCAGCAAAGTTCAAACTTTCAAAATTCTTATAACATTTATATAACAGGTTGTTCTCAAAATTATACATTATATGTAAATAATTCTCCATATTGTTACGATTCATATTCGCAATTTCAAGATATAAATGCTTTATGTACTGTTTCATATCCTGGAAATTATTCAATATATGCACAAGGATGTTATAATGGAAATTGTGTTAATTCAAATACGATTAATTTAAATATACCTCCATCAGGAATAACAGTCCCAATTATAGATATTAATATATTAAATGCAACAAATCAAAACATATATACAACAATTTCAGTAAATGGATCAAATCAAAATATACAATCAATAAATGTATATTATAATAATAATAATGTATATTCAAATAGTAATGTAAATACAAATTATTATTCATTTAATTTACAATTACCATATTCAAATAATGGAAATATAACTGTATGTTCTACATTAACAAATGGACAATCTAATTGTATAACAGAAATATTTAATTTAAATGTAACTCAAACGTATATTTATTATGGTATAATTCAATTAAAAGCATATATTCAACCAGTTAATATAAATACTACATATGGACCAATAGGAAATAATTTAGAGTTTAGTTTAGATTATCCAGAATATATTTTAACATTAAATATAACAAATATAGGAAATATAACATTAAATAATATTACAATAAATTTATTACAAGAGGGAAATGTACCAGAAATATTGTATAATCAAAACCCAATACAATCATTAAATAATATAAATATAGGTCAATTACAACCAAATCAATCATATATATTACAGTTTAATATATTACCATTATACATTGGATCTTCTTCATTATTATTAAACTTTAATGTAAATGGACAAAATATTGGAAATGCACAATATAATTTGATTGTAAATGGACCTTCAAACAATTCTTCATTGGTTGCATCAGAAAATATTAATTATATATTAATACTAGCAGGAATAATTGGATCAATAATATTCTTAATCTAGAAAAATATTTAAATTTTTTAGTTATATTTTTTAGATGGACTTAAATGAAAAAATAAAATTCTTTATTAATAAGGGGTTCTTCTACGAATCTCAAAGTATATATGGAAGCAGATCTGGATTTTATGATTATGGATCTTTGGGTACATTATTAAAAAGAAGATATGAAAATTTATGGAGAATATATTTTGGAAAATTATTTGATAATATATATGAAATACAACCTTCAGAAATAATGCATAAAAATACATTTATTGCATCAAGACATTTAGAATTATTCAATGATCCAATTGTTGAATGTAAAAATGGACATAGATTTAGGGCAGATAAATTAATTGAGGAAAAATTAAATATTAAGGCAGAAAGTTTAACAATTGAAGAAATGAATAAAATATTTGATGAAGAAAAGGTTGTTTGTCCCGAGTGTGGATCAAAATTATCAAATGTTAAATTATTCAATTTAATGTTTCCAATATATGTAGGACCTGTATACGATTTATTCTTAATTTTAGAAGAATTAAAAAGAAAATATGGCTTTTTAATAAAAAACTATAGAAAAATAAATGGAAAAGAACTAAATTATATAATAAAAAATTATTTGAAAAATAAAAACTTATATTCAATAAATTTAAATAATGAAAAATATATATTTGATGAAAATAAAGAAATAATAATAAAGATTAAAGATAATGAATATTATGTTTATCCAGAAAATATTGAAATAAAAGAAGAAAATGAAAATTATTTAGAAGTATTAGATAATGCTGAAGAAATAGAAATAGATTTTGATTTATATAGTTTAATAAAAAGTTATATTGAATTAAAGAATAATGAAATGTTTTTAAGACCAGAAACTGCACAGGGTCCATATGTAAATTTCCCAATTGAAATAATAATTAATAGATATAGATTACCTTTAGGATTATATGTAATTGGAAAAGCATTTAGAAATGAAATATCACCAAGAAATGCATTATTAAGAATGAGGGAATTTACACAGGCAGAATTACAAATTTTCTTTGATTATTATAATAATCCATTTGAAAATGAATTTGAATTCTATAAAGATAAATATATTAATGTATTATTAGTAAAAGATAGGGATAAGAAATTACCATATATTGAAAAAAGTTTGGAAGAAATATATAATGAAACAAAAATAGATAAATTCTATTTATATTTCTTATATAGAGTATTTGAATTTTATATAAATATATTAAAAATTCCAAAGGAAAGGATAAGATTTTATCAATTAGCAGATAATGAAAAATCTTTCTATAATATGTATCATTTTGATGTAGAAATATATTTAGATGAAATTGGATGGACAGAAGTTGGAGGAATACATTTTAGAG
>Ga0326758_100259_pt1 | contig 13860 bp, 11 predicted proteins | sample GCRJH_S_FD_207221 | JGI IMG/M metagenome (GOLD analysis project Ga0326758, IMG submission 207221) | Hot spring sediment microbial communities from Geyser Creek Basin, Yellowstone National Park, WY, United States - GCR.JH_S | ecosystem: Environmental > Aquatic > Thermal springs > Near-boiling... | reverse complement strand
ACTTGGACAAGTTCAAATCTCCTACTAATGTGTCAGGAGCAACTACTAAGAAATCACCCTTAACATAAGGCTTAGCTACTAGCACTGCGTGACCGAATCCTTTTTGCTCAAACTGATTGACAAAAGCAATATTACTTTGCTCAATAAGCTGATAAAACCCCTTTAAACTCTCCGCTTGTTTTACTTTCCCTGCTGATTCCAAATAATCGACGAAATCGTAGTCTGGAGTGAAGTAGTCTTCTATTACTCTTTTACTCCTACTCACTACAAAGACGAAATCCCTTATTCCTTGTGAAAATAACTGTTCAAAGACGACTTGTATTATTGGCTTTATCTCTCCATTAGAAATAATTGGTAACATCTCCTTAGGGATCTCCTTAGTGAACGGTAGCATTCTCGTGCCTAGACCCGCAGCTGTGATAACTGCTATCACCTCACTCACCCAGGCCTATAGCTTTGAACTTCTGTCTTTCCACTTTGGAAGGGTCTAGAATCCTTCTACCGTCAATAACGAACTTACCTCTCAACCTCTCCTCCAAGCCCTTAAATTCATCCCATTCAGTGGCAATTATTACTGCGTCAGCTATTCTTATGCACTCGTCAAGTCCTACCATTTCAGCTTCATTAGTTTTAGCCTTAGGGTCATAAGCTACCACCTTATATCCCTCGGACTTCAGAGTCTTGATGAGTTTTATCGCCACACTCTCCCTCGTATCGTCAGTGTTAGGTTTAAAGGCTACTCCTAACACGCAAACGTTGCCCTCTTTAATAAAGCCTTTAAGCATTGAAACCACTCTTTTTATTCTCTCATTGTTTACCTTGATTGCGGCTTCGACTATCTTCAACTCCTCTCCTAAATCTCTAGCAAAAGATACTATTGCTTGCGTATCCTTAGGGAAACAAGATCCACCCCAACCTATACCAGCGTTTAAGAAATAAGGGGAGATTCTCTTATCCATACCGATAGCTTTTGCCACAACTGTAACGTCACAGTCCTTCAATTTTTCACACACGTTAGCTATTTCATTTATGAACGATATCTTAACAGCCAAAAAAGAGTTAGCCGCATACTTTATCATCTCAGCTTCCTCCCACGTTGTTCTTATTACTGGGGCGTTAGTGAATTTCCACAAGTTCTCCACCAGGTCACCAGCTTCTTTGTTTTCACTGCCTATCACAATTCTGTCAGGACTCTTGGTATCGAGTATGGCACTACCTTCCCTTAAGAACTCTGGGTTTGAAACTACGTCGTTTTTAACAATCTCTTTAACTTTCCTAGCGGTGCCCGGCACGACAGTACTTTTTATCACTACTATAGCATCATTCCTCTTTAATACATCTCTCAACCTTTTAGCAACATCAAACACGTAACCCAGATATATCTTACCTTCAATTGTTGGAGTAGAAACTGTTATGAAAACGAGATCTGCATCAGAAAGTAATCCGTAATCTGTGGTGAAAGTGAAGTTATGAAAGTACCTCTCTAACATCTCTTGTAGCCCAGGCTCGTAAATAGGAGACCTCTTGCACTCTAATCCTTTCACCTTATTTTGATCTATGTCTACGCCGATTATTTTATGTCCCTGCTCAGCTAACACTACTCCGGTAGCTAATCCCACTACTCCTAATCCTACTATACCTATCCTCATATTCTCACTTTAAACCATTCTATGGTTCTCTTAAGTCCTTCCTCTAAGTTGACTTTAGGTTCCCACCCTAGGATTTTTTTAGCTTTAGTTATGTCTGCTGCTCTCCTAGGAGGGTCATCTGGTCTAGGCGGTAAAAATTCGATTTTAGAGTTTGAATTCGTAAGTCGTATTATCGTTTTCGCCAAGTCAACGATCTTAACCTCTTTATCTGATCCCACGTTGAACACTTCTCCTTTTAGCCCTTGTGTGAATAACATTCTCTTAGTCGCTTCAACCCAATCGCTAACATAAAGAAAAGCTCTAGTCTGGTTACCGTCGCCGAAGACAGTTATATCTTCTCCTTTTAATGCCTGATAAATGAACCTCGATACTACCCTGCCATAAGAACCGTCCTCCCTGAGCCTGGGCCCGTAAACGTTAAACGGCCTCTGAATTCTCACGTCCAACCCGTATTCCCTAAAGTATGACATAATTAAGGCTTCGGAAAACCTCTTGCTCTCGTCATAACAGCTTCTGACTCCAATAGGGTTTACTTTGCCCCAGTAGTCCTCGGGGGTAGGGATTATTTCTGCATGACCGTAAACTTCAGAAGATGAAGTGTAAAGGAATATAGCATCACTTTTCCTAGCTATTTCTAACGCGTTATAAGTACCGAGTGAGTTTGATAATGCAGTTTCTACTGGGTGTTGCATGTAGTCTTCTGGAGAAGGTCTTGCTGCTAAGTGTATAACGAAGTCGAACTTCTCATTTGTTTTAAAAGTTTCTACTCTGTCTTTTATGAGTTTTACATTAGGCGGTAGTTCTAGATACTTCACCGTAGACAGGTCGTCCACCACTGTTATATCTCCTTCTAACGACTCAACCAAATGAGAACCTAAGAACCCTGCACCTCCGAAAATTAAATACTTCATCTTAAAACTTCGTTTAAAAGTTTTAATTTAAGCTTTATTTATTAGTGGTTGAGACAGAACTTTATCTACTCTCTTTAAGTCACTACGATACCACCTATTCGCAAAGTGAACTCTCACCGGCTTAGGAGAAAAGACTAATAGTAAGTTAAGTTTGTTTCCGAGACCTTTTGTCCTTAGGAAACAGTCTTGAGCTTTAATGCTTTCTAATAACTCACCGATTGTGTCCTCAGCGTTGGAAGCAGGAATAACAATTGATAGCACGACGTAATAATAAGAACAAGTTCCAGTATATAAAAGAGCCTTCACGTTCTAAAAATTACGCAAGTCCGGTCAACGGATTTATGTGCCTGATAGGAGTGTTCCGTTTCATCGATATGCATGGATTTCAAATTACGGCGATGACCTTCCACCAAATAAGTCGACGCTTATTGCGGAGATCACGGTACCGTCGTATGAAAGGGTAGATGTCGACGCATTAAAACACGAAACAGTACGTTGGCTGATGGAGCTCGGAATGGTAAGAGAGAAGGATATCGCCGTTGTGGCGGCATGGTTCCACAAATACGGGTATCCTATCTGTACATTATCTCATTCAAAAGATACGCAAATCATAGAGAGAGCTCAGGAAAAAAGGTGTAATCACATTTGGAAGATGGGGTAACTGGTAATACTGGAATACTGACAAGATCTACGAAAAATCGATGGACGTTCACCTGTGAAAATTCAAGCCATTGTCCTCGCGGGTGGCTACGTAACGCATCTCCGCCCGACTTCGGTCTCCATATCTAAACACCTCGTGCCCCTTGCGAATCGGCCCGTCCTGGGCTAAGTCTTGTCTCAGATCGTGGAGGCTGGGATGAGGGAAACGTTTATAGTGGGCCCCACAATAGGGAGAAAATCGCCGAGTGTGTTGGCGACGGGTCGAGGTTAGGCCTGTCGGTCGAGTATCTCCTGCAGGAGGGGCCTCTCGGCCTCGCCCATGCCGCGTCCCTGGCTGAGCGGCGCGTATTGGGGCCCCTTCCTCGTGTACCTCGGCGACAACCTCCTCAAGGGCGGCGTGGCGCCGTGTCTAAGGCGCTTCGCAGAGGCGCGGTCGGACGCCCTAGTGGTCCTCAAGGAGGATGAGGACCCCACCACATTCGGCGCGGCAGTCTTCGACCGGGACGGGAGGCTATAGTCATGACTGATAATAAAGGCTCGAGGGATTACGCTATAGACGGTTTTAACGCGTTAGTATCGCAACCTGGCGACGTTAAATCCTTGTCAGATAACTTACTGAAAGCGATTCAAGACGATAGACTGAGGGAGAGAATGATAGAGAACGGGCTAGAGACTGCCAAAAAATTCACGTGGGCGAAAACAGTAGAGAATTTTGAGAAAGCGTTAAAAGAAATAAATTAATGTATATAACATTACAATGCAATTGTCTTAATATTAGGTATATGGTTATAGACTTACTGTAGCAAAAGTATGAGTTTTAATGGTTACATAACTTTTTCAGTTTAAAATACACTATTTCTACACTAAGTCAACAGCCGTGTGTAAGGTTTTAATTTGGTATCGTGCCAGATGAGAGCGAACTATCTTAAAATCACATTATATGCGTCATCTGTCTTGGGTACGCATGGGTTCGATATCTGTTTACGTTTGATGACTTTGGTAATTCGTTTCTCAAAAAATATTAACTGGTAATACAAGCTACACTTGTGAAATCAGCAGTAATAATTACAGTTTACAAGAGGTATAAGTATATTGATGAAGCGTTAAACTCAGTTTTATCTCAATCAGTCAAACCGGATCAGACAATTATAGTAGCTGACAATCCGAAGATGTTGAACAAGTCCATAAACGCAACTGTAATTGAGGCAGATTATCCACAATTAGGTAAGAAGATTCTGGAGGCAGTTAATGCTTTGAGAGATGATATTGACATAGTATATTTCCTTGAGGACGATGATATGTTTCATGAAAATAAAATTGAATACATAAACAAAATTTTTGAAAAAAGAAGGGATATAGTAACCGTTCATAACTCGAGGAAATTAATTGATGAGAACGGAAATCAATTAAATTACGAATTTGATAAAATTCCATTTGAAATAGAGATAACGAAAGACAATATTGTTCAAATAAGTAGGGAAAATTACTTTCTTTTAAGCAATAATAGTTCTCTTTCTATAAGAAAAAACATTTTAGAAAAAATTAAAGATTACGTAGCACAAATCGATATATCAGTTGATGTAGTAATTATATATTTTTCATTAGTTTTCGGGAAAATATTACATATTCCTGATAAATTAACTTATTTCAGAGTGGGTTCTGGCTCGTCTACTATTGGCAATACTCATAGTTTCGATGAATACATCGAAAGAAAAAGAAAAGTTGTATGCACCTTTAATAGAACAGTAAATGATTTATCGAAAATTTATTCTATTTTGCCAGACTGTGAAAACTGTAAAAAAGTAATCAAAAGAGATCTTCTTTATTTATACCTTTATTTAAGTGCTGAAAATAATTTCGTTAACTGTGATTATAAGGTTGAAGTTCCTTCTTTAGTTCGCATTTTTGTTTCAGCGTTAGACTATTATCTTAAAAATATAATATCGACAAAAGATCTTTATAATGTTACAAAAGGGGTTTTAGCGCAACTAATCTTAGGCAAAAAGAAAGTATCTGAGATGAGAAGCAAAAAGGGATATTAACCGTTGACCGGACTTGCGTAATTTTTAGAACGTGAAGGCTCTTTTATATACTGGAACTTGTTCCTACTATTACGTCGTGCTATCAATTGTTATCCCTACTTCCAACGCTGAGGATACAATAGGTGAGTTATTAGAAAGCATTAAAGCTCAGGACTTCCAGGACGATTATGAAGTAATCATAATAGATAACGGTTCTAAAGATAAAACCGAAGAGATTGTAAAAAAATACATGGACCTCTTGCCAATAAAATACTATAAATATGAGGAAAGACTAGGTCATGCAGGAGCGATAAATGAAGGAATAGGTAAATCTAAAGGAGAATACGTCTTAATTTTGCATGACGATCTAGTTCTAGGAGATAGAGATTGGATTTCAGTAATGCTTGAAACGGTCAAAAAAGATGAAAGGATTGGCATAGCTTCTTCGCTTTTTGTTACCCCAGTTAAAAAACTCAGGGGTACGGTTAACAAAATATTCTCCTACATTTACGTACTGGGGTGGCACGATAAAGTACCTAACTTGCCTGTAATGGAAGTATTATATAGCGGGCTGAATAATGATCTTATAAGAAAAGAAGTTTTTGAGAAAGTCGGCTTGCTTGATAACTCGTATAAATACGGTATGCACGACATAGATTTTGCTGAAAGGGTTAGAAGGGCCGGATACAAAATTGTATTAAATCCTAAGGTACATGTCGAGCACCTACTTTCTTATTACCAAAGATCGTTGAAATCTCATTTGGTTAAAGCCTGGCAATATGGATTCCCATCAGCGATAATTTTGAAAAGGTACAAATATTTGCCCAACTTAGATAACTTAATTTACTTCCTGAGCGTCTTATTCTTCTTATTAAGTTTCTTTCTCCCCTTTTATCCTCTTCTTTTCTTTGTAATATTACTCTCACTACTCACTTTTCCATTAGAACCGCCTAACTTTTATAAGAAGAATAAGTATGTGATTAGAGCTAAGAAAATCGCCATAGGTTTTTTACTTGCAGCTATCACTTACTTAATTTTTCATCCATTATTCTTCTTAGCCGTAGGAGGGTCAGTTATACTCTATAGAACTATTACTAGTGCGTTAATTTCCTATAAAGAGCTAAGAAACTTAAAGGTGACCCTAGGCGTCATTCTGTTTTATCCTATATGGACTTTAATTAACGGTAGTTCAGTACTCTCTGGCATTCTCAAGTTTATATTTAGAAAGTAATTCATTCACTTAATTCTTTATACATTTCTATTATGTCATTAATAATCTTATCTGAATTGTACTTTGCTAAAGCGTTAGCTCTGGCCCTTTCTCCCATCTTCTTAATCTCTTCTCTGGGAATCAATGATATTTCGTAGAGAGCTTCAGCGAATTCCTTAACATCATAGGTATTAACGTGGAAACCATCGACACCGTCAGTAACTTGCTCAACTAGCCCTCCGTTACCCTTAGTTACGAGCACCGGTCTACCAGAAAGCATTGACTCTGTTACAACTCTAGCCCATGTATCAATGTTTAAACTCGGTACTACAACCACATCAACGTCACTCAAAATTTCTCTCATTTTCTTTACGTACTCTTCATAAGGAACTCTTTCTGTTAGGATTACATGCTCAGTTAGCTTTAGATCTTTAACAATCTCAACCACCTGTTCCGATTCTAGGCCTCCAGGGACTTTAAGTCTTAAATTGCTATTTTTCTTTAAGGCCATTGCAAAGGCCTCTAACAAGTTGAATATACCCTTCTCCTTATCTGGATAACTAAGGTACGCGAAAGTGAAAAACTTATCATTTGGATTATAAGGTACGTAGTCTATGTTTTTCGTGAGTGCATTAATGTTGATAACTTTTATCTTCTCCTCGGGAAAACCTCTAGATATTAGCACGTCCTTTACTACCTTGCTTACAGCTAAAATTACTGAGGCAGAAGACACGTTTTTCTTTATCCCATCCATTTTCCTTATTGCGTAAAACGCCTCAAGCGTTGACGTAAGCAAAGGTTTGTTTTTCTTACTTCTTATAGCTTTACTCACCTTACTCACGGTTTTGCAGTCACAGTCATTACAAGTCATTGAATTAAAGTAACAGGTCGGCCACCAGTACTGTATTGTTATTACGGTCTTAACTCCTCCCTTTTCGGCTAAAGGTACTATACCGTGCCAGGCGTTAGCTATGTGAAGTATTGAACCTTTTTCTGGGTTAATCTCGCTGAGAACCCTCTTTGAGTAAGATGTGCTATTGAGCATCGTCTCTTCTCCGAATATCTTGCTTTTAGGAGGAGGAGGTAGTACATTAAAGTTGGAGGGAAAAGTAGTGTACATCTCCACGTCTATACCTTTCTCCTTTAGGAACTCGTACATCAACAAAGTGGTAGCGTAAACTCCTCTCTGTCTCGTCTCTAATAAAATTCTAACCCTCAATTTAGTCAAATAATTGATTGTCACACAGTATTTAAATCACTGTAAACCTATCGCCTCTTTAAATCGCTTCATAAACTCTTCAAACCTAAATTTCTTAGCAGTCTTTAATGCACATAATGAAAGCCTATCAGCCTCAGTTAATTATGAATCAAAATACACTTAATTAACATAATGCCACAATTAGTATTTATCAATAACTATTCAGATGCTAGCTCCAGATATCTTTTAGATAAGGAAATATAATCATAGTTTTTCACCAACTCCTTTCCATTACTGCTTATCTTTTCCCATAATTCGTGATTTGACAATATCATCTCTAATTTCTCAGCGTAATCGTTAGGATTAATCCCATTAATTCTAAAACCATTATATCCGTCAACTAATGCCTCTTCTGGAATACAATTACTGCCGACAACTGGAGTACCGCTCGCTGAAGCTTCCAGAGTGGTATACGAAAAGCCCTCAAATGTGGACGGTAAAATTAAGGCTATAGCTCTTGCATATAATTCTTTGAGTTCTTCATTATCTACAACTTTAGGGATGATCCAGTCATATTTGAACTTCTCCTTCCAGTAATGAGCACCACTGCCTACTATAACTAGGTTCACGTTAAACCCTCTTTCCCTTAAGAGCCTAATGGCCTCAACAGAAACTGGAACGTTTTTCTCACCTCTAGTCCCTACATGAAGGATGAACTCTCTTTTATTTCTAGGGTAGGATTTAAATCCCTCGTTCTTAAAGGGAATCGGTATTACCTCGTAACATTTAATGCCCAACTCTGAAGCCATTCTCTTAACCTTCTGCGAAACGCACACGACATAATCTTGCCTGGAATAAAGGAAGCGTAAAGCTAGCGCGTTTACCTTACTCTTCTTAGCTTCATCAAGACCGTTACCGTGAATTACCGCAATTTTCTTAGCCCCACTTCTAATCCACGCAACTCCGTTCATTATGACCAAATCCGGAGAAAGCTCATTAACTACCTTGCTTCCCTCAAAAAACCAATCAATAACCACTTTTTTTGTAGGCTTAGAGACTGAAAAAGCTACATATTTAGCATCAACGCCCCATCTTTCCAAAGGGGAGAAATCGCGTCCAACGTGATGTGTAAGGAAAATTACTTCGTTACCTAATTTTCTCATTCCTTCCCCTAACGTGAAAACGAACCTGCTGATGCCGTCTAGAGCATCAAGATGCTCTCTTCTCGTTATTATTATTCTCATAATGGGAATATATAATTAGACTACTTTAAGCTTTAAGCCATAGGCGCTACACCAAATAGTGAGAAGGATTTAAACTCGTGATGACGAAATAATAAGAATTAGTTTCAATAATGGTTTCAAAATAATATTAAGCTTGCTGTTCTCAAGCGCTGATTCGATTTCCTTAATTTCAATAGCAGAGATTGTTTTTGAAAATGCTATCAATACTATATATTGAGTTATAAAAGTTAGCAGGGAAAGTGGAAGGTTGTAAGGATAAGGGATCTTGAACTCTATGGCAGTAGGTAATATGAGCGAGATCAATGCTACGATTTCAATCCTGATAAGGGTGGAAATTGATTCCTTCAATTTCAATCCTATTAATTTACTTAACTGTATATCCTCATAAATTGTGGATACAACTGATGAAGCCCAACTTGAAAATATCATGCCCACAATGCCAAAACGTAAGAGGAGAAAATATGTTAGTGGTATAAATACGGAAATGTTAATTATATTTTCTACAATTGGAATCTTGTAAATTCTTTTTATATAGAAAATAATATTCCTTCCGTAAAGAGAAAGAAACGAGGTCAAGATCGAGAGGATCAAGGAAAGCTGAAGCAGGTAGGGGGCTAACGAGTACTTCTCACCATAAAGTAAGTAAACAAGGGGAAACGAAACGGAAAACAACATCCCTTGTGCTCCCAACGTTATTAGCAAAGCGTATTTAGAATACTTCATAACTGCTTCGGCATACTGTCTTTCGTCAGTTATCCTAGAGAAAGTAGGTAAAGTTGTCTGAGCTAAGGGAGAAGTGAAAATGGTTATAATACTAGTTAAGTTGTTAGCGGCACCATAATTACCTATATCCGAGGCAGTTACAAGCCGGGAAAGTAAGATATACCCAACTTCACCAGCAATTAACCCTATTAAGCCCAAAATCGTAAACGGTATATTATAAGAGAAAATGCTCTTTAATGAGACATCTCCCTCAGCTTTTATCCCCTTAAAAATGTATAGCAAATAAGTGAACCCAACTATCCCAGCAACAGTATATCCCACTAATGCACCGAAGATCGCCCCAGCTATCCCAAAACCCAGAATTATCAATAGCGGAGCTAGGATAAACCTCAATAACGCATGTAAGAAATCTATAAATGAGCTTACGTGAGATTTTCCCAATGCTAGTAACTGATTATAACCAATGTACCTAAATATTGTTTCTAAGAGAATAACCAAGGCTGAAATTCTTAGATAAACAGCTAATTCTGGTCTGTTTAGTATTGAACTCGCAATGTAATCACTTAGAATTAAGAAGAGCACTGTGAAAACCGAGGATAATGTAAGCATGTAAGATGAAGTAATTTGAAATACCTTTTTCGCTCCTGCTAATTTTCCTTTAGCCACAAATTCCGAAATATATCTTTGCGCTGCAGTGGTCATTCCTAAATCTATGAAGCCTAATAGGAAGTAAGGAATACCGAATGAAAGAGAATATAAACCGTAATTCGCAGGTCCCAGTAGTCTAGCTATAATGATTGAGTTTAAGCCCAGTAAAACGATTGCCGAGAACGTGCCTACAAAGATGTGGAGATACGACGTGATAGCGTATTTAGATATTTCACCCACTAAGTCAATGACCTTGTATGCATACAAAAATTTAGTGTAGTACATTGTGAAGCTTTTTGTTCCTTTTCGTACCACTTCCTCGCAACGTACAATTGAACGGACTTAGGCATGAAGATTAACGATGCTAACAAAATTCCTATAAGGTTTTTACAATCCAGATTAACAAATTTCATGTAATCTCTAAAGTTCGCTTTAAGCGACCCGTCTTCAGATAATCTAGTTACAGTTATTTTATCACTTAAAGCCTGAGCCAGCGGAGCTTTAACTACGGTATAACTTAAACCTTTTGATTTACCAGAACTTATAAGTTCGAGTATCAACTTATATCAATTAGAATAAAAGGTTACTTTCTTCTTCCTCCAATCTTGAAAACTTTTCTCTTTTAAAGGAGTCAAATTGTTGTAACGCTGTCTGTATAAAGTAGATATAAGGGGGTCGAACTAGATCTTGCACTCTTTAAGTAGAGCAAAATAGTAATAAAACTATCCACAAAGTATCTTACTTTTTTAGCTGTGAAACGTATTTCACTAGAAATTTTTCTTAATACAAGTAGACTTGAATAAACTGGGCTTAGATCAATGAACCTATTTCTTGTAAATTTATAGTTATTTTTCAACTTGTCTACAAGTTCACTTACATTTTCCCCGTTTAAAAGCTAAAAGAGCGTAATGGTAATAACATAAGCTTTCTTCCCTAAATGCTTTCTCAACTTTTTCTAGTTTCACGGAACCCATACATCATCATCGTCTAGAAAACAAATAACTTCGCCTTCTGCATAGGGTAAAGCGTTGACAATATCGGCCCCTTGATTCTCTTCATTAGAAAATATAGTTTTTACATCCAGATTTTTAAAATATCATCATATTCCGAGAAATTCTTTACAACAATTATTTCGTATTCATCTTTCGGTAAGGTTTGATTTAAGGCGGAGTTAACAGCCTCAAGTAAAAAACTCCCTCCTATTATGAGCAGTAATAATAACAGAGATAAAAGGCGCGAAAAGAGTACGGAAAAGGAGAATAAAATTTTAACGATTTTGTTTTCAAGGTATTATAGGAGTTCATTTTTACGTTGACTTTCTAATGTAAAATAATCACGTATAACTAACGTTGTTTTACTTAACTGTACAGCTATAATTTAGTTTTTTGATAATTAGCATTTTAGTACTCTATAATTACATTTTAGTGATGGATCAAATTGCTTAGTGAAAACCGAATAGTTTCCGCAATCGTATTCAATTAGCTTGAGGAAATTATTTAGTAAAATCTCTCTTACTTTATTATACTCAATTACATTCGATCGCCTTTCTACGATTAGCGGATAAATGAATTCGTTATCTATTCCCCATTTTTGAGGGTCATAAATGTTATAAAAGAATTTCCTTAATGTAGCATCCCGATTATTTAGCTCTTCTGAGTTCCTATAAATTCCCTCTACCTTTGCTACTAAGAAAGCTAACGGTTTAGCTAGCTCTTCTACTAAAGTCTGTTGTCTTTTTCTCATTAATTCCCTAAAACTGTAACCAGTACCTCTGATATTATCAATTTTCCATCTCAGTTCTCTTTTTATGTACTCTCTCCAATTTTTTGCATATCTCTTTTCTCTATGCCCATTATATACGAAATTCTTACCTATAATAATTGGAAGTCCGTAATGAATTTTCATTCTAGAAAAAAATTCCCAATCTTCAGTCGAGTTCAGATCTTTCCAATTTCCTCTACTTAATATTTCTTCTTTAATTCCAATAAATGTATTCACGTCATGAAGTATTAATGCATTCTTAATTCCAGATTTTATAATTTTTCTAAAGGCTGGAGTATAAGTTACGTCAAGATCTATATATGCGGTAATTGAATTATCTGGACAGTGTTTTAACGCAATTCCTTTTCCAATACCTCTAGAAGACTTAAATCTGAGAATTGTTAAATTAAAGTCTTTTTCAATTTGCTTTAGTTTCTCGTACGTACCGTCAGTTGAATAAGAATCGACAACTACGATAGCAGAAAACTCAGGATCAAAGACGCTTTCTATGGTGTTTAGTACAGTATTTACTGAATTATAAACAGTACCATAAATGCATATATTCATTGACTTGTCTGTTTAACTTTTGTATTATAAATTTTACTGAGGAGCGTCACAGAGTAAATATCGCATATAATGTAGTTAAACACGCATGGGTAAGCTAAGGATAATAAATATTAGGGTTTAGGTGAAGAAGCCGTTAGTGGCTGTAAAAATAGGAAGAAGTGCAGTACCCTCATTTGCAGTCTCCTTATCAGTTTTACTAGTTTTAACAATTTACACTCTTACGCTCCTATCATATTCCAGATTAATGGGGTTCAAGGACTATTTTGGCCAAATGAGCTTAGACCCTTACGCTTTTCCCCTATTCTCAGTCCTCACAGCCCTCTCCTTCATTTTAATTTATTTGGCTAAAAGAGAGAACACGGGCGTAATCTTCTTGACAATTCCCTTAATTGCGTTTATTTTAGCTCGTTTTTACTTACCTTGGTTCTCATTTCCTCAGTACGGCAGTGAGTTTTACGACGCAGGAGGGTTTTTAGCAAGGACAGAATACGTGATCTACACTGGTCACACTACACCGATTTATCCCCTTGATTCAATAGTAAGGCAAGAGCCTGGATTCGAATGGGCTAACGCTATGCTAATAGATATAATGAACGGTATACCCACATCACCTACAGCCTTTATTCTCTCCTTTCTGGTAAAGTACTACAACGTAATAGAGGTCTTGGTTTACACTCCGATAGTCCTATACGTCTTCCGCAAATTAGATCTAGATATATACAAAAGCTTCATAGGTCTCATAATATTCTTCGGCTTCGAGTTCTCACCGAACCTTCATTACGTAGACCAAACTTACGCTACGCCCCTTTACTGGTTACTGCTCTTATTAGTTTATTTGAGCGTTAAGGAAGGGGGGTTGAAACATTCAGTGCCAATAGCAGTGCTATCATCAGGAATAATACTATCCCAATTAGGCGTTGCGTTCTTTTCCTTCTTCGGGCTTTTAGCGATTGCCCTTTACTATTTAAGGAAGAACAGAACGCCGCTTTATTATACCGCGCTGTTCGGAATAGGTTGGATAAGTTACCTTAATTACCTAGCTATGGTTTACGGTGGTTACGTAGTTTTAGGTTATGATGTAGCAACGTTTTACACAAAGCCTTCTAGTGCGATTACTGTAGTATCACAAGATTTATACAGGCCTTTGCCTATATGGGCTGAAATAGTGTTTTATGAGGCAATATACATGGCTATAATAACTTTGACTCCTGCGCTGCTGTTTTTCTTAATATCGCGTAAGAGCGATAAGAAGGAGGAATACCTAATGC
>Ga0326758_100256_pt1 | contig 14012 bp, 18 predicted proteins | sample GCRJH_S_FD_207221 | JGI IMG/M metagenome (GOLD analysis project Ga0326758, IMG submission 207221) | Hot spring sediment microbial communities from Geyser Creek Basin, Yellowstone National Park, WY, United States - GCR.JH_S | ecosystem: Environmental > Aquatic > Thermal springs > Near-boiling... | reverse complement strand
AATTCCTTACGTTGTTGCTGACGTTAGGAAGCATTCAATGGAGGAAATATGGGAGAGGTACAAGAATGGATGGAGACACCCAAAGGTAAAAGAATGGGTAGAAGAAGTATCAAAAAACCCAGAAAAAGTGAAAATAACTACTCAGCACAGTAAATTCATAGATTTGTGGAGTGAATAAAATGTTTAGGAAAGTCTTACAATTACTAAGATATAGATTTTTTCTCACTTCTGGACTTCTTCCGTATTTGCTAGGCTCCGCAATAGGATATCATGTAATGCGCAGTTTTAATGCAAGTAATTTTATTCTAGGTATTCTAGGTATTTTCATGTTACTGGGTACCGTAGAATCATTCAATGAATATTTTGATCCTGCAGATAGAGTATTCATGCTTGATAATGAAAAAAGTAAGCCACCTTTAAAATGGCTACTCTTTGGTATAGTCAGTCTAGTTATTGCAAGTTTAATTGCTCTTTACTTTACATTAATAATAGGTTATATTGTACTTTTGATCTCACTTTTGGGGGTCATATTAGCCGTGTTCTATGTAGGACCACCTCTAAGGTTAGCGTTTAGAGGACTAGGTGAATTAGCTATATTTTTAGCTTACGGACCTTTTATGACTCTTGGTGCTTTTCTATTACAAACGTACTCAATAAGCTTCACTCCAATAATTCCTTCAATTATAACCGGAATTGTTATAGTTTCTCTAGATCTAGCCAATGAAATTCCGGACTACTATCAGGATAAACTATCGGGTAAAAACACAATTACTGTAAGAATAGGGGTAAATAATGGCAGAAAACTCATTTTCTACCTTATTTTGCTTTCCTTCATATTTTTAGTGCTGGGAGTAATACTATTCTCTATGCCGGAATTCAGTTTGCTATACTTAGCATTACTCCCTATCATTATTAAATCAGCCCCAAAGAGAAATTATGAAGACACAATGCAATACATTCCGCTAATAAAAACGTTAGCCGTAACGTACATCCTTGTCAATGTAATATTCATTGTATCATATGTCTTATAACTATGCTCATATTGATATAACAAAGCATATTTATTTTACACCTAAGATAAATTATATTCATGAACATATTCGAATTAGATTCTCCGTTAATGTGGGCATGGCATCTAACAAATGAGTGTAATATGCTATGTATACACTGTCTCTGGCCATCAGGGCCAAGGATGAAGTTCCAAAACGAGTTATCAACTGCAGAGTCCCTAGATTTATGCAAAAAGATAGCTGATTTCGGAATACCTTACGTAGCACTATCTGGTGGAGAGCCTCTTCTTTATCCTGGTTTTTGGGAGGTAAGCCAGTGCATTTCAGATAATGCTATACAACTAAAAATAGAAAGCAATGGACAATTCATAGATAAAGAAACTGCGGACAGATTATCTAAATTAAATCTTAAATCTGTACAAATAAGCATAGACAGTGCTTCCCCAAAAACGTTTTCATTAGTTAGGCAAGGTGGCAGTTTTGAAAAGGCAGTTAGTGCTGTAAAATATCTGGTAGAAGAAGGAGTTGATGTTGAAATAGTATTTGTCCCCACAAAATTAAATATAAACGAAATTGAAAAAACTATAGATTTAGCCTACTCTTTAGGAGCTAAAGCGTTTTTGACACAAAAAACTATGTACTTAGGCAGAGCAATTAGTAATTGGAAAAACATAGGATTAAATAATAAAGATTATGCGTATATTTCCACCGTCATTAATAAAAAATCAAAGGAATATAAAAACATGAAGATCCTATTTTATCCATATGATTCAATTGAGGAATTACGGCACTACATCCAATATCCTCCAGCAAGCCCTCTTATGATATCTAATGGAAAAGTAATTCTAACAACGTCAATTCCTTACGTTGTTGCTGACGTTAGGAAGCATTCAATGGAGGAAATATGGGAGAGGTACAAGAATGGATGGAGACACCCAAAGGTAAAAGAATGGGTAGAAGAAGTATCAAAAAACCCAGAAAAACTATCCTTAGCACATAATTTCATAGACTTACCTGACTAATTAACAATATTTAACATTAGATAAGCGGATATTATTATGAACATTTTTAAATATATCCATCTGTTCATATTTCATATGAAAAGACGAGATTTTATTATTGCCATAACCACGTTAGCCTTAGCATCTATTGCAGGTGGGGTTATATATTTTGATAATGAAGGCAACAAGTACAGTGGAGAGGTTAAAATAATCGACTTTATGGGAAGGACTGTATACGTTCCTAAAGAAATCAATAAAGTAGCAGCATTAGGACCAGGTACGTTAGGGATGGTAATTTATGCAGGAGGATTAGATAAAATTTCTGGAATAGAACAAATAGAGCTTAGGAACATGTGGGGACAAGATTGCTGGTTAGCATACCATGATAAGTTTAAAGGATTACCTATAGTAGGACAAGGAGGACCAAACGCAACTCCTGATCCTTCTGCAATACTGACAGCTAAACCACAAGTGATAATAGAAGATCAACTTTATGCCCAAGTTATGGATCCTAATCAACTACAAGAAGAAACAAAAATTCCAGTTATAGTCGTATACACTTTTTCTCCTAAACGTATTGGAGAACTTGGCCCTAACACGTTTAAATCTTCAATGACATTGCTCGGAGAATTACTAGGAACAACAGATAGGACGAACGAATTGAACGAATACGTTAATAGCTTAGTGAATGACCTTAATAGCAGAACAAGTAATATTTCCTATAGGCCTTCGGTCTATGTAGGAGGATTGCCTTATAAAGCTGGATCCGAAGGATTCCTAGGCACTGACGTCGATTTTGAAGTACTAAACTTAATTAATACGAAGAGCGTAGTCGATAACTTAGGATACTCTCCAGGCTTTTATAATATAGATTTTAGTTACTTATTACAAACACAACCTGAATTTGTATTTATAGACTAAGGAAATCTTGAGACAGTCATTTCAGAATTTTCTCAAAATAAATAACAGTTTTGCTCGTTAAATGCTTTTAAAAACGGGAACGTATATGGGCTTTTACCGTATAGATGGTACCAGGTTAATGTAACTAACCAATTCCTATCCGCATATTACATTGGCAAAATTCTGTACCCAGATAATTTCACCGATGTAGATATTTTTCATTAGCTAATGAAATTTATACAAAGTTCATAGGAATTAACATTTACTCTGATTATTTAAAATATGCTCCTGGTTATGTTAATATTTCAGGGGATTTCCAATGTTAAAAACTGAAATTATATTAAAACATAGAAAGAAGTTAATTTTTGTTCTACTTTTCTTGCTTATTATCACATTTTTTGCTTACCTTAATTTAGGTTATTATCATACAACACTTTCTCAAGTATTAGATTACTTAACTAACAAGATCCCATACGATAGCCCGTTATCTGCTGTTCTAAGTTTAAGGCTCAGAAGAGCACTTGTAGCAATATTTGCCGGTGCGCTCATGGGAGTTGGAGGAGCAGTATTACAAGGGACAATGAGAAATCCTTTAGCATCACCGTTTACTTTAGGTATACCTCAAGCTTCTGCATTAGGTGTTGCGTTAGTACTTATAATTTCATCCAATCTCTCTTTCTTCTTATTGCAATCCCCATTTATCTTGCCTTTATTTGCGTTTTTAATGGCATTGCTTCAAGTTTTCTTTATAATATTACTATCTAGAGCTCTTGGAATGTCTTCTGGAGCATTAATATTATCTGCCTAGCTTTGAGCTTTGTTTATCAAGCTATCCTATCTCTGAGTGAGTATTTATTCCTTAACGATCTACAAGTAGATATAATTGTTTTCTGGACTTTCGGAGATCTTAGTAGGGCAGGATGGCAACAAGCTTATATAATAGGCATTTCGGCACTAATCCTATCACCTTATTCTATTATTTTTCAATAGATCTAGATCTTATCATTTTAGGCGACAAGATAGCTGAATCCTCTGGGTTAGACGCCAAGAAATTCAGGCTAATTAGCACTTTGCTGCTTGCGTTAGCAGAGGCAGTGCCAACGTCTTTCATAGGCGTAGTACCATTTCTAGGATTAGTGGCTCCGCATTTAGGAAGATTAATAGTAGGTGGAAGTCATAAATATCTGATACCTACATCCGCTCTAGTTGGTTCGGAATTGCTCCTCGTAGCAGATTTGCTAGGAAGGATTATAATAATGCCAATTACCATACCTGTTGGTATAATTTTATCATTCATTGGAACACCTATTCTTATAATCTTAGCGGTAGTGAGGATGGGTGGTAACGCTAAAAGTCTCTAACGTTAGCTTAAGTTACTCGAGTGTAAAAGTTCTCAACGATATAACTTTTTCTCTTGAAGAGAACTCTGTAGTATCTTTATTAGGTCCTAACGGGTCCGGGAAAACTACACTGCTAAAGACTATTGATGGGCTCTTAAGACCTAATAACGGGTCTGTATATGTCAATTGTAAGTTAGTACATAAGCTTAGTAGAAAAGATGTTGCGAAGGTCTTGGGTTATGTGCCACAAAAGTTGGAAGTTTCAGAACTTACAGCGTTTGAGTTTGTGCTTACTGCTAGAAGGCCTTATGTGGATTTTGATTATTCTAAAGAGGATAAGAGAATTGCTCTCGATGCATTAAAAGAGGTTGGGATGTTACAATTTAAGGACAGATTGCTGACCGAGCTTAGCGGGGGACAGTTGCAAAAAATATACATTGCGAGAGCTTTAGCTTCTGGGGCAAATGTTCTTCTTTTCGATGAACCTACCTCAAATTTAGATCCAAAGGCTTCATCTGAAGTAATGAGATTATTAAAGAGAATAAGTCTGCTCTCAAATAAAACAATTATTATTTCTATACATGATCTAACTTTGGCTTATAGATACTCTGATATTTCAATTTTTCTTAAGGATGGAAAAATTGTAGCGATAGGCAAGACGGACGAAGTGTTCAATACGGATATAATAAAACTTGTATACGAAATAGACGCAGAAGTAGATAAAAATAAGAAAATAGTTATCTTCTACTATTAATGTTCTAGAACTGTTGTCTTTTAATTTTATATTTATATAGAATCCCAGATATAATCCAAGTAATGGCAAAAGTTCCTATTATATAATATCCTATGGTTTCCCAATATACGTTATTTAAGGCAATAATTTGGTTCCAAAAGAATCCGCTGAAGCCGAATTCACAAGCTATCAATCCCAGCAGTTCTATAGTGCCTATACCATAAGCTATGATTATAGAAATTAAGGTCATGGTTAAGTTATACCATATCTTTCCTAACGTGTTCCTAAATGCCCAACCGTAGGCCATCCTCATGAATATCCCATCCGCTGTATCTACTAGTGTCATACCAAGCGTGAACAATATTGGCAAAACCAAAATAGTAGTTAGCGGTATGCTGGCAAAAGCTCCTGCCAAGGTAGCAGAAATCGCCAAGATAGCGACCTCGGTAGCAGTATCGAAGCCTAAGCCAAATAGAAACCCTATTATGTACATTTGCCACTGTTTAGTGACTATTTTAAAAAGTTTGCCAAAAAATCTGTTCATAAAGCCTCTCTTTAATAATATCTCATTAAGCTTCTGATCGTTAATTGTTCTTTCCTTTTTTACAGTCTTATATATATTATAAAGTTCTAATACAACTAATAAATTCAAGAATCCTATTATATAGAGAAAACCTCCACTTATCAACGTACCGATTATGCTGCCTATATTTTCTATATTACTCAAATTGCTTACCACATATCTTGTGGCAACCATTAGCATAACACTTAAAAGGATTACGACTGTCGAGTGCCCAAGAGAGAAGAAAGTACCTATGAAAAATGGATTTTTACCTTCTTGCAATAGCTTTCTAGTAGTATTATCTATTGCCGCAAGATGGTCTGCATCTACGGCATGTCTTAGCCCAAATGTGTAGGCCAAAACTCCTAACGTTATAAACGTACCTACAATTTCTCCGTTGTCAGTTTGTACTTTTATGCTCGTCTTAGGTAAGTTAAATAGAAAATAAAATAAATAAACTGAAAGAGCTATATTTATTATATAGAATAAAGCTATGAAGAACAGATTTTTATTACCTATAGATTTTAAAAGGTTATTATTGCTTTTCATACCCTCCACCTTATTAATTCATACCAACGTAAATTTTTAAGCATTTCTAATAAGGAAACGCAATGCCAATACGTTAAATATTGTTAAATTTAACGTAATTTTACAGGGATATTAGAGCTAAGAGAAAAGAAAATAATTTAGATAAAAATTAACGTTAAGACTTCGAATGAAAGAAAATAAATGGAAGAAGATAATTGAGGCTTACGACATAATAGCCCCGGTATATGAGAGAGGAAATAAATTCGTTACATTGGGTAACATAGAAAAGTGGAGAAAAGTCACGATAAAAATGCTACTACAAGATTGTAAGGATACGTATAAGGTTCTAGATGCAGGATCCGGACCAGGCAACATGACTAAAACGTTATTAAAATATAAGAATGCAAAAGTAGTGCTTCTAGATCAATCAGAAATTATGATAAAAGAGGCTAAATTACCAGTAGATAAAGTAATAGGAACATTTGAATATATGCCTTTTAGGGATAACTCTTTTGATGCAGTAATAATGGGTTTTTCCTTTCATGCGTCTACAAATATGAGAATGACCGTAGAGGAATTGAAAAGAATTTCAAGGTGCGTCGGGATAGTAAGTATAGGTAAGCCTAAGAATATTATTAAAAGGAGTTTATTATACATTTATATGAAGTATTTTGTTCCATTTTTATCATTCTTATCTACAGGAGCTAAATATTATAAAGGATATTCTAGAATATTAGATATATATACGATTGTACCGAATAATAATGATGTAGAAAAAATTATATCAAGTGAATTCAAAGTAACGAGATTTAAGGAGGTAGGATTAGGCTCTGTGTATATCATTATTGGTACTAAGTAGATTTAACTAGAACTTTTAAGGTATTTCCCAGGGCATCTAAGTTACCTTCTTTTTCAACTAGATCACCATTTGAGAAATGAAACCTTACGATCCCATTACCGTTCTCTATTATTACCACAACGTCCTTATCTATACTATCTATAAGAGCTTGGTCTAAGATTTTATCCAATTCAGATTTTTGGATTTCTTTCTTTAATACAGTTTTCATTTCATAAATTTTTAATCCTTTAATAGATACGTTATTAAATACTTTCTCATTATGATCCTTCTCTTTATTGTAACATTTATTGTCTACACAGTACTTTTTTATATCCGCATCTAAATTAATAGCAATAGTTTTATACGCCTCCTCCATTTCCTTTTTAGAAGTGCCTTCTAATGGGCCATCATAAATAAATTCGATCCTAACCTTAGTCATGTTTCCCGATGGTAAAACATAAGTCTTTAAAGCCATTTTAAATTTTGGCCAACCTAATGAGGTTATTATGAACTCACTCTCATTATTACTTATCACTCTAGTTAGCTTAGATTTTACAGTTTTAATCCAATGAAGGTAAAGTATCCACTCATCTGGTCCTATTTTTTCCATCTTTTTTGCAGGTTTAAAATACTTAACCCAGTTTTCAGGATTGCTTAAATATTCCATTAGCACACTTGGGCTCTCGTTGTATTCGAATTCGTAGCTTACATCTATCATTATAGATCACTATGTAATAAATATATATCCTTTTCTATTTAAACTTTTTAATATCTATGATTCTTAGTTTAATATTGGACAATATTATTTTTTTGCGAATTCTAATCTCATTAGTCCAATATTGATGCTATGAGATTTCCATTTTTAGAGCAAATATAAAATAAGGTTTAATTAATTAAGTAATCTTATCGTAAGGAATATATAATCTTAGATACAATCTAATATTGTATGAAGAAGTTAGACTGTAGAATAGACGATTGCAGGAATATCTCAAATTTAATCTTCACTTACGCTAAGGAACTAAATTTAGGAGAGAAATTGATTATAGATATCCCTAAAGAATACCTAGATACTATCTTAAATGTCTGTGAAGCTATGTGCTTAAAGCCGTTATCCGTAAGATTATGTAAAGATTACTGCTCAATACTAGTTGTGAAGGAATCCTCATTAGATACGAAATATTGCATGGAGTATCTGGGGTCATAAAAGACTCCTCTGGTATAGCCCAATTTTAATAATTGTACTGCTTCTTCCTTGTTGTTAATTATTGCAGTACTGCCTAAATAATGTATTTTTACGCCCTTAATAAACATCGGATGAATTTGAGCCGAAGGACCTATTATCATATTCAATTTAGAATTCCTTGCATATTCAAGAATTTCGCCTATACTTTCATTTATTATAGCTGCTCCGCTCATTATAACAGCATCAATTTGAGGAAGAATTCTTTTTTCTAGAGACTCAGACAGAACATTCCCGCATAGTTTCTTATCAAACGTGTAAACTACAAAGTACTTCTTTAATTCTCTTACTACGGGAGGCATATTTCCTATTATTGCTACCTTGCTAGCACTTATATCATATAATTTCCTAATAATCCATTCATTAGTATTATTTACCTTTTGAAAACGCAAAAGTTTTTGACTTAAAGAATTTATAGTTGCCAAAGCAAGTGATCTCTCTATCCAACTCTCAGACGTCAGTAGTTCAATTTCTTCTTGAATAGAAGGATAGAACTTCGGATTATTTCTTCTTTCAGCGATATCCGAAATTTCAAAAGAAGGCGTTATATTAAGCCCTATATATTTCTCTCCGTTCTCGTCTTCTGTAACTACTATAGTATAAAAATATCCTACCACTGCATCTACTATTTTTAGTGCTAACTCATTCTTTTGTAAGTATTCAATTACATTCCTTTTTATTATGTCGAGTATCACTTTAATAACCTCTCCTTAAGTTTTGATAAGGATTGTAATACTTTGGGCTTGAGCGCAACAACGTTAGCAAAAACTAACGTATATGTGTGCTCAAAATAAATGTGAAATAGTAACGCTCCAGTAAAATATAGTCCTGGAGGTCCTGCTGGGCCCATTAACTGTGCCAACGAATTTAGCTTAGGAAGTGAAAAAGCTAACATCAGTATTAACAAAAATATCATAATATAAACTATGTTTTTGTTTATTTTATTATAATAAAAAACAATTAGTGGAAGTAAAATCGCGAACGAAACAGAAGAGATGACTCCGCTTAATTCACCAGCGAAATTTCTTGGAGCAAAGAATATTTCTACTGTGCTGATCATATATATGACAAAAAGGATTATTGCACCTCTAATTATCTTACCGTATTTCTCTTTAGTAAATAAAGCATACAATTTATCGGGTGTCAAAGCACTTGTTAATGCAATTGTACCACCTAAAAATAAACCTCCTGGACCTGCAAATCTAACAAACAAAGGAGCAGGAAAGGGAACCAGAAAAGTGTGAATAAAACTGTATATTGTTATTAGACCTATTGCTCCATTAAATGCCCTAAACAAGTATTTATAGTCCATGAGAAATATTTCTAATTATATATATTTAAAAGTACCGTCTTAGCAGTACCGAGATTCTTAGAATAAATTTCAACTTAATATGAATTTCTCCACTTCTTTCGCAGTATTCTTAGGATCTTCTGCCGGAACGTAATGCCCAACGCCCTTAAATTCAAGGCTTTTACACTTATTTATATATTTGCAAGTATCTTCAATCATCTTTTTTGAAACCAAAGGATCGTACTCACCTCTTATAATTAACATGTTTATTTCTCTTTCCAGTTTTTTAGTGTAATCAAAATTATTCCAGGCATAAAGATCCCACCTTAGCATCTCAAGACTATTTGTGCTCCTAATCCATGTTAGTTCTTCAACAAGCTTTCTATTAACATTAGGTCCTGCAAAACGCATTATCCTTTGAGGATCAGAATTACTCGCGTTTTCTATATCCTTTTCTGTAAAAGTACTACGTGTATTGATAGAACTGCTGATCATTATTATGTTTTCAGCATTTCCTCTCATTCCGACATCTAATGCTATATCTCCTCCCAATGACGTACCTAGCACGGAAAATTTAGTTAATCCAAGGTTTTTTATAAATTGAATTATGTAATCACCATAAAATTCCACTTTCGCACTTCCTTTTCCACTTAATTGAATCGGATCTACATCTGATTTCCCATGACCAGGTAAATCGACTATTATAGTAGTTATATCTCTTGTTATAAAATTCGATAATTTATGGTAAAATCTGCCATCAAAGCCAGAAGGATGAATCATAACTAACGGCTTTCCATTACCAATCTTTTCATAATATATTTTTATGCCTTTCACCTCTGCGTATTTGCCCATTAATTCTTCTAGCATAGAATTAATGATAGAAACATGAATTTATGCTTTACATCGTTAGAATTATATATTATTACACATATTTCTATATATGGAACTTAGACCAATAGGAGTAGTTATAGGACCATCAGAAGACGAAGTTAATAAGAACATGTGGAAGGGTGGAGTAAAAGGAATAATAAAGATTCATGAAGAATTTAAAGAAGGTCTATTAGGTATAGAAAATTTCTCTCATATAATAGTAGTCTCTTGGCTACATAAAATTACCGAAGATCAAAGGAAAATCCTTATTGTAAAACCTTTAAGAATGATGGATCTAGGTTTTAAGCTTAACGAATTACCTAGTCTATGAGTTTTTGCGTTACATTCGCCCATAAGGCCAAATCCAATAGGGATAACAATAGTGAAGTTAATAGAAAGGAAAGATTGCTTACTTTATGTTGAAGGTCTGGATTTAAACGATGTTATAGGATATGCTCTAAGGATAGGGGTAATAATTAGTGTTATTCTCATAATAATAGGATTTATCTTATTAATCCCTAATCCTAAATTTTCGGAATTAGAATCTCCCCATTCTCGCTTTAACACTTCAGTAATTAAACCTGAACAAGTCCGTTATGGATCATTTAAAGGTAACGGATTAGATTTGATACTTCTCGGCTTAATGGTATTAATAGCAACTCCAGTTTTACGAGTTATCTTAGGAGTAATTCAATTCACTCTAGAAAAAAATAAGATATATACAGTCATCACAATAATAGTACTTTTTAATTTATTGTTGGCTATATTTATAATCCCACTAATAGTTAAGTAGCAAATAACATCGCCTTCTTCCTTAATTCGTCCATAAACAATGCATTTTCCTTAACTTCGTTTTCATCAAAATCTAAATCTTTTATTAGTTCTTTTCCTTTAGAACAATCATACGTTGTTCCAGCATATTTTAATGCGCATTTAAGGCTTGAAGGAATCAATTCCGTCCATTTTATTGGAATTTTTATAGACTTTCTACCTAAAGCTTCAGCCATTAATTCAAAGAATTTATCTAATTTCATAAGTTTACATTCACTTGCGTACATATAGAATTCCTTAGGTTTAGACTCTGACAGCACTTTCATAAACATTGCAATATGTTTTGCACTTATTGTAGACATAGATAAGTCAAAAGAAGGTATTATTCCAAATTTTGCTAACCAGTACATTAAAACGAAGTGTATGTGTGCGGAATATTTGCCATATATGAAAGTTGGTCTTATTATTGCTAAAGGGAAATTATTTTCTCTAGCTCTAGAGAAAACTATTTTTTCTCCCTCACATTTTGTAATTTCATAAGGTAATCTTGGAGATACTCCTTCACAATGCCTCTCTTCTTCCTTTACGTTACCCGTTAATCCTGTAGCGGATGCAGCGCTTATATGAATTAATGTAGGTTTTGAAGTTTCTGAAACAATTTCTGAAATTTTTCTTGGAATTTCTACATGAGCTATCTTTAGTTCACTTTCATTATTTCCTATAACTCCTACAGTATTTATGACAACGTCAGAAGAAGATATGAGTTGTCTTAAATTATCTATGTCACTTAAAGGATCAAGTTTTACTAACTTTACTTTATTCTGAAGTATTTCTGAGTAAGTTTTCTTTACTCTTTCTAGATTCCTGTATGTGACTACTACTTCTCCATAATTTGATAAGTATTCGGCTATATGCGTAGAAAGGAATCCCAAACCTATAATTGTATATTTCATGTTAAATAATATCTTCTAAACATTTATAAATACCTTTTAATATTATCAGGAAATAAAAACTAAATATCGTATAGAACTTATTTTTAAATATTAAAATTTATTAATATAACTTTCAAAAATTTTAACATAAGATTAAGCCAGGTGAATTTTCAATAGGAGCCATTGTCATTGTTTATTGCAGATAAAAATTGCTGTATGATTACTGTCTTAGCATTCTTAAGTATACCCATCCACTTATTGCTTGTAATAATCCTCCAATAATGAGGGGCATAGGTAAATAGATTTCCATTAAATATCCACTAGCACCTGCAGTAGCTTGAGAAGCTCTTGAAGCTATACCTTGAATACTTGAGGCAGCACCGAAATCTTCAGTAGATATCCCTTTCATGTTTACTGTAGATCTACTCGGAGAACCAAAACCAGCTATGAGACTTCTGAGTATGTAAATAAAACTTCCTATAAAATACGGAGAAAACGGAATTAAAATTAATAAAGCACCGCTTAATATTCTAGTCCAAGAAGCTATATTCAATATGCTTATCCATTTAGATAAATTAGATGCAAAGAATGAGCCCAATGCAGTAGCTAAATATGATATGCTATAAATTATTCCTATGTCATAAGATGATATTTTATACATTAATTCAAACCATAGTGGCAATAATGGCACTGCTAATCCTACTCCCATTCCGGAGAGAGAATTAGACAGCATTACTTTTCCACTATATTTTAAGCTAGATAATTTCATTATTTTTGAATTCTTTTTAGGTCTAGCTACTTCGTTCACTGCAGACAGGCTTAATATAGATAATGCAAGAAGTATTGCCGATATTAAGAAGAGGAATCTAAATTTCAGTTCTGGAGAGAAAGGTAAAAATGATTTTATTGATAACATTGAACTTCCTCCTATACTGGAAAATGCTGCTGCAGAAGTTAAAATTCCAAGTCTTCTTACTCTTTCAAGATCATTCTTCCAGTTACTTGCTACTAGTGCAGTTAAACCTGGAGAAAATACTCCTCTCATTCCTCCTGCAGTACCTCCTATACCTCCTATGAGGAGAGAAATAATGATAACTATTTTTAATGAACTAGAAAAAAGTAAAAACGCTGCTAGAAAAGGAAATAAATCCCCTATTATAAGTGTCTTTTTGTAGCCTACTCTATCTCCTAAAAGTCCTAATACAAAGACTAAGATAGTATTAAAGAGAATTACAAAGAGGAATATAATACCTATCGATACTAAGGAAAATCCTATGAATTTAAGATATAGGGGAGCTACTAATGTAATATAAATTATTCCTATGCTTCTAAAAATTCTTGAAAAAACTAAATATTTAAATCCCATATCAGATTTCATAATTATTCACTATAACTTAAAACTTAAAAAAAATTAACTTTTACCACCAGTTTCCGTGATGTCCATGATGATGTGGTCCGCATCCGTAATAAGGTCCGAAACCTTGATATGGCCCGTATCCCCACTGATATGGGAAGTTTCTTCCTAGTTCTGTGATTTCTACGTATTCTTCTCCATCTTTCTCAAATTTTCTTACTAATCCTGTTACCATTAATTGGCTTAGTACGAAATCGAATGCACTTCCATATAATGGTACGCTATTCCTTAGTTGAGATATTTTTACTGGACCGTTTTTTAGACTTTCGAGTATTTGGTATCCTCCGAATCTCATTAATCCACCAAACATTTTTTCACCGATATCTAATTCGATATCGAAATTAATAAATCTTTCTATATACAATAACCTTTTCATTATTCGATTTGTGAGGACTTTATGCACATTTCCGGTAAATTATTCTTATCTTTAATCTAATTTTCGATATAAACATTTCTAAAAATAAAATGTTATATTAACAGTTTGTTTAGGCTTATGTTTATATATATCTTTAACAGTGTTAAAGGTATGGAAAGTAAAAATCTCGTGATGGATGAATATAACATAAAGCTAAACTACGAGAG
>Ga0326758_100255_pt1 | contig 14031 bp, 10 predicted proteins | sample GCRJH_S_FD_207221 | JGI IMG/M metagenome (GOLD analysis project Ga0326758, IMG submission 207221) | Hot spring sediment microbial communities from Geyser Creek Basin, Yellowstone National Park, WY, United States - GCR.JH_S | ecosystem: Environmental > Aquatic > Thermal springs > Near-boiling... | reverse complement strand
TGGACTTAAATAAGGATTTCGAAAAGGAAGGATTATTAGCATTAATAGGCATGGGTGCGGAGCCCGGAATAACTAATGTTATTGCAAGATACTTCTACGAAAAATTCGGAACGCCTATTGCAATAAAGCTAAGGGATGGATGGATAAACTATAGCGATAACATTGACTGGAGTATAGATACACAATTAGATGAAATGACGTTAGACGTTCCAGTATTTGAAAAAGGAGAATACAGATATTATAAACCGCTTTCAAGATTTGAAGATGTAGAGTTTAGCATAGGTAAGATAAGAGTTTACTTAACAATACATAGCGAATTAGCTACTTTTCCTTCGTCCTTTGAGGGAGTAAAGTTCGTAGATTGGATGGAAGGGGGTACAGGGTTTGAGAACGTAGCGTTTTTATCAAAAATATTTGGAGATGATATAGAGGTTTTAGGAATAAGAAGTAGAAAATATTTAAGGGAAATATTGAAGGTCAAGGGACTTCTAGGATATAAAGATGGAAAGCCTAATGAAGTAGAGGCAGGTAAAGTAATATTTGAATACGATAATAGAGAAGTTTCCATGGAATTCGTATCTACTCCTAAAGGTGAGTTTGATGGAACTCAATATATGACTGGAATTGCTCCAGTAATTGCAGTAAATATGAAGGTTAAAGGTGAGGGAGTATTACCTCCAGAGAAAGTTGTTAATCCTAGTGAGTTTTTACCAGAATTAAAGAGAAAGGATATAAAATTAATATATCAAGAAAGAGATATATATTAAGCGATATCTTTTCCTTTTCATGTTTTAAACTTGCTAATCTGTAATTATCAACTAAATTTCTGATTTAAATATATTTTAGTTTTATAGTTTATACTTTTGATAAGAGTTTATGCTTTTCTCTAGAAAGATTCTTAATATGTTTAGCGTAAAAAGAGTTATGGCGTCTAAAAAAGTCCAAAAATCCCTCTTTGCGAGGGAATCTTCTGGACTAGTAAGAGAAATAAACTGGCTCACAGCTATGTTCATAAGCATGGGATTTATTGCATTCTATGTTCTTCCGATATCTTACTTATCTGGACTTTTCATATCGCCTAATGGTTTAATTGTAATAGGGGCACTACTTAGCTGGATAGTACTACTACCTCATGCATATTTATGGACCAAAATAAGTGAAACGTATCAAAGAACCGCCGCAGATTACGTATTCGCTAGCAGAGTATTGCATCCAGCCATAGGAGTAGGTGTAGGTCTTGTATTTGGTATATCTCAAATGATATTCGATGCAGCAATAGTTTATGATGGAGTAGGACAATTGCAAACCGGATTTTCGGCTTTAGCTGCTAACTTTGGACAGCCATACATGGGAATTGCGTCTTTTCTTTCTAATCCAATGATAATTCTATTAATAGGAGCTATAACGTTCTCTATAGTAATAGCAATAAATATCTTTTTACCTAGATTTACTAACCAAATAATGGGAGCTATAACAATAATAGCCTTAATTACTTTTATAACGACTGGCGTTCTTATGCACTTTGTTAGTCCATACGCTATTACAAGATCCGGGTATGATTATTCTAGTATAATATCTTCTGCGTCTAAAGCAAATCCTTTATTTTCTAATCCAGCGTTGGCCACAATAGGTTTGATGGTATTTACTGCAAGTTTCTTACCATTCGTTAACGGTGCTACTTCCGTAGCGGGAGAAGTAAAAGGTGGTAGCAAAGCTTTCAGAATGGGAGTTTTAATGGCACTAGTAGCGGCTGGAATTCTAATAACGTTCTTCATAGCCAGTAGCGTAAGCTCCTTACCTTCATCTTTCTATATAGGCTCTGGAGTGTTAGGCTATAGTAATTTACTTAATCCGGTATTTGATGTAGTAGTTAGTAATCCTAATCTACCTTTAGATTTATTTTTAGTTATAGGATCGTATTTCTGGTATCTTGCTATAATGTTTGCTGTTGCCTTATTCGTATCGAGGTACTTTATGGCTGTAGCTTTTGATAAGGCTCTACCGACTATAGTATCTTACGTATCTGAGAAATATCACTCTCCAGTAGTTGCTCACTTAATAGATGAGATCATAACAATCTCTTCATTAGTTATAATTACTATAACACCTTTAAGTAGTGCGTTCTTTTATGGTATGGACACTGCAGATGCTATGGCTCTACTTTTCGGTTTTATAATAGTAATATTAGCTTCTATAATCTCTATATCCTTAAAAAGAGGTTTTCAATTTAATGGGAATAAATACTTTATGTTAGCAGTTTCTATTGTAGACTTAATAGTAATGTCAATATATGCATACTATTGGTTCGGAAATTCTACAATATATTTAGGCATTAATATGAATGCCGAAACTTGGGCAATAATAGCGTCACCATTCATTGCCGGTATAATAATATATTTCGTGATGAGAGCGTACAGACTTAAAAAGGAGGGAATCGATATAAATTATACATTCAAGGAGATTCCTCCAGAATAACAAGAATAAAATTTTGTGGGCACTCGTGTTTAATATTCTCTACATAGTTTCTTCTGCTACTACGATAAAATTTTATATTTTTTAATTGTAAAGACAAAAAGATTTTTTAGCAATAGGCTATTCTTCTTTTTATGCTTAACGTAAAAGCAGAATATAGTCCGTTAAAAAAGGTTGTAGTTGCATCACCAGGTAAGGAGAAGTATAGGTTAACTCCTAAAACCCTTTATGAGCTTCAATATGCAGAAATTCCGGATCCAGTAGAGTTAAGAAAAGAACACGATGAATTCGTACAAAAAATGAAAAATGAAGGAATAGATGTGGTCAACGTAAGAGAAGAGATTCTAAAGATGAGCAAAAATGAATTGATATCTCTTATTCTTGAGTCAAGCGAATGCCAGCTTAATGAGTCAGCATTGGAAAACTTAAATAAGGAAGAATTAGCCGATATTTTAATTTCTGGATTAACTGCAGTTGAAGCGAAAAAACTTGGAAGTATTCTAATTCCAGAAGATGAAGAATTTTGTATAAAGCCTTTAGAAAATATAATGTTTACAAGAGATCCTGGAATGGTGATAGGCAAAACTTACATTAAAGGAAAAATGAGATGGGAGTCTAGAAGAAGAGAGCCGGACCTGTTAGTAAAAATTCTTAAGCCTGAAAACATTCTGGAAGCTAGGAAAGGTTATTTTGAAGGAGGAGATTTCTTTCCAATAGATGGTAAATTGCTAATGGGATTTGGAACTAGAAGCAGTGCACTAGGTTTAAGCTATGTATTGCCTAGATTAAAGGAAATGGGCGAAATAGATGAAGCGATCTTAGTTAGATTAGAAACTCCAGAATTACATCCTAATAAAGGAATAGGACACTTAGATACGGTAATGGGGGTTCCTGCAAAGGATGTAATAATATATTATAAGAATTATCTTGATAAGGTTAAGGTATATCTATACAAAGGTTCTGATATTATCAGAGATCAAAGGCCTTTAAGGGAGGTATTAAAAGACTATTTGAGTAAAGATCTCAGAGTAGTAAATATAGGCAATGCGGAATATTATGATGAAGAGAGGGAGCATTGGCTTTTAGCTAGTAATATTATAGTTATCGATACAAATAAAATAATAGCATATGAACATAATAGGATAACAAATAAATTACTTGAAGAGGTTGGAATAAAAGTAATAACATTCAAAGGAAACGAAATAATAAAGGAAGGAGGAGAAAGAAGTGGACCAAGGTGTATGACTATGCCATTAATTAAGCAATAAGGTCATAAGGATTTATCTTGGAGTCATTTAATAAAACTTCCCCACTTCTATTCGAATATGCTATTATTTTACCTTTCCTGATAACCATAAACCTTGGTGAAAGAGTAGATAACTGTTCCCTCAAACTTTTTGCGTCTAAGATAACTATATCTTCTGAAGGTTTGAAAGACGTGGACAAAGTCCACTCAATCTCAGCATTTCTTGTAATTAAGTCAATCCAGGCTTCGGCATCTTTTAAGTTAGCCTGCTCCATTAAAACTGCTAGCCATAAAGCTTGAATTATATCACCGAATCCGAAAGGGAAGAATGGATTCTGAAAGTCGTCATGTCCTAAGGCTACATTAACTCCTTCGCTTAAAAGTTGTTTAATCCTAGTTAATCCCCTTCTCTTTGGATATTTATCGAACCTTCCATTAAGAAATACTGTAGTTAATGGAGAGCTAATTACTGAAGCATTCCTCTTTTTTATTAACCTTATTAACCTAGAAACATATTCGTCATTGTCAGAATGAATTGAAGTTAAATGAGATAGCGCTATATGACCATTCCTTAAACCGAGCAGATACTCTGAAAATCTAGTTGGCTCGTCTCCTTGATCTATATGAGAATCTATACTTTTATTCAGCTTAAGGGACAAAGACGAAATTAATTCCAAATGCTTCTTGCCAAGGTCTTCATTATCTTCACCGTCAGGCTTTCCTCCTATTATGTCAGAAATTTCTACTGCTCTCTTAAACTCATCCTCATTACAATTAAAGATTCCTTGTTCTGGAAACGCCACAACTTGGATGTCGACGAAATCCTTCATTTCTTCTTTAACCTCTAGGGAAGCTTTCACTGAATTAATATTCTTTGAACAAGTGTCAGCGTGATTTCTAACGTGAGTTACTCCGTTGAATATCTCCAGAATTAATGCCTTTTTAATTCTATTCTTTAACTCTTCCACGCTAAGTGAATCTCTAATTTTTGCCCACCTTTCAACTGCTTCATTTAGAGTTCCAGAATCATTTTCTCCTGTTTCTCTCAGACTTAATGCGTTCTCTAAATGAATATGCATATCAAAAAACGATGGAAAGGCAATTCTACCTTCTGCATCAATTACTGTATTAGCTCCATCAGTTAAAGTTATATTACTTAACTTTACGCCTAACATATTTACATTTTTTATTATTGTCATTCCTCTCATCCTGCACTAATTGACGTAACTGCAATCATCTCTTCAGCATCTCGCCTTTAGATTCTTTTACATCTTCATCAAAAGCTAATTCCCCCTTAATGAACGTCTTTTCAACTTTAGCCTTAAACTTTACACCTTCATAAATTGAATGATCCATTTTACCGTGCCAATCTTTAACTATCCAATCTTCTCTCTTTATTACAGCAAAATCTGCATCAGAACCAATACTGAATCCCTTGTTCTTAATTCCGTAAAGTTTTATTTGATCTTCAGAGGTTATCTCAGCTACATGTTCTGGTGAAATATAACCATCAAACATTAAGCTCATTATAGTAGGCACTAGGAATTCTGTTGAAGCGACACCGTTAGGTACTTCTATGTAACTTAATGCCTTATCCTTATAAACAGACATATAACCGGAATAATCACTGCCCAATGTAAAAATATTTTTCAAATTATCTACTAACTCTTTTCTCATTTCCTTACTCCTTAAAGGAGGGGACATTATGAACCTCTTACCGTCTGGTCTATTATAATAACTTTCGTCAAAAACGAGATAGTGAGGGCATGTCTCCGCATAAACTTCTGCACCTTTTTTCTTCCATGCCTCAATTATCTTTAACGAATTAGGAGAAGAAACGTGAACTATATAAGTTTTAGCTTTAGTTAAATAAGCCATCATTGAGACTCTATTTACTGCTTCTTCTTCCACTTCAGGAGGCCTAGTCAACGCATGATAAATTGCTTCCTCTTTATTACCATATTCTTTCTGTAATTCATCTATAACGTCTCCGTTCTCTGCATGTACTGCTATTACACCTCCTAATTCCTTAACTTTCCTCATAGCTCTCATTATATTCTCGTCATCTAGCTGCATACTCCCTTTATAAGCCATGAAAACTTTAACGCTCTTTATTCCTAGTTTAAATATTTCGTCCAAGTACTTAATATGCTCCCCATCCCTTACAATGAGGTGAAAAGAGTAATCTACCATAGACTGATTAGATGCTTTCTCTATTTCTTCTTTTACCTTCTTTAATACATCTTCTCCTTTGCTTGGATCTATGAAGTTGATAAATGAGGTTATACCGCCAGCTAATGCAACTTCGCTTCCAGTCTTATAATCGTCGGCGGTAGGTATAATTTCCTTTGCACCCAAAAATCTGGAATTGAAATGAGTATGCCCATCAATAACGCTCGGCAGAACGTAATAACCAGATAAATCAATTACTTTCTCTTCTCCTATAGGCGTAATTTCCTTCTTAATTTCCTTAAATTTACCATCCTCTACCTTAAAGTCTGCTTCCAATATTCCTTTAGATGTAATAATTCTTGCGTTCTTAAATATCATTTCGATAACCTACATGGAACTTTATTGCACTCTAAACCTAAATCATTTATTGCATTTATGAAAGCTGCATAACCTCCAGAAATACTGTTTTCTCCTACTCCTCTTACTCCAGATGGAGTATTGGAAGGCGTATGCAATAACTCTATCTCAAATTTAGGAGCCTCTACCATGGTTGCTATTGAGTATTCAACCTCATCTTCGGTGTTTTCTAAGAAAGATCCGCTTATCGCTTGTAATGCTCCGCCCATAAGTTGACCCTTAACTACTTCATCGTCGCCAGTAATGCCTACGTCCGCAATTATGTAATTATATAAAGGCTTAACGTTACCTAACTCATCCTTATTAACAACTACAATTTGACCACTAACTGTACCGACAAATTCTGGGGTCTCATAACATTCTTCTACAGTCAATTCCTTTAATTTCCACGGCTCTTGTCTCATTATCCTCGCAATCTTTTCCCAATCGAGGTTATCGTCTATCTTCTTCGCAATTTCCTTTAATTTTCTAACTGCTAATATTGCCGCATTTCCAGCGGTTAGCATAGACCTGCTTGCCCAAACTCCATAACCGTTAATGTTAGTTTTACCTAATTCTACTTTAACTTTATCATAACCCAACTCTTTAGACACTATTTTCCTTATGGAATTATCCATTCTTTGGCCTTGATTGGTCAGAGTAGTTTCTATAATTATCCAGCCATCTAGATCAAGTCTTGCTCTAACGCATTCGTAACCCGGAATTAAAGACTTTTCATGCTTTACCATAATTTCGGAATTTGGAGCTGCATATTGCACGTAAAGGCTTATGCCTATTCCTTTACCATAAATTCTCCTTAATTCCTCGTATTTTTTACTTAGTTTATCTATTACAGCATTTACGTCACCAACGTCGCCTTCTAATTTTCTCTTCACGTTTATCTTCCTAACTTCTATCGGAGAAATTTTAGTCCTCTTAGATATTTCATCCATTATCCTTTCCATTACTAATATTGCCTCTGGCCTTCCGAATCCCCTATAAGCTCCTTGGGGAGGTTTGTTACTAACCTTAACTATAGCATCATAATATAATTCGAAATCGTAAAGACTTTTCATTGTTCCAAGGGTTACAAAAAGAGGGGAGATTCCAGTAAACGGTAATAAATAAGCTCCTGCGTCATAAGTAATTTTATCTACAACGTAATCTAGTTTGCCAGAATTTCTATAGCCTATCCTTAATTCGTGAGTTTGATCTCTAGCTTGAGAAGTCATAACGTTTTCTGTTCTTGTCTCAACCCATTTTAAATTCTTATTGAGCTTATAAGCTAACGCTATTACAGAAAGCTCCTCGTAATTAACGTCTTGTTTTAATCCAAATCCTCCTCCCACATTAGGTACTATTATTGATATTCTATTTTGAGGAATTTCAAGCATTTCTGATACTAGCATCTTTACTACTGTAGGAATTTGTGTGGATAAATGAATAATTAATTGATCTCCTTGAATTTTTACAGCAACAATTCTTGGTTCCATGCTATAGGGTGAATTCCTATTAAAATCGACCCTTAAGTTAAACTCGTTTTCAGAACTTACTTCACCCTTACCGTTGCCGTCTTTAAAAATTATATTATCTGGGACTTCCTCGTATACTGGCCCCTCGTAAGGCTCGTAGTTTACCTCTACTTCCTCAATTTTATCAAAAGCGTCATATCTATCCTTACCTATTACAATTCCGATTGGCTGGAATTTATAAACAGCTTTGTATTTAGGTAATAATGGCACGTCAGGAATTCTTAATGAGCTCTTATCGTATACTGTAGGTATTTTAAACTCTTTGAGATCTTCGTAGGTAAAGGCCTTACCGGCTATTGAGAACTTAGCGTGCTTTAATTGAGATCTTATGAATGCTACATATTCATAATTTCCATCTATAGTTATATCATCTACATAATTTATTGTCCAACCCATCTTAGAATCATTTTATTTTAAATAATCATATATATACTTTACTTGTAATGTATTTGCATAAATAAGTAAGAGTCTATATAATTTAGTTACTCTATTTTTACATAATTAAGTAAATAGAAATCTTTATTTTAAACGCAAGTTCTTTTTTCTTATGCGTATAGCTGTTATTCAAACATATATGACCTGGGATAAGAAAGATAATGTAGAAAGACAAGTAGAAATGGTAAATAAGGCTGCGGATAACGGTGCAAAAATAATTTCCTTAGATGAACTATCAAACACAGTATATTTTCCATTTGAACAAAATCCTAAATATTTTGAATTTGCAGAAGACGAGAAAGGTTATACTATACAAAGATTTAGAGAAGTAGCAAAAGAGAGAAAAGTAAACATAATCGTTCCTATATTTGAAAGAGACTCAAGTAATCTTAACTTCTATAATACGGCATTCATAATAAACGCTCAAGGAGAAATTATAGGCAAATACAGAAAAACGCACTTACCACAAGAGGATAAATTTAACGAATATTACTTCTTTAAAGTAGGAGACTTAGGTTTTCCAGTATTTAATTTAAGTGGAGCGAATGTAGGAGTAATAATATGTCACGATAGACACTTTCCAGAGACAGTAAGGGCAGAGGTAGTTAAAGGAGCATGGATTGTATTTGTTCCTTCCGTTGCGGCATTTAAAGAAATCTGGGAATTAGAGTTAAAAGCACATGCAGTATTCAATACTTCTTACGTTGTAGGAATAAATAGGATAGGCAAGGAATATCCTGAGCAAAGCGATGAATACTTTGGGGAATCCATGATCGTTTCTCCAATGGGCGAGATAATAAGTAAAGCAGGAAATAAAGAAGAGATAATTTACGCAGATGTTAACGAAGAAGAAGTAGTAAAGGCTAGGATAAAGAGGCCATTCTTGAAAAAGAGATTAAATAGCTATGGACTCTGAAGAGTAATTCTCATAGATTATTTTACCGTTACTAATAACCATTCTTCTTGGTTTAATTTCAACTAAAATATCTTTCAAATTATTTCCTTCAAATACTACTATGTTGGCCTTCATGCCTTCTTTTAATCCGTACCCGTTTATGTTTAGTGCCTTAGCACCATTATAAGTCATAAGTTTAAAAAGATCTTCAAAGAATTGTGAAAAGTACATATAATCTCCTATCATTAGAGCAAATGATGCCTTTAATAAATCTCCATCTCCGATGGGATTCAACTGGTTTTGAATATCGTCATGACCCAAGGCTACGTTAACTCCATTGTAAATCATTTCCCTCACTCTAGGGATTCCTCTCCTTTTTGGATAATCTTCAAATGCACCAGAGCCTTCAAGTTCAGTTATTGGGGAAACAATTACGCTAATTCCTGCTTCTTTTAACCACTTCATTAACCTTAAGGCATAATCCGAGTGGTATGAATGCATTGCGAGAAGGTGACTAAGGGAAACTTTATTGAAATACCTCCTTCTCAATGCCTCTGAGACTATTATCTCGCTAAATCTGGAGCTAGGATCATCGGAATAATCTGCGTGAAAATCCATTAATATTCCTTTTTGTGTAGCAATGTCAAATATCTTTTTTATCATTCTTATTCCGTCTTCTACTGATGGCTGTAAATGCGGTTGCCCGCCTATACCGTCAATTCCGAAATCTATAGCCTTCCAAATTCGCTCTTCAATTTCATCATTAAAGTAATCATAACTTTGAATAAAACCTATAACTTGAATAAATATTTTATCCTTGAATTCTTCTTTAACTTTCATTATGCTGTTAAGCCTTTCTCTCCATTTTTTACCATCAATCATTACGTGAGTTCTAACGTAAAGTGAACCAGCTTTTATATAATATATTACGGATTTTTTCATTAGGGAATAAATTTCATTCTCAGTTAAATTTTCTTTACATTCCATTAGTACTTTTAATGCCTCCTCAAATTTAGGAGTAGAAGCCTCTTTACATAAGTCTAAGAGGAAATTGCTATCAATGTGAGCATGAGAGTCTACAAGCGCTGGAGATACTATTCTTCCTCCTAGGTCTGTTCCTTCACCTTCAATATTTTCTGCGATTTTTACAATTCTATCTCCATTTATTTCTATATCAATTTTCTTACCTTCTAGAGTTCTCAAATTTTTTAATATCATTGAAACACCAACTTTCCAGGGTTAAGCAGATCATCTTCATCAACTTTTCTCTTAAAATCGATCATCTTCTTTAGTCTATCCGCCTCAACTCTATCGTTAACTTTGTAAGAGTGAAGATTAAAGCTATAACCTTCAATCTCTGGTAACTTATCATAGCCTAGAAAGTAAGTGTGGGAGAACAACTTATTTCTAGATTTAGATAACTCACATGATATCATAGCTTTTATTCCTTCAATATAATTTAATTTTTCTAGGGGAATATCTAATGAATTGTAATTAACTTTTGTTTTATTTACAGCTGTAAAATATGTTCCTGCAAAGGTGGTTATTAAGTCTTTTAATGAAGCTTCTTCTCCCTCGCCGTAAATTCCTGCTATAACGTTCCATTTATCCCATTTCCTATTAGGCTCAATCAACTCAGCCATTTGCCTATTTCTTATGCTAATGAATTCTGCGTCATCCAGAATTTTTAATGAAAAATCTATCGCGTTAACTAGTGAAGTAAAGGGTCTTCTTATTACCTTAACCTTTCCTTGTCTTTTTATAGTTCTCATTTTTATCTTGCTTATAATCCCGGTAGTTCCAGCAGATTGTACTACTGAATACACATCACCACCACTAAGTGAGAAGAAACCTTTAGGAGTGTAAACTTCCACTTCCTTAACGTTATCCCAAACTGCTCCGTTTCTTAAAGAACCAAAACCCAGTGAACCCCCGGCTACGTAACCTCCTATCGTAGCCATATAAAAGCTAGTCGGAATAGTAGGTAAGTCTTCTATACCTATTTCATTAAACTCACTCCCTGGCCTAGTTATTAGGTAATTGCTCCTTCTTTCAAATCCCTTAAAGCTTGTTATATCAACTATAATAGTACCTTCTTTTATAGGTATAGTTTCACCCAGCGTGTTACTTCCAGATCCTCTTACAATTATTGGAAAATGGTATTCATTAATAAGTTCCATTAAAGCTCTTATTTCTTCCTCATGCTTTATCTTAATAACAGCTTTAGGTATCTTTCTTATTGAAGATAATAATGGAGATAAATAACCGTAATCTATTGAATATTTCTCTAAAGTCTCTTTATCGGAATATACTTCAAAGTATTGAGATAAAATTTTCTCTACTTCTATCATACATAAATTTATTATTGCAACTTTTTATAAACTTTACTTAACTAGCTTACCAGTAAAGGAATCATCTTTAATTTCCTCATTTTCTATTACAATTTTACCATTAATTATTACAGTCTCTGGTTTACCTATGACTTCGTATCCTTCATACGGAGTCCAGTCGGCCATATGAGTATTATTAACTGATATTTTCCACTTCTTCTCTTGATTATAGATGACTAGATCTGCGTCATATCCTTCCTCTATTTTTCCTTTATTTAAACCATTCAACTTTGCAGGATTTTCGCTTAATAATTTGACGGCTAGACTTAAAGGCAAATTCCTTTTTATAAATTCTGTTATTATCATAGGTACTCTAAGTTCTATTCCGGGTAAACCAGGTACAAGGTCTGGAAACTCTCTATGTTGTTCTTTAACTTCCTTATCAAACCAATTATGATCTGTAGCAATCATAAAAATCTTATTTATTCTACTCCAAAGCTCTTCTGGATTTCTAACTGGTGGAGAGGTAACAAATAGATAAGAGTCCTTTCTATCATAAACTTCCTTACTTAATATCAAATGATGAAGAACTGCCTCTCCTAAAAGTTTTCCTTCAATTAAATCTAAAGTCTTACCGCTACTTACATGGGCTATTACGCCTTTATCTACTATGGCCTTAGCTCTTAATACTGCCGAAAGCTCAGTTTCCTCGGGTCTGGTTATTAAATGAAGTTTAGGATCTCCTTTTTTCCCTTCAGCCAAGGATTTTATTAGATCCTCATCTTCTGCATGAACCATTATATATCCATTAAATTTCCTCACGAGATCGTTAATTCTTATTAATCCACTTAAGGAGCTTTTAATTCCTGCATATTCTATCATCATGAATTTCACGGATTTAAACCCAGATTTTAATACATTAATTAAATTCTCAGTCACATCACTAGCAAATATGTGAAAGGAATAATTTACAAAGGAGTCTTTAAATTGTTCAATCCTTTCCTCAACGCTTGGAGACCTATCAGAGAAGGCAAAGTCTATTACAGTTGTAGTTCCTCCAAAAGCAGCTGCTATAGTACTTTTCCTAACAGTATCAGACGTTGGAACTTTCAAATATCTTTTGAAAATATGAACGTGATTATCTATTCCTCCTGGTAATAAGAGCTTTCCATGACCGTTAATTAATTCTTCTCTCTCGTTAATTACTTTACTAACTTTAACTATTTTGCTTCCTTCTATCTTAACGTCTCCTTCTATAATTCCGTTTTCTGTTATTATCTTAACTTCTTTTATTATCATTTTACAAGACCCAGCTCTTTTATTTCCCCTAAAGTTTTTCTTAAATAATGTCTATAAAGTATTGAGGCCTTATCTGCCTTAACGTGAATTTCTTTCTTAGGATCAAGGTAATATTCATAAGGCTGAGTTTCTAGAATTTCTTTATCTTGAGATATAATTTCGTCTTCAAATTTTCTAATCTTGTCCTCATTTACATCAAACGCATAATTCATGAAAATCCAAGCAAAGACTATACTTCTATCTTTACTTTCGGGTTTAATGGTAAATATCATCGAAAATACCTTACCGTCATTTTCCTTTGAGAAGTATAAAAATAGCGGTCTTAGTACTTTATAAGTATAAGTAAAATATCTCCCTTCACCAATTCCGTCTGGATTAGGTTGCCATACTGAAATGTTTTCGGCTATTACTCCTTCTTCAGTTAATTTTGCCTCGTACTCTGGTATCTTAGGAAAAGAAGGACTGCCTAAATATCCATCGTGGACATATGGAAAATGAGAGACGTCCAAAAGATTCTCTAAGACTCTAAACGGGTTAGCATTAATGTAATAAGGACCGCACTTAATTTTCCTAAAACTTTCATCATACCATTCCTTAATATAAGGAATATCGTATTTAGGCTCTCTAATTGAAATCCATATTATACCATATTTCTCCTTTATATAATATTTTTCCAATGAAACATTAATCTTACCTCCTAAAGAAGGAACGTATGTAAGTTTACCATCAAAATTAAATCTCCAGCCATGGTAAGGACACTGAATTTCTTCATCAAGCAATTTTCCCTTGGAGAGTTTAGCTAGTCTATGAGGGCATCTATTGCTTAAAGCAACTAATTTACCTCCCTTTTTTATAATTAATATATCCTTACCCAGCAAGCTCACTTCGTAAAGACCTTTAACGTCATCTGAAAATGCTACTGGTAACCATTCATTATACATAAAGAATGCTTAAGGAGGGTATTTAAAAACGTGGCGGTATAACCCTCTGAAAAATTTTAAATTAGAAAGGGAAGATTCATCATTCTAAATTTCAGGAAAATAAAGTATAATGCTTGTAAAAAGTAAAAGTTTTTTATCAAACATGAGAATTTTTTGTTTAAAAAATGAATAGCGTTATTAAGAAAACATTTGCTATGTGGAAAAGTTTTTAATTTTATGGGAATATTGTTCATGATTTATATGAATATTATTCAAAAATACATTCATATAAATTTAAACTTTTAAGTACTACACGTAAAATACTTATAAATAG
>Ga0326758_100254_pt1 | contig 14036 bp, 17 predicted proteins | sample GCRJH_S_FD_207221 | JGI IMG/M metagenome (GOLD analysis project Ga0326758, IMG submission 207221) | Hot spring sediment microbial communities from Geyser Creek Basin, Yellowstone National Park, WY, United States - GCR.JH_S | ecosystem: Environmental > Aquatic > Thermal springs > Near-boiling... | reverse complement strand
ATAGTGGAACCAACAATGAACAACGGAAACCTCGAATTCAAAAGCATACTAACAAGCACAGGCGATTTAGAAATAGAGAAAAGCCAAAGACTAAAAATCCTCAGCAAAACATACGGAATAAACATCATAGACGAAATCGAAAAACGAACAAAATTACTAAAGAAACATGCCAATAGTGAGTACGAAATAGAGGAAATCATAAACTAAATAGCAAATTGAAGGTATCATCAAAATACCAAAAGAAACCTTTAATGTACAATATCATCTCATAAAGCCAAAACAACCAAACCGAACTAAAATATTATCTGCACCCAAAGGTTTTATGTTTCCGATTATGCTATCTTAAAGTATGACATTAAAATCTAATTTTTTCTAATTTTTCTAGTTTTGATAATATTGCTAAGGATGGATTTACTGCAAAGAGAATAATGATGATGACTCATCATGGTACTCATATCGATGCAGCTGCTCATATGATTGAAGATGGAAAGACCATTGATAGATATGAGATAAGTCGCTTTATCATTAATGCCGTTATTTTAAACTTAAAGGGATTAAATGCAGGTGAAGAGATTACGTCAACTCATCTTAAGCGATTCAATAATGTAATTTCTAAAAACCAAGGTATCCTCATTTATACTGGATGGAGCGATAAGAGAGGTTGGAACAAAGAATACCTAACACAATGGCCGTATTTAGATATAGATGGAGCCGAATATATAGCAAGTTTCCCTAACATAAAGATGGTAGGCACTGATGGTCTCAGTATAGCAGGATATGGTGAAAAACGCACGTTTTTGAAACCCATAAAATATTACTTAGCAAGGACATTATAATATTAGATTAGAAGAATTTAATTTTAAAGATATAAAACCCTTATTAGATTCCAAAGAATATGTTGAAAGTTATGTTATGGCATTACCATTACTCACAAAAGATGCTGATGGCGCTCCTGCAAGAGTAATATTCCTAATTAAAGCCTAAGTATTTTGCTTATAATAATTACAATTTTTAAATATTTTAATATTTATATGATCCATTGTCGATACCTTGTCATGTTCTCTGGATCGTATGCTGGTATTATGTATTTACAATTTCTGCGGAGGAAGTTGTAGGCATTTAAACATTCATAGATATCCTCCGCTATGCCTATTGGTATATTTTCGGTTATATTCCTCATTGTAAATGCTGCATCGCTAAAGCATATGGTGCCATCTTTAGCATCAAGTATTATGGCCATTGAGCTCCTATGGTGGCATCCCGTCCATTTAACCCTAACGCCATCCACTACCTCATCCTCATCATTAAGCAGCACTATCCTATTCCAAGCCTCCTCAAATAGGTACTCCCTAACATACCTTGGTAAATAAATGTCTCTGTTAAGGAATGGTGATGGGCTTGGATTAACAACATCCTCAAACCAACCCCTCCTCAAGAAGTAGATCTTAGCTCTCTTAAATAAGTTTAAACCACCAACTGTATAGTCCTGAACAGGGGTTATAACCACATGCGCAATATCATCCGGCGTTAAATTAAGCCTTCTTAGTACACTCTCTATCCTCTCGTCCTCCTGAACCGTGAATTTACATCTATCATTACCAGCCCATTCTCTGAGAAATTTATTTCGAAGTGTTAAATCCTTAACTAAACCTGTACCTACTAAGACATAGCCATCATCGGTATCCATTACTAATGAGTAGAAATATAATCTAACCCACTTATCGAAATCCCTCATCCAGTAAACCTCAGGACCCGGGACCTCACCATGATCTCCAACCTTAGCCAACCAAAACCTCTTAATCATATATGATCTCTCGTATCTTTAAAGCATTATTATTTTTAAATTATTAATGCAACATGTCATATTTTTCAATTATTAAAAGGAAAGTAACATTTCACATAAATTTTACTTGCGTTAATATTTTCTTGTTAATGTCCACACTAAATCCCGGTTTTCTTGATAGCTTTATCTTACTAGATTTGGGTACTGGGTTGATGTTAATGTCTGTGGATTCATTGTGATCATTCACTCCTCATTATCACTCTAAGTATTTTGTATATTGATGAGCGTAGATATCTATCTACTGTTGATTTAGACAGGTTAAGTTCCTTAGCCAGTTCATCCATGCTCAGTTCCTTTGAAATACCGAAGAAACCTCTTTCGAACGCGTACTTGAGCATCCTATACTCACCTGGGTTAAGTAGCACATCAAGCCTCAGCGTATTAATGTTGAGCAGGTCTTCTATATTTAGTCTCCTGAACTTAACACTAATGACCTTACCGTGGTCACTGACGCGGCTAATGAAGGATCGCGCATTATTATGGTTGAAGCCAATGAAGCCTCAGTGCTCGATCCCGTTTTCGTAATAGGCGTAGGCCTCGATGAGGTCGTACTGCTGAGCAATGTAGCGTGTTGAATTAGATACATCACCCTCAAGGGCGATCTTAACGTACTTTGGATAACCGGGATTTATCTCCTTAATGTAAATGACACCAATATCACTCCTGTATAGGGTATTGATCATAATCCTCAACTCATGTTTATTATTAATCCGTAGTGTTGCTATCTCAATGACCTTACCCCTGGAGTAATTAATACTCGCTTGGGTAACCCTATAGTACCAATCGAAGTCCTTGATCTTAGCAGTCCAATCACTCTCGTGGATATAGGTAAAGTCTACAAGGACAGGAGATAAAGAATAATTATTCCTCAATATAGATTTATAGTATCTTTACTTCATTATTAAACCTTATCCACCGACTCGCTCCTGGGGCCGGCGCAAGCGTTATTAGGTAAATTTTCCGTAGTATCGCAGGATATTCTCTTCCTGTTGACATCTTTACCGCCGTCATTATTGGTAATTTCCGTATCAAGGGCATGGCTAGTAGCTTCAACTCCTCACGAAATTCCTTCTCGTTAATTGATTCATCTCTCTAATCAACGATTTCAAAATGGGTCCTTATTGATGATCATGCCTGTGAAAAAATCGAATAACCATTTCAGCCTCTTTGGTATCGTTAACGATTATTAGCCCTGCCTCATCCCTGGCATGAGGACACTAAATAGTTCTTGCGGTAGCCCAAGTCTCTCCTACATCTTTTTCTTACCATTACTCATATTTAACTGCCCATTTTTCATAATAAACAGCGCTGTTTGAAAAATCTTTTGCCAAAGAATTTATGGATGTTTATTGCCCCTTACGATTACAATCGATGCTCGGCATATTGTGCCCATTGCACCTCTCAATAACAGTCACGCACCTCATAGGCTTCCCACCCTCCTCAAGGAACTTCCTAACATCATCAATGTAGCACTGTGTTATGTGTGGTTTGTAGTTCTTGGCATACCTGAATACGCTATGGATCTCCTCGTCAGTGAACCCACACCCAATCATCCACGAGACGACGGCTAGCCTACCATAAGCCTACCATAATGGCAAAGTTCCCCTGCCTCCTCCAAGTAGGTAACCAACGTCTTAACCCAGTCAGGTAGGCAATCCCAACCCTTGTTATTGCCGGGTTTACTCCCACTGCATATCCCCTACTACTCCTTGTTGTTGCCGGGTAGGTTAGGTCAATATATATCCAAAAGTCCGCGAGTACCGATGTGGTAGCATGGACTTGGTTAGGGCGTCTGGGTTGAAGTCAGCGAGTCTTAAGTTCGCATCCAACTGAACAGTCTCCCTCCCGCTCTTTTCATGCTTGAACCCAGGTATGCGCAGTAGTCTCTTCGGTTCAGCAACCTGTGTATCAACGAACCTCTCAATAACCTCACTGCCGAGACCCAGGTAGACCTTGCCCCTTAGGATCAAGTCAAAGATTGCCCTGTAGATCTCATTCAAACCATACTCCCTAACGACCCTACCGAACCTGTCCCTAACAATAGCAGTGCCAGCCTTGACTGGGGTGGGTAGTGCAAATACTAGGTAATATGACTTATTACCACTAAACACAATAAATGGTTCCTCAACGAAGGATGTGGCCCTATCAATGACCTCGTCAACCACCTTCTTGAGGGGCTCCAGGTTACCCGTGTCCTTCTTATCCTCGAACTTGACCATCACCAGGTACAAGGCATGCACGTCGCCACTATATGCCCTACCCAACCGCCCCTTCCTAACACTCGTGTAGGACAGGCTAACTTGAAGGGCAAGCCCCGTCTCGGTAATCCATTGAATCGCTCCCATCAACACCGCTAACTCTCTCCAACTCAAGCTCATGCCTGATGGCTTGTTTATCGCCAGGCTTCGTGAAGTGAATGCGTGGTGGGAAGTCGATGTTTACAGTAACCCGCTCTCCCGCTGAACCAGGCAAAGAACCTAGCGTGGTAACCTGATAACTCGTGCTTCAGGGGATACTACAGCCCTCATGTCCCTGCCGACATGGAAGTACCTAATGGATAGATCTGGCATTGCCTCCCTGAGCTGCTCCTCACCATACAACCCAGCAATGAACCTCTTTACCTTATCCACATCAACCATACCTCGCACCCCTCGTGAAATAATGTGCAAATCCACCCACGTGAATTCCAAACGCGCTGGTTTGTGAATAACATTCATAAAGTGGATGCGTTCTATGATCCACGTTCGTGAAGCAACCGTGCTAAGTTTGTTACTAACCTCCCCGGGCTAACCACTTTTTGGTTGATTGAACGTAAATTAGATTATTCATTAATTTGCCGTGCAGTAGGGCTCTCAACTTAAGAGTGAAATAATGGAGAAATTAAAAATTTTAAATTTTTAAGTGAATCGTGGCATTGACTTGGCTTTAGCTTAAACCGGCACTGATCCACCGTAGAATTCCTTCAAGACCTCTTCAAGGCTTTTACCCTGTGACCTTGGTCCAAACAGATAACCTAATATTATGTTCAGTATGAAGAATGTTGTGGCCACGGCAGCTATAGCCCTGTAGCCGATTATAGCTATTATAGTTGGGACAAATAGGCTCCATACACCCAGTGCAAACCTCATCCATGCCCATGCGAAGCCCTGGGCACTGTTCCTAACTCTAGTTGGAAATAACTCAGTGGACCAAACCCTGGTCTGAGGCCAGAGCCACATCCCATGTCCAAAGCCGAAGCCAATCACGTTAAATAGCGCAACCCAAAGTATACTGAAGGGTAGGAATATGGGTAATGCGAAGGCAAGGCCACATATGGCTGAAGCTATGGCGTACATAACATTTCTGTTTAACCTATCGGAGAATTGCATGTAAACCGCTACAACGCCTATTATGGCAGTTATGAACCACAGTATATCTCCAACATAAGCCATGGTGGTTGTTGTGAAGCCTATATCCTTGAAGAAGTAAGGCAGGAAGAAGCCAAAGGTACCGGCTGGCACACCCCAGAATATGTAGATGGGGATTATGAAGGCTAGCCCCTTCTTATACTTAAAAATGTCACTCCACTTATATGATTCCTGGGTCTGTTGGTTCTGACTTATTGGTTGTACTGGCTGTTCGCCAAGTTGCCTTAAGGCATCTTCAATAACGCTAGTCTTACCTGCCACTAACCCCCATCTAGGTGATTCAATTAACCCCCTTCTTAAAATCCATGTTATTATAGCTACAGCCGCTAATACCCCAAACACCACTCTGAAGGTTAAAGCCCCATAAGGCTCGAAGGCTATGCCTAAGAGCAGCATAACTATTGGCCCAATATACCAGAAAACATTTGTGAAGGCCATTAGGAACCCCCTCCTATACTTAGGCGCGTACTCGGCTATCAATGACCATGATGTTGGTACATCGAGGCCAACGGCAATGCCGGTTATGGTGTAGCCTATGAGTAGCATAACGTAGTTAACGGCCGCGGCCATTAGAACGGTGCCGACGAAGTACGCCAATAAGTCGAACGTGTAGATCGTCTTCCTACCATACCTATCCCCAAGTGGACCCGCCGCAATGGCACCTATGAACGCGGCGAAGGCATTCGGGCTAAGGGCAGCGATGATACCTAGAAGTAGCGGTGTTAAGTGAAATACACTAGTCCAGTATATTGTTGATACAGCCCCAGCCACTATAGCACCTGCATCAAGGAAATCACCCATAGCCGCTAACACAGTCCACCTGTAGTGAGCTAACGTTAACTTAGCTTCATCAAATACCCTGTACACATCCTTAGATCCACCTGGTCCACTCATTAAATTTAATGATAAGTTCTAGTGGGATATATTTTAGAACTCAAACATGTTGCATATTGTTTAGAACAGCATCCTAGTTATGTGCATTTACTCCTATTAGTGCCCTATGATAAAGGTAACAAGGGCGCATGTACCTATGCTATACAACAAATTCTCTAATCCTATTTACAATATTCAGGAGAGGTTTATCAATGGATAATATCATGAACATATTAAAGCTACGATATGAAGATATAGACTATGTATTTCTAACACCCTTAGCCATATATTCCACGGGAAATGTTGAGAAATTTTATAAATCAAAGATGTTCATATATAGAAATGAGTGGATCGATTTCCTGGCTCCAAGCAAGAAGAAGGGCATGTTTTCCTCTCTTCCTTACGACCTTGTATTTACAAAGGAGTCCCTGTGCAAGTTGTTAACTGATATGAGGGATAACATAGTTCTAGTTAAGGATGGCGATAAGATTTCTGAATCGATCTATGTAGAATTTGGAGGAGTGCACCATAGGAGTTCCATGATAATTTACTTTAAGATTTAGTATGTGGACCTTTTATCCCAATCCAGCCAGAACTTTTCTATTCTTTCGATTTCTTTCGGAAAGCCTGTGTTTATTAAAATATTCTTATCTTCCAATTTTATATAAAATACATAGAAACATAATGGCATCCATGTGTCAAAATCATTCATGTAGTATACCTCCGCCCCAGGCACCATTTGTTCTCCAACTTTAAAAACATAACAGTACCTTCTCTGGCACTCATCAGGTGCGATATTTGTGCCAGTACTTTTAAGGATTGATTCTAACATATTTAATTATCCGAAATCGTCAATAATAATCGAGCTTTTATTCAATATGTTTCATAACTTATTTAAAAACATAGAGAAAATACAAAATTCGTGAGGTCAAGAGCGCTTATTTTGGAGAAGTTCAGATCGCCTTTACGAAGTGGATATATTGATGTTCCGGAGCCTGGAGACGATGAATCAGTACTGATTAGAGTGAGTGGCGCAGGTATGTGTAAGAGCGATGTTGGGTTATGGAGAGGTGACTTCGCAGAGGGGGGTAGGCCCAGTAGGTTACCCTTTGTTCTAGGCCATGAGAATGCTGGAATTATTGAAAAAGTGGGGAAAAAGGTCGTGAATTTCAATGTGGGTGATAAGGTCCTTGTCTATGCAATATGGGCTGACTGTAAATATTGTAGAGTCGGAAAATGCATGCAGTGCAGAGATCAGAGTATTCCTGGACAGATAAATTATTACGGAGGATATGCTGAATACTTGTACGTACCGAGTTATAGATTCTTGGTTAAGATCGATATTGATCCTGTCATTGCAGCCCCCTTGGCTGATGCGGGATTGACCTCATATTCAGCAATTAAGAAGGTATTACCATATTTATATCCGGGATCCAGCGTCATAGTGTATGGAGTAGGAGGATTGGCTTCTTATGCAATTCAGTTCTTGAAATACATGGCACCGTACTCGACGATAATAGCATCGTCAAGAAGTGATGAAAAGCTGAAGTGGGCTAAAGAACTTGGTGCTCACTATGCCGTGCATCCCAACGAGTTAGAATCTTTGGTCAGGAGCACGACCGATGAGGGCGTATCGGCAATAATAGATTTAGTAGGTACTGAGGAGTCTGCAAGGACATTAGCGCGGCTTCTTGAACCAGGTGGAGTTATTGTCCTGGTCGGAATGGAAGGCAAGGAATATCCCATGCCCGTTTTTGAGACTACGGTATGGCAATACACCTTGATTGGTAGTAACTATGGAACCATAAACGAAATGGAAGAGATGGTAAAGCTAGTCAAAGATAAAGGAATTAAGTCATATATTAAGACCATACCTCTTGATGAGAAAGCAGTCAATGAGGCTTTGAATACATTAGCTGAAGGTAAAATACTTGGACGATTCGTAATAACTCCATAAGCTAGGGTGGTATTAACGATTCGCAGATTCTAGTTGGCTAAGGTTAGGGATCACGGTGAGGCCCCGGATCCTGAAATTTATTGGATGCGGTACTTTGATAAATGGGTTAGGTTAAATTCCTACTCACTAATAATAGATACGAACGATAGTTATGTCTTAGTAGGTACAGGTTTAGTTAAGGATTTAACACTTCGAAATAAATTTCTCAGAGAATGGGCTGGTAATGATATATTGTGATTACTCCTGTTCAGGACTATACCGTAGGTAGCCTCGACCTATTTAAGAGGGTTAAGATTTACTTCTCCAGGAGAGGTCAGTTTGAGGATGTGGGGTCACCATTCCTCAATAGGAATATTTACTTACTTAGATAGTTAGGGAGTACCTATTTGAGGAGATATGGGATAGGATAGTATTACTTAATGATGAGGACGAGGTAATTAAATGGTATCAGGGGTTATGCTTGACACTAAGGAAGGAACTGGAAGGAACAGTATGCTTTAGCGATGCCGCCTTCACAATGAGGAACTGTAAGAGACCCCCTGGCCTAGGATCTTTCTATTGAGTTCTACGCCAAATCCTGGTTTTCTGCTTAGTTTGATTCTTCCATTTTCCGGTGTTGGTTCGTCTATGAGTAATGGACTGAACTGCGGTATTATTTCCGTGGCATCCGGCGATACCATTATATACTCTGCCATGGGGCTATTTGTTCTTGTTATTACGAAGTGGTAACCATACACGCTGGATCCATGGGGGATGATCCATGCACCATATGCCTCAGCCAATGCTGCAACCCTCAGCATTGGTGTTATACCGCCCACCCAGGTTATGTCTGGTTGAACTACATTCACCCTACCCATCTCGAGGAGCAGCCTGAATCCCCATACCGTGGATTCATGCTCACCACTGGCAAGCAGTACAGGTGATAATGATTGAGCTAAGGTTCCATACGACCAATAATCGTCAGGTAGGAAGGGCTCCTCTATCCAATAAAGGCCATAAGGCTTTAGTTCATTTACGAGCTTCATAGCGTAAGGTAAATCAAGGCTCATCCAGCAATCATACATGAGAAGGAAGTCATCACCCAACTGTTCCCTCCATTCCTTAAATATCTTTACATTCTCCCTAAGCCCCTCAATGCCATCAGCCGGTCCGTACCTGAGCGGTAATTTACCTCCCACGAAACCTCGTCTCTTGGCAATATCCGGTCTAGGGCCTGTTGCATAGAACACCAATTCATCCCTAATAGGACCTCCGAGTAAGTCATAAACAGGCAATCCCCTAACCTTACCAGTTAGATCCCAGAGAGCCAGGTCCACGGCTGATATTGCATTCATAACGAGACCCCTCCTACCATAAAAGATGGTTGCCCTAAACATCTGATCCCAGGTTTTCTCTATCTCACCAACGTACTTATTCACTACGAACCTCTTAAGATGATTCTCAACGATCCAAGCGGCTGGATAACCACCGGTGCTCACTCCGAAACCAACCTCACCAGTACTATCCTCAACCTCAACCACGATAGTACCTAGTACATTAAGACCCCAGGTGTATCGTTCCTTATATTCTGGATAGGTGGATATTGGGGTAGCTATTCGACCCAGTATCCAGTGGCTACTTGATTGATCATGGTAATCAGCACCTCCACCCTTAGCAACATACACCCTAACGTCCTTAATCCTCCTCGGCTCTATGGAGACATCAGCCTTTTTACTTGTGTCCCCATTCATGTTAATCGCCAGGTGTTAACATGATCTTTATGTACTGAGTTTTAAGATCCGCTATCTCCTCAAATGATTCCTGACCCTTATCAAGGGGCCTAACATCAACCCAACCCTCCCTGGGATTTACCAGGTTGGCTTCAAGTATGTTCACAGCCCTTTGGAAGTCTTCATCTGTGTACGAGAATGAGCCCTTAATTTCGATCTCATTTCTAACAATTACGTTACCTGGTATTGTTACTTCATTATCATGCAAACCAACAAAAACAACAGTACCACCCCTGCGCACGGCATTGATTGCCAATCTCCTCGTGTCCTCAGCACCCACGGCATCGATCACAGCGTCAAACCCCTCCCTATAATCACGCATTAATTCGTTTAATGCCTTATCACCGGTGGCATTCAGCGTCCTTTTGGCACCAAACCTCTCCGCCCATTTAAGTCTCCTCTCGTTTAAATCCACCACCACAATGTCAGCAACGCCAGCAATACTAAGTAGCTTAACCGCAAATGCACCCACAGGGCCTGCACCAATTACTAAGACCGAGTCCCCTAACCCAGCTTTGGAAAGCCTCACTGCCCTTAATGATGTTGCCAATGGCTCGGCGAGCGCTCCCTTAACTGGGTCACTGATTGGGTATAGGTTATCGGCAGGGACTGCGACATATTCTGCGAATGCGCCTGGGTAATCAATACCTATTATTTTCCTTGAAAGGCATAGGTTCTTCAAACCACTCCTACAATACCTACAATGCCCGCACCCAATGATTGGGTTCACAGTGAATAATCTACCGACTAAATCCTTAGACACACCGGGTCCAACATCAACAACAACCCCCGTGAATTCATGACCCATTATGAGGGGTGGTCTTCGTAATTCATTCTTACCCAAAAAACCCGACACATCCGAACCGCATATGCCGGCATACCTAACCCTGAGGAGAACCCACCCAGGCTGTAACCTAGATACCTCAACATCCTTCACCTCCATCCTCCTAATGTCAGTCCATACAAGAGCTTTCATTACGATCACATATGATATCTTTTTACTGAAAGATAAGGGCAAATTCTTACATGTTGCTATACATTACGTCGTCATTAACTATCACCCTCAATATCTTCTTAAGCGCTGAACGTAGGTACCTATTGACCGTGGACTTGGACAAATTCAACTCCCTAGCCAAGTCATCTAGATCTATCCCCCTGGGTATGTCGAAGAAGCCCCTATAGAATGCGTACTTAAGCGTCCTATACTCACTTGGGCTGAGGAACATGTCAAGCCTCAATGCACTAATACCCAACAAATCATTCACGCCCAACCTCTTAACCTTAACATCAAGCACCCTACCAAACTTACTGATATCATTAACGAATGACCTCGCATCATCACTGTTGAAGCTAATAAAGCCCCAATGCTCGACACCAGTCTCATAATAAGCATACACCTCAATCATGCCATACTGCGCCGCCATATATCGCGTTGAGTTCGATACATCACCCTCAAGAATAACCTTGAAGTACTTAGGATAGCCCTGATTAACCCCCCTAATGTAGATAATGCTAATATTGCTCCTATGCAACGCATTAATCACCCTCCTCAAATCATCCTTATAATCAACCCTCAACGAAGCAGTCTCAATAACCTTACCCCGAGAATAGTCAATACCCGCATTAGTCACCTTATAATACCAATGAAAACCACCTAATCTAGAGGTCCAATCAGTATCATGACTATAAGTTAAACTCACAATAATAGGTTGTTGAATATTACGTCTCACCATAATTACTAACAAACTATGGACCTAAGCCGTTATTAAACTTTTTGTCTTTCTCTAAAATATTTAAAATGGTTTAATGCACGCCGCAAGGAGGGATAGAAGAGGCAGAGGGACGAGTTTTTTAAGTTTTCTTTCAATCATTTGGAAGTTCATTTCACGAAGATCTCATCACTCCAGCAACCCACGATATTGGCGTTATACCGTAGCATACCGTAGCAATACCTCTCCTCGTATAAATCACTCATTGGCGGTTAGGAGTGTCGTTATTCCCAATACGAAATACCCGTAGTACTTTGTGCTTAGGTTGAGCGCTGAATCCCACGTAATAATTAAAGGTCATGAATTTTACTGTGAATAGCTCTGAATTTCATGTATGGTTATCATGCGCTGTTTATGGGGTCATGATCTTCGTATTTTGTGCTGCTACGTATTATTTTCAGTGGTCCTTGCACTGATGGGTAGTGAAGGATTTGTCGAGAATACAATGTGGAATGATGTGTTTTGTATTTTATGGTATTTATTGGTAATGGGAGATTATGTCCTTTAAATATGTTTTAAATATATTGATAATTTTATTAATTATTAATGGTTATGTGAGTCAATGAGAAACTGGGTCGGTAGGTCATACGCTGTAGAAAAATATGGGCTGACATGAGACCAGGTCAATTACGCCATTTTCATAGGGCTTGTGAGAACCAAAGAGACCGGAATGGGGGATTCTTATCTCCAGGGAAGACCTTAAAAAAGCCTTGGACGAGATAAAGAAGCTACCGCCGAAGATCTGGATATATAACGCAGGCAATGAAGACGTACAAGCTAATGAGCTATCAATTGGAACTGGCAATGTTAAAGGATCTCGTCAGATATAGGAGGGTTAAGAACCCATACATCATCGTCAGACGCAGTAAAGCTCGTCATCATGGATATCGAGGCAAACCTTGATAATATCAGGGACCTGCCAAAATACTCCTAGACCGAGAAAAGGCAGAGAAGGATCTACCAACAACGGTATAGGAAAAGGAAGGAGCTTGAGTTCTATTGCCCGAGGTGTGGTAGGATCATACGTGTTCCTAGGAATTCAAAGGCATTTGAGCTGTATTGGGAGGAGATTGAAAGTAAGGAAAGCGTTAAGGCCAAGATCATCATTGCACATCATAGGCATGCACATACTGACTACGATGTTGATAGGTAGAACATCGATAAGTGGCTCACACCTGAGGATTTTGAAGATATCGAGCTTGGGAGCTTTAGCGAATACTTGTCTTGGTATAAGAAGATGAAAAACAGTATGGATCGTTATGAACGTGAATGACACATAGACACGCTCAACATGTTGAGGAGCATTGCCGCAGAGAGACGAGGAAATGCTACGCAATCGCTAGGGCGTTGGCTCAGGAAGATGGCTTACTAAGCGTCGAAAACCCCCAACCCTTCAGAGCAAGATAGCACCAACGTGGCAGAGAACCTTCAAAATGAGACATAAGTGAAGAAGAATATCCCTTCCTCCAATGTCTTTCCAAGTAAATAGAAATGTGCGTAGTATTGAGGTGAAGCAACTGAGTATTTAGGCGGCACTAAAGGCTCAGATTACTACTACGTTTATGATGGATCTCACCTAGTGCCAATTAGCATGGTAAACAGTGCTAGGTTAATCAGTAAGGAATCAGAAAGAAGAACAGAACTTATCTATAGGGTACCAATAATGCCCATCAAGGGCCCTATCCTCCACATCTCATTCACCAGAAGTGATTACCTACTCTTCGAAGTTTGCACGTTAGATGGTGATTCCGCATGATGTTGTACGTGCCGATGCGATGAGAATTCAGCCAAGGCGCTCCTAAGTCTGCTTAAGCTGTCCAGGAATGAGGCTGGCATGGTAACGTTTTACGTGAATACCGTAAACCTCCTAATCAATGATAAAGGTCAGTAATGACTAAGTCGAAAGCCAGCGATATCGTATTTGCCGGGCATGCCGAGAGACTCAGGGAGACGCTTAATGCGCCGTATCTCTCATTGTTCACGTCAATGGTATTACCCAGTGAAAAGAGGAGGATTCAGTCCATCGAGGTCAAACTCAGCCACATTGCAGAGCTTTGGGTCTTCGCAAAACTCGTTGAGGCGATTAATGGAGAAACACTGGATAGGTAGATTGTCAAGAGATTCGCGATTAACTCTCCTGGCAATAATTGGTGGATTGAATTTATGAGAAATGAACCCATTGCATTCATTAAATCGAGGAGAAATAATGAGAAATACACCATTTATTATCAGCCGAGTATATACCCGCATGTGCTTCAATTTAGTGAGGAGTACCATGAATTACGTAGAAGGGGGGATTAGGAATGTTGTGCCTGACTTCGTGGTCTTTAAGGGCATTATTAAGGAGAGAATTGGTTGGGGAGAACTACATAATTTGAATCTATTGCCTCAATTAGTTATTGAGGTCAAGACTGGTTT
>Ga0326758_100252_pt1 | contig 14154 bp, 12 predicted proteins | sample GCRJH_S_FD_207221 | JGI IMG/M metagenome (GOLD analysis project Ga0326758, IMG submission 207221) | Hot spring sediment microbial communities from Geyser Creek Basin, Yellowstone National Park, WY, United States - GCR.JH_S | ecosystem: Environmental > Aquatic > Thermal springs > Near-boiling... | reverse complement strand
TTGTGATTGCTGTGATTAGTGCCAGTAAGATGGTGGTAATAAAGGCAGGTGATTCCATAATCGTCAATAGGGATAGCACGAGTATTGCCGTGAACCACGTTAGTACGAATGTTCTTGCCTCATTTACGATATGGGTAGTATTGGGGTTTGGTTGTGTGGTTATTGTGATTATTAGTAATACTGTGATAATTACCACGTTAAGGATGATTAGTGCTGTGGCGAGTGTCATGGAGTCTCCTGGTACGTATATGCCTAGACTTCTGATTAGGGTGGAGATCAGGCCAAAAGCGATGAATGCCACGAATATCATTAAAACAAGGAACCAGAATAGGTATGAGAAGACCCTACCAAGCACTTTGCCGGCATCGCCGCCGAAGTGCTCTTCCATGCACTGTGGTGGCTTTGTACCTTGCGTAATTGCCCGTACTTTTGTCTCGCTTATGATCATCGGTAACCACCTCACCAGTTCGTTTAAGCCGAGGATCGGAAGGAGTAATAAAGCGAATACGCAAATAAATATAAATACGGCGATCCATACGACGATCCATGGGAGTACCGCAAATAATGGTGGGATCAATAATTCCCTAATGAAGAACGCACCTACCAATAAAACAATAAATAAAGCTATCAATAATGCAACGATCGCTAAAAACATCACCCTATACCGACCAATCTTCACCCATCCGGCACGCGCCAGGGAACCCCATAGGCACCTTAGAGCGCCGACCTGTTTTGTATCTTCTGATGGCATAAATTGTGCATTAATAATAGCAGTATATTTTAATGTTGTTGATCCTCGGTATGGAGGTATTGATTAATGCATGTTTCGTGCCTATTATAGTTGGGTTAAAATTTACGTATCCCAGTTTTGTTGTGTGGAGTCCTCATTAGTTAGGGATAAGTTGGCTAGTGTTGATGCTAGGGTTTATGCGATTGTTAATTGCATTGATTGTGATATTATTGATGAGTTGGGCAGGCTGGTGCGTAACAATGTTGATGTTAGGCTAGTCATCAGTAGGTCATGTAATTGTGTGAGAGGAGGTGTTGGTTGGCGTTCGGTTATTTATGCATTAGTTCCTGTGCTCGTTATTGCATTGATCCTTACCTTTTATTCGCCGTATGTAGGTGTCTTGACCGGACTTTTTGGGGTCTTAATTATATTCAGCGTTATTGGTAGGCGGACCATTAGGTCGATTAGTGGTTGGGTTAGGATTGTACCTGAGGATTCGGGGTTTTTGAAGGATGAATTACTAATTGTAGATGATGAGGCATTTGTGGTATCAAGTACTGGTTCTGTGACCCAGGTGCCTGTTGATGATGCCATTAGATACTTCAACGACATCTGGAAAATTCTTTAATTCGAAATATCGCGTCCCTACTTAAGTTAAAATAACAATGAAATCATAACTGAGCAGTAAAACATTAGTTTAATACATGTCTCCTCCTTCGTCTCCTTGGTCTCATTAGTTGCCTTGCCGTGTAAAATAATATCAATAGAATGATGAGTAGTAGGAGTGTTGTTGTCGGTAATTGTAAACCTCGGCTTATTTGTCCTTCCTGTTGCGTTGTCTTGCTTGCATACTCGCCATACCACTGCAGTATCACATCACGTACTTCCTCCGCAACAACCGGGTTCTCAATGATTATGCCCAACTCCCTATTGTTGTGTAAGGATTCGTAGTCCAGGTTGACGCTACCCACGTACACGTAATTCCCAACCACAATAGCCTTAGCCGTCAAGCCAGGCACCATGACCGCGCCTAATTCACTGACGGCGTAATCATTCTCCGAGTGCTCACCAACTAGGACGACCCTGTCCGTGTGCCCCTCGATGTAGCTATACATGTTTGAGGATGGGTATAACTCCTCAATAGCCACGTACAGGGGGCCTGGTTGGTTCAGGAGGTCGCCTAAGTACTCGGCGGAGTTTATTGGTGAGACCACGATGCCTGGGTAACCTATTTGCGGTGGCGTCTCGTTGTAGTAGTCGCTGAGTATTACCTCGGCGAAGACCTTTGCTATTGTTGCGTTGTTGATGACTAGGTCGATGCCCAGGTCATGCTCGAAGCCGTAGTAGGTGGGGTTTATTGAGCCTAGTATGACCGTTTCGTTGTCGATGACGAAGACCTTGCTGTGCACGAAGTCGTACATGTAATTAAACGAAACATGAGCCCCCGCACTAACTAGCTCACTCACTGCGGAGTACTCATCCTCGGGAATACCACCGTACACATTGCCAGATAGGACTATGTAGACGCTCACGCCATGCCCAGCCAAACTAACTAACTCATTGACTAAGGGTTGGTAGGTTAATTCGTAAGCCTCTATGTAGACGCAGTGCCTGGCGTTGCTGAGTGCATTGAGTATGTAGGTGGAGTTTTGGGGGCTAATGATCACGCCGACCTGGCTTGAGTTCAGGGCTACAAACCAACCCTGGGCTGTAACCGGTGCTGTAAGTACTACTGAAATCACGACTAGAAACACAAGGAAGTTTGCAGGCCTCATTAGCAGGAAAACCACGGTGAGACACTTAACCTTAACGCGTAAACAATCAATAATACCAACAACCACGAGGGAAAGCTTTTAAATTCAACAAAAACCCAAGAAAAACGGGCCCGTAGCTCAGCCAGGTAGAGCGGCGGGCTCTTAATCATACGGAGAAACCCGTAGGTCGTGGGTTCAAATCCCACCGGGCCCGCCAAATCATTATGCATGCTAGGGCTTATTCGTGCTTGGTATTGATGGTTTGAGTTTCATGTGAGACTTATGGGTGGCATGGTTTTCTGGTACTAAGGATCAATGGGCTTGTCAGTGCGTAGCGGCGATTGTGTATTCTACGAAAGTTCAACCACACACCTAAATTTTCATAGCACATAAACATTGCAATAAATAAGTACATGATTAGGGCTAATTTATAATTCTTAAGGTTAAATATTATTATGCTGCACATGTATTGCGATAAACAATAAGTATTCACTATAAGATCATCATGGAACATATCGTATAGGTGGCTGGGAGAAGCCAAAGATACCGTGATAAGGCAGATTCAAGCAATGAACTTGTTTGCTTGTTAGATAATTGGTATTGGGGACGGGTGCAGTGATTTAGTAAGAATCCATACTGAGTCGGGACAGGATATCTAGGGATCGCCGTGAAAGAAATTGTCAATATAGAATAGTTATCCTTTATTCCGTGTCCAGTTACGTAATGACTGTTGTTCTGCTTAGGAGGTTTGTTGAGGAGGTTGAACCGATGGGTTTGAATTCGATTAATGTCATCGCGAATGCCCTTAGCGGTAAGTCGATACCTCACTCACTTCGGAGGCTAGGATTGTGCTTGCAGAAAGATACCTTAAGGAGACTAGGGAATACATAGCCAAGGGAGATGCTATTCAAGCATCAGAGAAGATGTACAGGGTTGTTGAGGAGTGCATAAAGGCGCTCGCCGAAACCCTAGACACACCCGAAACCCAGGAGGCAAGGAAAAACGGAAGGTGGTTCACGTGACTACTTGGTGAAGCCGCTAAGTCAATTACTGATAGGCTTAATGAGACTGTGACATTGGAAGCTTGGGCTATAGCTTATGATATTCACGCGTGAGTTATGGCAGAGATTGAGATACATGGAACAACTACTAAACTTCTACCAAGCAGTTTTGTCTATATAAAATAAATTTTTATTATTACTTTATTTAATTTCGTCTAATTCCTTGTATTATTAAGTTACTTTCAGTCTCCTTTTCTGCATTAATTATTGTGTTAATCGTATTAATTTATCATTGTGCACCTCAATGAAATGAATGTAATTATTCATAAGAATGCCTTGAGGATGTAGTAATAAGTTATGTATTATTGCATGTGATATATATAGCAATAAAAATATTAAGGAGGGAAACTATTTCAAGAAGCGATGGGAATTAAAGTCGTAAGAGCTGAGGCTGTGTTTACGCCATTACATATACTTTATGATGCATCATTAATTATTGAAAATGATATTGTTAAGAGACTAGTTACTTCATCTATTAATTACGATATTGATTTACGAGGTTATTATGTAGCGCCTAGTTTTATTGACACACATACGCATGGTTGTTGCGGCATAGACATTACGAATGTTGAAGATACACGACAAATATTGAAACTAACGAACTCCTTACCTAGGTTTGGGGTAACGGCATTTATACCAACATTAGTGTCTGCGAAGCATGAGAGAATATTAAAGACTCTCAGTATCCTGAGGGAAGCCATAAACAATAATAATGGTGCAAAGATATTAGGGTTTGCACTTGAGGGTCCCTACATAAACCCAAGACGTAAAGGAGCCCAGGATCCTAACGCCATAAGGCCTCCCAATATTGATGAATTCCATCAGTATCTTCAGGAATCGAACAATTTACTTAAGTTAATCCATATGGCGCCTGAAATGGAGGGTGGGTTTGACTTAATTCAGGAGGCTGTGGGTAATGGTGTTTATGTAAGTATAGGGCACACCGATGCGGACTTTAATACTGTAATGAAGGCGATAGCCCTTGGTGCTAACAGAGCTACCCACTTATACGATGCAATGAGCGGCATACACCATAGGGAGGCAGGTGCAGCATTTGCATTACTTTATAGCGAGGATGTTTATTTAGAATTAATAACGGATTTCATACATGTTAGGCCAGAAATTATTAAATTTACCATAAACTATGCCGGCCCGCAAAGAATCATTTTAGTAACAGACTCTATAGCTGCTGCTGGTCTCGGTGATGGTGAGTATAAACTTGGCGAATTAAGGGTTATCGTTAAGAACGGAAAAGCCACGTTACCTGATGGAACGATTGCAGGTAGTATATTAACTATAGATAGGGCTGTAAGGAACATAGTTAGTTTAGGGTATGAGCCCAGGATAGCAATTAGTATGGCCACTCAAAACCCGGCAAAATCGTTAAATATTAATAATATGGGATGCTTAAGACCTGGATGCAAGGCCGATTTCGTAGTATTGTCTAAGGATAATTACGAAGTATATGAGACATATATAAATGGTAATAAAGTATTTAGTAATCATTAAAGTCAGATATCTCTTATTAGATTTATTATTTTATTAAAGATTTCGTTAAAATGCACAAAAGTCATTAGATTCTCATATGTAAAACTTTCTTCCTGTGATGTTAAATAGCCCAAATAATCATATGAATATCCAACTAGCAAAACTACCTTATCATGCGTGTGCTCATTTAATAGTAACTGTACATCATAGGTAGGTTCGAATGGTATAAACACAAAGAGAAGCGATTTATTAAATGCCAATAAACCAATTTTAACAGAGACCTTCTCTGGTAATACCTTTAGCGTATTCATTATAGCATTCAATTCATAATCTCTTACTATATCACTTTTACTAACACCATTAAGTATATTGATCAATATATTCTTGCGAGTTTTTGCTAAAAAATCTATGGTTTTATAATTAATCTCTTTAACGGCTATCTCGTTTATTAACCTTTTTCTATTATTTACTAAATCAATTATTTGATTCCCTAATCTTTCGACTTCGCTAAAATCCTGCTTTACACGTGTATACCGCGTACTTATATCTCCTGCGGCTCCTATTAGTGGCAATACCACATTCTTGCTTTCACGTTCTAACTGTGATACTACATAGCCTATCAAATCGCCTGAAATATATGTATTATCAAATCCGAGTACAGTTGAATGACATGGAAAATAAAGAATAAATGGTATATCGTTATCATCATTAATTATATATGCTTTGACTTTGCTACTTTCACGAGGGTTATCCCTATTTCGACATATACTTGTTATTTCAGTTTCGTAAAAAAATATATTATTAACTATGTGAGAACTAACAGCTTGATTCATCAATGCAGATGAGAGAGAGGATGAGAGAGTATTATTGATGTAATTTAAATAATCAATTTCATATTCATTACATTGTAAACCCCACATAAGGTAATCATGACATATACGAGGTGCTGAATGTGTATGCGTAGCCGTAATTACAGAGTTATTAACGATGCGTTCCGCAGATTTTTGCCATAAATTGTTAACACCAACTAACTCAAGAGATGCCAAAACAATATTTTTTGATCGATCCTTTAAATGTAAGATTCTCAAATAAATATCGTCATGTATTCCAGATGCATAATTTATTCTGTTTGCATAACCATCTAACCTAATATTATTTAAATACTTCTGGGTAGGTGTTATGTTAATTTTTAAGCTACTAATTATCACTGAATCTCACCGTTGTTTATTTTATTTATTACTTCCAATATTGAATTTTTCGCAGGTTCGGCATCTTCGCCTATAATCTCTATTTCTATTTCATCACCTTGTACAACATTAAGCTTAAGAATATCAAGTAGACTTTTACCATTAGCCTGTTGTCCATTTTTCTTGACGATTATCTTACTTTTAAATTTCCTGCAGGTCTCAGAGAAACGAGCTGCGGGTCTTGCATGCAAACCAATTTTATTCAATATCTTAACCCTAATTACGATGTTATCACTCATACAAACTCACCAACAACTTGAGGTACTTTAATATTTTTATTTATAAAGAAACTTTTCATTAATTCTATCACTTCATCTGAATTTGATAGATTGAGGGCTTTATATGACAATTCACGTGCCTCATTAATATTCAACCTTTTCAATACATAATAAATTATTGGAAGATTTGGTGGCTCAACACTTATTGCGTCAACTTCAAGGCCTATTAATAGTGGTACTGCTAATGGTTCTGATGCAAGCTCACCGCAGACATCAATTTCAATGTCTTTCTTTACTTTTTTCGCGTTCTTAACCACAATATCTATAGCACGTAAAACTGCAGGTGAAAACTGACTATACATGTCATTTACAGTATTCGATTCTCTATCAACGGCAAGAATATATTGTGTCAAATCATTAGTCCCAATACTTAATAAATCGACATGCTCTGCTAATACATCGGATTGTAGAACCGCTGAAGGAGTTTCTACCATTGCGCCAAGTTTAATACGAGTAATTAAACTTCCATTATCTCCAATAACATCATTAATAACATCATTGAGTATTTTTTTAACTTCTAAAACCTCATTAACAAAAGATACCATTGGTATTAAGATGACGATACTGTTTTTTACTTCACGGGCAGCTCTCACAATAGCACGTATCTGTGAAATTAAGATATCCCTAGCATTTCTTAATAATAATCGAACCCCTCTTAACCCTAATTGAGGATTTCGTTCGTTTGGTATTCTTAAATATGGTGGTATTTTTTCACCACCTATATCGAGTAACCTTATGATGATTGTTTTAGGCTCAAATCGTGAAAAGTACTGTCTATATACGTTGAATTGCTCATCTTCAGACGGAGGATATGATCTATTAAAAAATAGAAATTCCGTTCTTAGTAATCCAATGCCATTGGCGTTATAATGAAGAGCAAGCTCTAGATCCGCTATATTATTAACGTTTGCCATTATTCGAATAGGATAATTAATATCTAAACCTTCCCTCACTATCTCCTTAAGTATTTCCTCATTAATGTTATTTATTACATTTATGATATTGGAGTATTTCGATATTATTTTATTATCAGGATTTACATAGATAATGTTTCTGTAAGCATCAAGTATTATGTAATCGTTATTCTTTACAGTATCAAAAATACCTCGGACATTAAATATCGCGGGAATTCCCTTCGATCTAAGTAGTATTGCAGTATGTGATGTAACTCCTCCCTGCTCAAGAATTACGCCTTTAATATTTTGCATAGTTATTATCATAATGGTTCGAATAGGATCTAACTCCTTTGCAATAAGTATAATATCTTCATTAGACATTGATATGCTTATAACAAGGTTATTCCTCAAAGCCCTTATGAGTAAATCCTCAACGCCTCTTATATCAATCACCCTCTCCCTTAAATATTCAGAAGTATTCGCTAAAGCATTAACATAATAATCAAAAGCCGTATGAATAGCATTAATAAGCTCGACACCATTATCTAGTAGCTTCTTTATCTGGCTTTCAAGTTCTGGGTCATCTAATATTGATAATTGAACATCAAGTATATCTCTAACAGCTCCTTGAACCTCTAACGAACTCATTAATGTAGATATGAAATTCTTCACAACATTCTTAGCACTATAAAAATCCTCAATAGTATATTTCGTTCTTTCACTCGCCTTATTATCTTCTTTCAAAATAAAAGCTTTTCCTAAACTAATGCCTGGAGATATTACTGTACCCTTTAATTGTAGCATTTAAGGCTTATCGCGTTACCAAAAATATAAAAACTTCTCGATATTTTTAACATGAGCTTTAATATATAATCTATTTATCCAAGGATACCTAGGGCACCTAATACGAATGCTATAACGAAGATTATACCAACAACTTTCGCCACACTGATACGCCTTGTGTAAAGCCAATACGCAAATCCTGCGAATAAAACGGGTATTAGCCCTGGTAATATCGTATTAATCAACGATTGAACAGATACCGTGGTATGTGTTGCGGTTGTTATTGTAATAGGAATAGTGACAGGGACGTATAGGTAGATTAATGCTGCAACAACGCCAACACCAACCATTCCTAAGAGTTCAGTGAGATACTTAAGTGTCTCAGTAAACCTTGCAACACCAGTAAAGCCCTCATAACCCCACTTCAGGAAGAAGTATCTTATTGGTATCAAAACGAATAAGCCATAGAGTATCTGTGCGATCCAAGCCCACCATATACCTGACAGTACAAAGGATGCAGCCAGGGCTAATATTAATACGTCCAGAGTTGTGTAAAATAAGGAATCACCTATGCCAGCAAATGGACCCATAAATCCAGCTTTTACGGAATTAATCGCATCTTCATCAAGACCACGCTGCTCTTCAACCGCTATATCCATACCCTGGATTATATAGTGAGTGTTGGGATTTGTATTGTAGAACTGTAAGTGTAACTGGTAAGCCCTCTTCCTAGCCTCAGGGTCTGGATATAACTTGTCAAGTATATGGGTAATGTTGTACAAGTAATCTAAGGCCTGCATCCTCTCATAGTTCCAAGCAACTTGGAAATGAAGTAAACCCTTAATATACGTCCATAATAAATCTTTACGAGTTATCTTAGTATAAGGCTTTCCAGCAACAACTTCACCAACAGCACCACCATCCGTAGCCGTGCTTCCAGCACCTCCGGTGGCCTTGGCTGCCTCCTGCCTTATACTCATGTAAGTTAAGGCTAAGCCTGCCAATATTATGAATATACCTAAGATCGGTATGTGAAGATACGCTGCTAATGCATAGCCAATGAGAGCAAATGCGAAGTACTTACGTGTGGGTAGATACGTTAGTAATAATGCCAATCCAACAACCGGCAATACATGGCCTACAGCTACAAAGCCATGATTAACCCACTCGGGTATCACTGTAGTTATGAAATGCGCAACAACTGGTCCAAAATACACTCCGAGGAAAACAGGTATAAACCTACTGAATCCCCATGGAAATAGTCCTAACCATGCGATCCATCTCACATTCCATAATTTACCTGCAGCGACTGCCCTATCAGCCATGTGAATAAAAGGTACATTAAGTGTTCTCGCCAGTACGTCTAATTCTATTAAGAATACTGCTATTGGTACTGCTATACTTATAGCTGTAGTTGGAGATATCCCATAAGCTATTGAGTAATACGTAGCAATCATGGAAGCGCTCATGAAATCAGGTATTGAAGCACCACCATATGTATAAAGACCTAGTGCAGCCAATTGTAATGTACCACCTATCGTTGCTGCTGCAGCTAGTGCCGATACGGGATCTGTATGATAGATCGCCATCGTGACGAACGCTGTCATGAATGACGCAACTAATGGTGAAAACCAGGCGAAGAATAACGCCGTCGTAAGGCTGTCATATATAAAGTAAAATGCTAGGCCTCCTAGTACTAAAGCAGGTATTAAAGGAGATATTGGATCCATCAAAAGACTTAATATTAAAGAAAGTACTTTTAAGTATTTGGTTATGTACAACATGCTTATTTTTATATATTATATATATTTATCCTTATTAAGCATCTTAGAAACATTCACAATATTATTTATAGCGTCATTTATTACACGGTCAGCTATAGCTTGAATATCAATGTTATCCTCATTATTTGTTATCGCTGATAATAACATGGCTAGGTTTATTCCGGAAATTATTACGATTTTCTTCATAAGATCTTTATTCAGTTTCTCAAAGATTTTAGATGCTATAAAATTCGTAGTACTTCCTCCAAATAGATCAGTTAATATTAGTACTCCATCCTTATCCATGGTTTCCATTATAGCTGAAATAACATTATCAATGAAATCTTCTGGGGATAATCCCTCAACCAGCGAAACAGCCTTTATTTTTCCAGAGATATCTCCCACTATCATTTTTGCACTATTTATGAATTCTTCAGATAATTTTCCATGTGACACCACAAGTATTCCGTACATATTTATCTATCAATTTCCTTAAATGAAATCCCTATTAAAATTTGACTTATATATTTATTATACCTATATATAGTATTTAAAAACATAAATAAATTAATCCTTTTAATACCAACGCAGAAACGCTGATGATAGTGTATGAGTTACGAGATTGAACTAGTAAAATTCAAGGATGTGATTGATGGCTATATCAGCGAGATTATAAAAAGTGAGAGTGAGAATTTAAATCGTGCAGCTGAGGAATGTGTCACATCGATTTTAAAAGGCGGACTCATCTATATTTTTGGATCGGGCCACTCGATGCTCATGGCGTTAGAACTTTTTTATAGAGCTGGCGGGTTAGCTTATATTTATCCTATACTTGATGCGAATTTATTAGGACTTAATGGATCAGCTCTCTCCAGTTCTCTGGAAAAATCTCCAGGTTATGCTAAGATATTACTGAATTCTGTAGATTTGATCCCTAACTCGGTATTCATAATAGTATCTAGATCCGGTGTAAACAACGTTCCAGTAGAAATGGCATATGAGGCAAAACAAAGAGGGGCTAAAGTTATAGCTATAACATCAGTAAACTATTCTAAGAAATTGACTCCATATAATTCATTAAATAAAAGGCTATATGAAATTGCTGATATAATCATTGATGATAAGGTACCGGAGGGTGAAACAGGATATGAGCTTGGTGGATATAAGATCTCAGCGATTTCCACAATACTTGACGCATTCATTCTTCACAGTCTTGAGATATTGATTGTAAAGAAACTTCTGGAGAAGGGAGTAAAGCCTGATATTTGGATAAGTACTAATATACCTGGCTCTCATGAATATAATAGGTTACTCCGGGAAAAATATAAAAAATTGATAAAGTATCTATAGCATCGAGCAAGGGTGATGGCATGCCTATAGTACATACGAGAATAGATGATAGATTAATCCATGGACAGGTCACGGTAGCGTGGGCAAAGACCCTAAATGTACAGAAGATAGTTGTTATTAGTGACCCAGCGGCTAAGAATAAGTTCACCCAGGAATTACTTAAGGCAAGTGCGCCACCTGGTGTTAGTGTAGAAGTATTGTCAGTAGATGATGCTGTAAAGAAGATCTTGAACAATTCATATGAGAAAGAAAGAGTAATGCTTATTGTTGATACCGTTAAGTCGCTAGATAGGTTATTTAAGGGTGGAGTTCTCTTAAACGAAGTTAACTTAGGCAACCAAGGTGGTGGGAAACCAGGTACAAAGAAATTAACAAAATCTGTTTATCTCGACGATAATGATATTCAAATTTTGAGAGAATTAGTTAAAAAAGGTATCAAGGTTACTGTACAAATGATGCCAAATGAAGAAAAGAGGGATTTTGCTTCATTTAAAATTTAAGTATTTAGGCGAAATACTTATATTCTATATAACCTATATATTATTGTGCTTAAGTAAATATACCCAACTATTTATAAGGCATATTAGAACCAGAGTCGCATGTGGGTGGCATATTTGGTGTGATCTCCGGTTTTAGGAGCGTCGCGCCCTTAATCCGACTCGGGCTTGAGAGACTTATTCACAGAGGGGTTGATGGTGCTGGAATTGTAACGCTTTATGAAGGTAAGTTCTTCATTAAGAAGGATGCCGGCCGTATTGACGATGTTCACAAGAAGCTCAATTTTGATGATTTACCTGGCTACGTTGGACTCGGCCATGTCAGGTCTGCAACCCATGGTAGACCTGTATATGAGAATACGCACCCCCTTCTCGATTGTAAAGGTAACATAGCCCTTGTTATGGATGGCGTCATCGCTGGTTACGATGAGTTGAGGGACAGGCTTGAGGGACACCATAAAATTTCTTCCCGAACGGATGCGGAGCTTCTTGCGCACCTAATTGAAGAGACGATAGATAAGGAAGGTAATGTCCTTAAGGCTGTATCCAATGTTGTTAAGGAGTTGAGAGGTTATTATGCGGCTGCCTTTATTTACAGAATTGATGGTAACGTATATGCCTTCAGCATGGGTAATCCACTGATTGTCGGAATATTACAATCGGAATACTACATAAGCAGTGAAGAACAAGCATTACCAAATGATGTGAGGAATGTTTATTACCTAACGCCAGGCAGGCTTGCAGTACTCAGTAACAGTGGTGTTAAGGGCTTTGATTTAACAACACTCACTGAGGTTGAACTAGCCCCACAGACTATCTCTGGTGTGTTCATTAATGTTGTTAAGGGTTCCTTTAAGCATTTCATGCTTAAGGAGATTTACGATACTCCAGAAGCTTTAGCCCGATCGATTAATCTACTTCAAGTCGAGTATTTAAGAGACGCCGCCCACCTCATCGATAAGGCTAAGAATATAATACTCACTGGATCTGGAACTTCCTATCATGCAGCATTGATTGGTAAGTACTATCTTAGGGCCCTCGCTAATGTGAGTTCAGACGTAATACCTGCCGGTGAGTTCCTATATGAGGGCTTAGATCTTGTCGAACCGGGCACCTTGATGATTGCGATAAGCCAGTCGGGTGAGTCTACGGATGTCGTTAGGGCTGTTAGAACGGCTAAGAGGAAGGGTGCTGTGATACTCAGCATTGTTAATAGATTAGGCACAACTCTAATGAGGGAATCAAACATTTATCTACCAATTGGTGCAGGGCCTGAAATGGCTGTTCCAGCCACAAAGACGTTTACTGCGACGCTTTCGATACTGCTTCAACTGGCCTCTATGGTGAGCGATAAATTAGAGTGGGCACAGAGTAGTATTAATACCGTAATAAAACTCATTGCTAATAATCTTGATAGTATTAATAAACGTGCTAATGAAATTGCTGAGGAAATTAAGGACTCCATTGGTGCCTATGTAATCTCTGGAGGTCCTGTAGGCATGCCTTTAGCACTGGAGGCTGCGCTTAAACTTAAGGAGGCAGTTCAATTACATGCTGAAGCGTACAATTTCAGGGAGTTGAAGCATGGACCGATAACTCTGGTGTCTAGAGAATTCCCTGTGATAGCAATATTACCCGGTGGTGATGTTAATGCCGATATGGAGACTGTGATAACTGAAGTTTGGTATAGAGGGGGGACTGTGATAATCGTGGGCGATAAGTATGGAAGAAAGCTTGGCGATTATGCATTAACATTTAATGAGGCGATCAATTCCTTATTAATGCCAATAGCCTATGCACCAATAATACAATTGCTAGCATATAATTTAGGGGTTATTAGGGGGATCGATGTGGATAACCCACGTCACTTAACAAAGGTAGTAACTACATGATGATCTCCATAGCCTTATTGCTCGTGGCTTGTCCTTCCTTAATCTTAACTCTAAAATTATCGTAATCGTTACGTCATATATCGTAAAGGTGAATTGTTTAATTATTTAATTATAGGTAGTATTTAACTTACTTATCAGGCAGGTTATCGGCACAATGCGTGTTTCGTTGGTGGATTATTTTCTACGATTTCTAGCATCACGTTTATAAGTGGGTTTGTCATTGTGGTTTGCGATGTTCGGTTACGTTGGGCGTATTGCCAGGGTGGATTTAACGAATGGATTTGTTAGGGTTGAGGAGGTGCCTGATTGGTTAATTAACTTGTTCATTGGTGGTAAGGGCTTTGTCTATGGATTATTGAGTAGGGAATTAACCCCGGGTGTTGACGCCTTTTCGTCCGGTAATAAGATTGTTATT
>Ga0326758_100249_pt1 | contig 14275 bp, 12 predicted proteins | sample GCRJH_S_FD_207221 | JGI IMG/M metagenome (GOLD analysis project Ga0326758, IMG submission 207221) | Hot spring sediment microbial communities from Geyser Creek Basin, Yellowstone National Park, WY, United States - GCR.JH_S | ecosystem: Environmental > Aquatic > Thermal springs > Near-boiling... | reverse complement strand
TGAAAAGGGTTCAGCCCTGCCTCAGCAGGTCCTTCAGCACCTCGCCTCCCCTTATCACGAGCTTAACCTTTGACCTGTCAGTCAGCGCCCTGACGTTCTCAAGCGGGTCGCCATCAACGGCAATTATGTCGGCCAGCGCGCCCTTAGCTATGACCCCCGCCCTCCCCTCAAGCCCGGCCGCGTAGGCAGCGTTCCTGGTCGCGGCAATCAGGGCGTCCTGAGGTGTCATGCCAACCTTCTCAACGAAGAGTGCAATTTCCTCGGCGTTCTCCCCGTGCCTCCCCACCCCTCCGGAGAAGTCCGTGCCCGTGGCGAGCCTGACTCCCATCCTGTGGGCCCTCCTTATGTTCTCGACGTGTATGTCCGCGAGCTCAGCTATCTTTTTCATGCCCCACTCGGGCACGCCAAGCCTCTGCCCCTCCCTCAGCAGCGCGTAGTCAATTGCGAAGGTCGGCACGCACGTCGCCCCTGCCTTCAGCACCTCCTCGGCCGCCTCCTCGTCCATGAGGTCGCAGTGCGCGACTACCTTTACTCCAGCCCTCGCCGCGTTGACTATGCCTACCTTGCCCTCCGCGTGCGCGTGCACCCACCTGTTGGCGGCCCTGGCCTCGTCAACTATGGCCTTGAGCTCCTCCAGGGTGAAGCCCCTGTACTCGGGCCTGTCCCTCTGGCTCAGTACCCCTCCCGACGCCATGACCTTTATGAAGTCGGCCCCCTCCCTCATGGCGTACCTCGCGGCCTTCCTGCACTCCGCCTCGCCGTCGCATAGGAGGGAGGCGAAGGGGGTCAGCTTCCTTGTGGTCCTGTAGTCGACCCACTCAGCCGGGAGGTAGTGGACGTCCGCGTGCCCAAAGGTCTGGGAGAGCACGGGGCCAGCAGCTACAACCCTTGGGCCCCTGACCGTGCCCTCGGCAACGGCGTCCCTCAGGTGAAGGGCAACTATGCTGCCCGCGTCAACAGCTGTTGTGAAGCCGGCCTCAGCCAGCGCCTCCAGGTCCCTCACTGCCCTGGCGAAGAAGACGCCTATCGGGGTCAGCAGGTCCTCCTCTACCCTGCCGCTCCTCGAGCCCATTATGTGCGTGTGGGCGTCGATGAGGCCAGGCATGAGGAACGCTCCCCTGAGGTCTATGACATCCGCGTCGTCTGGGACTCCCACCTCCCCCCTCGTGCCCACGTCAGCTATCTCGCCGCCCCTGACTATGACCGTGCCCCTGAAGGGCTGCCTTCCGGTTGAGTCAAATATGAGGCCGTCATAAAGGGCCAGGGCCCTCTGGCCGCTCGACAAGCTGAGCACCTCGCGTGAAGGGCGTGGGAAAGATTTAAGCCTGGCCTCGGCGCCTGCATGGCTCATCGTGGGTCAGCAGATGGCCTTCAGCCTCATCGGCCATCCTGCCTGGGCGCGGCGTTAAGCTTGTCATGGACAGGCGGCGCGCAGGGTTATTAACTTGGAGGCGCCCTACGTAGCTGTTTCAACTTTCATGTAGGTTTATAAGTTGTCACCGCAATCAGCATATACAGGAGGTACGTGTCTGTGTACTCAAGATGTGGGGCCCCTGGGGTGGCCCTGAACGCCCCCAAGCCCGATGAAAGCCCGAGCGGGGTGCGGGGGAACAGGGATGAGGCGATGACCGTAAGGCAACGTGAACCTATATGAGAGCTGAACCCCCTAAAACGAGGTGAGCTTCTTGCTCTCGAGGAACCCAACGGAGCCCTCCCAGAAGGTGGAGGGCAGCGGGGTCGCCCAGGCCGTGAGGCTTGCAGTGATAGCGGAGCTTGACGCCATAAACCTCTACCAGCAGCTTGCCGACGCTATAGGCGACGACTCCGTCAAGAAGGTCCTCCTTGACGTTGCAAGGGAGGAGAAGACGCACTTCGGCGAGTTCCTTGAGCTCCTCAGGAGGCTCGACCCAGAGCAGGTGAGGGAGCTTGAGGCCGGCTCCGCCGAGGTAGCCGGGGAGCTGAAGGCCCAGGGAGGGGACAACAGCGACCCGGCCCAGCAGGGCCAGGCCTTAGGCCCCCTCTCGGGGGACGAGGCCTCCTCCCTCCTCTCGGCGGTAAGAGAGGAGCTGGGCAGGGCCAGGCCCCTCAGGCAGGCTCTCCCCGTGAGCCAGGTGGGCCAGGGGGTGCTCGCTGTCCCCTCAGACTCCCTCACAGAGGGGGACGCTGTTAAGGCATCAGCCCAGCCCCTGCCCCTCTCAAGGCTTTCGGCCTACTTCGAGGTAACGCAGGACCTCATAGACTACTCGCGCAGGGCCTCCCTGCCGCTCAGGCCCTCGTCCGCGCTCAGGGCCGCGAGGGACCTGGCGCTTGCGGAGGAGGCCCTCGTGGTGAGGTCCCTTGAGGCGTCCGCGGGGGTCAGGGTTTCAGGCAGCTGGGCCTCCCCAGGCTCCTTCACCTCCCTCGTGGCTAAGGCGTTAAGCCAGCTAAAGGTCAGGGCCCCCTCGTACCTGCTCATAATATCGCCATCTGCAAGGGCCGCGCTGGCCTCAGTCATAGACCCCTCGGGCCTCGACGAGCTCAGCAGGGCGTCGCGCCTCGTGAGCGTTGTCGTCTCCCCGGGCGCCAAGGACGACGTGGCGCTGCTGGTGCCCCCTGAAGCCGACGTCGTTGACATAGCTGTAGGCTCAGACTCAAGGGTCGACTACGTCGGCCTCATCGAGGGCTCCCACAGGTTCGCCCTCTGGGAGACAGTAGCTGTGAGGGTCAAGGATCCCTCAGCCATAGCGGCGATAGCTCAGGCCGCCTAAAGCAAGGAGCCCCTCATACCCACTCTCCAGCCTTTTCTCTCCGCGCGCCAGCGCCCCCTGGGGAGCCCATTGGAGGCCCTTGCAAGGCTGCTGAGGAGGGAGCTTGAGGCGGAGCCCAGGGCGGAGGAGTTCGCCAGGCGCTGCCTCTCATCAATGAGGTGGGGCGGCAGCGTCGTGCTGATGGTGGTTGACGCTGCGATCACCTCAGCGGGCCTCGGCTACTTCACAGCCGTGGTGCCCAGGGTGCTGAGGTTCAAGGAGGAGCTCGTCGACACCGGGAGGGTGAGCAGCCTTGAATCCCTGGCATCAGCTGATGACGGCCTACTGCTGAGGTACTGGGCCAACAGGAGGTCGTGGTCCGTGGCCAGGGGGGTCGCGGGGGCCCTGCTGCGCTATGGGAGGGACGACAGGGAGAGGCTGAGGTCGTGGGCCTCCTCCTCAAGGCTCGAGGGCTGGAGGTCGGACCCAGTCGGCTCGGTTAAGGGCGTGGGCCTGATAACGTATCAGTACCTCAGGATGATGGGGGGCGTCGACACTGCCATGCCGGACAGGGTCGTCAAGAGGTACGTTGCCTCCCTCGCGAGGGGGGCGGGGGTTGACGTGCCCGAGGGCGACGCCGAGTTCATAGGCCTGCTGGAGGCGCTGAGGGACTCCCACGGGGTGAGCCCCGTGGCCGTCACCTGGCTCTCGTGGCTCAGGCTGTCGGAGGGGGACGAGGCGCTGAGCAGGTACAGGGACCTCCTTGAACTGCTCTAGGCGCAAGGCGTAAATTTCCTTAAACAGGTATAGGCCCGGTGTCGGCCTTGAGGTACTCCACCTACCTCATGGTGGGGGCCCTTGTGTTTGACCTGGTAGTGGCGGTTCTGTTCTTCATAGTCGCCCTCGCCGTCAGGACCCCCTCCCTCATAACTGGCTTCTACGCCTTCCTGGGCGCCCTAATATTTATCCTAATAGGCATGGGGGCCTCCCTCGGCCTTGCGCTGGGCAGCTACGGCAAGTCGATGTTGACGGTAAGCGTAATCTTCAACGTCGTCATAGCTGCCCTCATGGTTATCTGGCCGCCGGGCCTGGCGTCTGAGGCCCTGACCATAATAGTTGCCGTGGTCAACATAGCGATAACTGCCATGGCCTACCCCGCCCTGAGGTCGGGGAGGACAGTGGCGCTCCCGATGATTGACGAGCAGGGGAGGCGCGAGGGCAGCCCCTCCCGGTATTAACCTGGGCCGCGGGCAAGGCTAGGAGATCAGCGGGCCCTTAACTCAACTCCTTATTACGCTCCAAGCCCATCAGGGCAGCGGTGCAGGGCTTGGAGGCTCGCCGCGTCCTGGGCGCTGCCATAGCAATAGCCCTCGTCCTTGTGACCCTGCCTGAGCTGCCGGCCACGTCAGCGCAGGGGACGCCCGTGATAGGGGTCCTCTACGTGCCGCTCAGGGACCTGCCCCTCGTCTTCCTCTACGCCGAGGAGGCCAGCACCCCTGGCTCCCCTCTGTACGGCCACTTCATGAACTCGTCCGTCCTCTCCCAGGCGCTGCCTCCCCCCTCTCAGGTGGCCCAGGCAGAGGGCTACCTCGAGTCAAGGGGCCTCAGGGTGATGGGCGTCATAGAGGGCTCCCTGATAGTGTTTGAGGGCCTCTCCTCCCAGCTTCCCCAGGCCTTCGGGGGGTACCCGGTCTACGGCAGCTACGACGGGCAGCCCTTCTACGTCTACTCCGCTTACGTGCCGGGCCTCGGCCTCGTCTTCTCGTCAAACCTGAGCCCGAGCCCTGACGGGCTGATAGGGAGGCCCTCGTCCCCCCTCACCCCCAGGGAGCTGCAGGAGGCATACAACGTCACCCCCCTCCTTGAGGAGGGCGTCACGGGCTCAGGGGCCCAGGTGGGAATCATTGCATACTACGGCGACCCGTACCTCGGGCAGGCCCTGGGCTACTACGACGAGGCCTTCGACCTCCCCCCTGCGGGGGTCTCCTTTGCCAGCGTGGGCCCCTACAACCCAAGCCTCGGCGTCTACACGGGCTGGTCCAACGAGGTGGAGGCGGACGCTGAGGTGGTCCACGCCGTGGCCCCCGGCTCCGGCCTGGTCCTCGTCTCCCTTTACCCCGGCCTCCCCCTCTCAGCCGCCGTGGCTGAGGTAGACCAGCTTAACGAGACTGCCGTGGTCCTCCAGACCTTCAACTTCCCGGAGGGGCTGATCGGCTACGCTGGCTACTCCTGGTTCTTCTACAACGTCTACCTCTCTGACATATACTACGCTCTCGGGGCGGCCGAGGGCATCACCTTCGTCGCGGCGGCAGGGGACAATGGGGGGCTCTCAAGCTTTGGGCCGCTGGGGGCCCTCGGGTACCCAGCGTCGTCGCCCTGGGTGCTCTCCGTGGGAGGGCTGACGACCTTCCTTGGGAACTACACCTCCCTGGCGGCCTGGTCGGCAACAGGCAGCAATGGCACGGCGGGCGGCGCGAGCGGCGTTGAGCCGATGCCGTGGTGGCAGGCCCTGGCCACCGGGGAGGTAGGCGGCAGGGAGGTGCCCGACGTCTCGGCCGACGCGAGCCCAGTGACCGGGGTCCCCGTGATAAACGCCTCCGGCCATGAGGTGATCGCAGGCGGCACCAGCGTCGCCGCCTCCATAGTTGCAGGGGAGCTGGCTGTGATAGAGCAGGCCGTGGGCCACAGGCTCGGCCTCGTGGCCCCCGCGCTCTACATGATGTACAGGGGAGGGTGCTGCAACAGCTCGACCAGGTCAGCCCTCATGCAGGCCTCCCTGGGCTACAGCTTCCCGTGGGTGGTGGGCGGCGGCTACAACGCCGTCACGGGCCTCGGCGCCATAAACGCTGGCGAGGCGGCCTACTGGCTGAGGGGCGAGAGGCTCCTCTCCGTGATAGGGCCGAGGGCCCCCATGATACTCGTTAACGTGACCTCCCTGAGCCCCCAGGGCCCTGACCTGCTGCCCGGCCAGGAGGTCCACGTTGAGGCGGTGATCACCTACCAGGGGCGCGCCGTGTCGAGCGGCTGCGCCATGCTCTACCTTGAGACGGCGCTGCAGGGGGTTGTCGAGGGCGTACCGATGGAGTACAGCGACGGGGCGTGGAGCGCCTCCCTCAGGGTGCCCTCAAACGCCTCAGGCCTCGCAATGATCGAGGTGGAGGCGTGCGCGAACTACACCTGGGGGGCGTACGAGTACGAGGCCTTCATAGGCTACTTCATGAGCGACCTCAACGTGACTCCCGGGGAGCCCTACCTCGGCGCCACAGCCCTCGAGTACAACATCACTGAGCTAAACGGGACCCCGGCCACGGGGAGGTTCAGCCTTGGGCTGTACCGCTACGAGTTCTTGAACAACAGCTACGCGCCCGTCTCAGGCTACCTTGTAGGGCCAAACGGCACTGTAACGCTCAACCTCAGCTCGCCTGGGTTTGAGGCTCTCGTGGCGAAGCCCCCAGCCTACGGCGTCGTCCCTCTAGAGGTAGGCCTCGGGCTCAACGTGAGCTACCACCCGCAGGTCATTGGGGGCTACTCCTTCGCTCCCGGGGGCTGCATGTACGTCGAGGCCACGGTCAGGGCGCCCGCGCAGGCCCAGGCTTACCCAGGGCTTGCCGGCAGGCTGGAGCGCGGGGACAACCTGACGGTCTACATAATTGCGAACCACAGCGGCCTGCTATCATACATCTACTCAGCGCAGCTCTTCTACAACAGCAGCGCTGGGGCATACCTGGGCTGCGTCAGGCTGCCAGGCTTCCTGGGCAGGGGCCTCTACGCTGTTGAGGTTACCGCCTCCTACGACTCCGTTGAGCTGGGCAACGTGAGCGGCCAGTACTACGGCTTCATATACGTTGACCAGCCCCTCACAGCTAAGCTCATAGTGCCCGCCTACTCTATGGAGGGGCAGGGGGTTGAGGTCAGGGCGCTTATAACGTACCCCAACGGCACGCCCGTGAGGTCGGGGGCCTTCTCGGTCACAGCTTTCCCTGCGGCATACCCCGGGCTCTACGGCCCCCTCTCGGAGGTGCAGGTGCCGCTTTCCTTCAACTCTTCGAGCGGCGCCTGGGAGGCGACCATAGTGCTGCCGTGGACCAACGGGAGCGGCAGCCTGGCTGGGGGCTGGGCCCCGCCGACCTCATGGGAGGTGGTGCTCTCTGGCATGTCACAGGGGGAGGCGCTCGCCCCGGTTACTGCAGCTGTCACCCAGCTCCCCGTCACATATTACAGCGACAGGGACCTGGCCCAGGGCCAGTTCTCGCCCGTCAGCTCCTACTTCTACGACGTCAACGTGACCTTCAGCGGGGGGCTGTACGACGACGTGTTCGCCGGCACGGACTACATGGTGAACAGCACAGCTGAGGTCGTGGACTCCCTGGTCAACGGCACCCTGGTGCTGGTCAGGTCTAACGTCACCCTCGTAGGGGTCACGGCGCTGAACCTAGTGCTGGTCAACTCCACGGTCTACCTGCTGCAGTCAAACGTGACGAGCGTGTCGGTGGGCCCGGGCTCAAGGGTGGTGGTTGAGGAGCCCTACTACGTGCAGGTCGTAGCGGCGAGGCTTGAGGCCCAGCTGGCTGACTACGTGCAGGAGCTCGAGGGGAACGTAAGCGGCCTCTCGGCGGAGCTGAGCAGGGACTTCAGCAGCCTCAGCGGGCAGGTGGGCGCGCTGCAGCTGCAGGTCGAGGACATCGCCTACAACCTAACCTCGCTCTGGCAGCTGACCAGCTCCCTCAGGTCCAACCTGACGGGCCTCAGCTACGCCGTCAACGCGTCAGTAGCATATGCCAGGGAGCTCTACTCCGAGGCCGTGAGCGCCGTGAGCTACGTCAAGGCGATACCAGCGGAGGTCAACGAGAGCCTTGAGGGGGCCTACAGGAACATCTCGGGGCTGGAGGAAAGTGTGAGCTCGCTGTCTCAGGGCCTTGAGGGGGTGAGCGCAGAGCTCAGCGTGATCAGGGAGAACATCAGCTCGCTGAGCGGCGAGCTCAGGCTGCAGGGGGCTGAGGTCAACGGGACGCAGGGCAGGGTGACGCAGCTGAGCGCCTGGCTGGAGGGCAACGTCAGCGAGCTGTCAGCGAGGGTGACGGGGCTCTCCACGTTCACGGGCAGCCAGGTGGAGGAGCTCTCGGGCAGGCAGGCGGCCCTGCAGAGGTACGCCTACGCTGCCCTTGGGCTCTCCCTCGCCGGCCTTGCGCTCGCGGCCTACGCCGTCGTCCCAGGGCTGCTGAGGAGGCGGCCACCGCCTTAGTTGCGACTGCCAACATAGCCCTCGCCGCCGCCTACTCCGCCATGAGGTCAGGGAGAACCGTGGCCCTGCCAATAATAGGGGAGTAAGCGAAGTCCAGCTGCGCCTTTAATTGCGCTGACTCCAAAGGGCCGGTAGCTAGCTGATGAACCTCAGGGGCCTCGTCCTCGCCGCCGGCGAGAGCTCCATGCTGTGTTGCCTAAGATACGAATAAGCACTTTAACAATCTAGAATTAATTTTTATAATTTTTACTAAAATAAGAGGTCCAGTTAAGGAGATAGGGGCTGACGAGTGCTACGTAAACTTCATAGCACAGTACGAGCATGCAGTTAGAGTGGGCTTAGAGCTTACAGTGGGTAAGCTCAAGGAGGTAGGCTTGCACCCTGTTTTGTGTTGGCTCAAAGGGAGAAGGTTTGTAGTGGGAACTAAGGGGTCTAAGGGGTCTTACTCTATAGAGAGGTGTTAAATGAAGCCTTACACATCAGATTTTTCAAGTTGTAGGCCTCTCAACCTTTGATTTTCAATATCTGGAGGAAGAGTACTAAAGTACTTCTCCCTGACCTTAATACCAGGACATAGGCTTTCTGGCTTTTACCATAACAGTAGTAGACCAGCAGTGCGTAAAGGGCATCACCCCCTTGAGGGAGTAACAGTTCTCATGTCTGAACCTCTCAAACGTATCCATAGTTGTCTTGATTACCATCATGTTAATCCTCTCGTCCTTTCTCTCGTTAGGTGGCTCCAGCCTCGTCCTGCCCATGCAAACTACCACAACTTACACAAGTTGTGGCAAAACCCTTATAAGGCTTTCTAGGAATATAGAAACACGACTAGAAAGAGGTTAGTGGTCGTGAGTAGCGAGACTACCCTAAGTGCGTCTGTGGATCAGATATTCGAGAGCGTTGCCTCAAATGGTATATTCGTCTTCAGCCCATCAAAGACCACCATATCCTACGTTGAGCTCAGTAAAAGCGAGAAGGACGCAATAAATGACTACCTTGGCATACAGCTTGACCTGCTGCAGTACCAGAGCGACGTGCTCTACAAGCTAGTCAAGAAGCAGGTGGACGCTGGCCTCGTGGAGAAGGCAGCTGGCATATTTAAGGGCAAGATACAGGACAAAGGCACGTTCACCTACCCAGCTCAGCCTGGACAGCTTGGCGTGTCGTTCCTGGTGCCACAGATGGTCAACTATGACAAGTCTGCTGCCCCAACAGGGTACGCAAGCAAGGACACCTGGCAGCTGCCAACTAACGCCGGCACTCCTGTCTACATACTTGGCAGCGAGAACGCCTTCTACAGGACTAGCAGCACGCCTGGCAAGATGACAATGATGGTAATATTCCAGGACGGCATTGTAGAGGTCGGCACGACCTCGTCGTTCACGCAGATGCGGGTGCAGACCCAGCTGAGCAGTAGCTACGGGCCGATAGGACTTGAGCCACTGGTTGACGTTGAGGTAGAGAAGGGCAAGAACCTGTACGCCTACCCAACGCCCGGCGCCATAATAGTGACCCATGACGTGGGCGTCAAACTGCTCGCAATGCCGTACAGGACTAACCCGACTGGCGAGGTAAGGCTGGTAGGAGTGCTGCTGTATCAGTACAACTTCTTTGCCGACCTGCTCGATAAGGTAAAAGGGTGACCTAAATGAGCCAAGACTATGAGGTGATAGGCACTACCTATGATGGTAGGAAGATAGTCGAGGTGACGATACAGGGAGCCACCATTAACGCTAACTCAACGGCCACGTTTACTGCCAGCGCGCCCTCCCACCCTCCTGTAGGGCTCCCTCTCTATACCCTTCACCCGTTCACCGCTAGCGTGCCCTCCCTGATCGTGAAGAGCCTACTCCAGCTTACCGTGAAGAGGGTACTTAATTACATGACTTCATCGTCTGGTACCTTCAGCGTGACCACGGTTGACAACACGGTGAGCTTCACGCTGTACGCTGGGACCACGACGAGCATAAGTACAATAGACGTCATATTGGAGGCCGTCTAAAGGCCTGCGGTGTTTCACATAGTTGGTCACGGCGGCCAGGAGCTCACGGCGCCCCCTGGCGTTTCAAGCCCTAGGGCTGAGGGCGACCCAAGGTCGCTGGCAAACGCCATAAAGGCCCCCATTAATGACGACGCCCTGTATAGGAGACTGGGCGAGGGCTCAATGGCGTGGGCTGAGGACTTCAGGGGAGCAGGGTGCTACCAAGGTATGAGGCCCCCAGGGGGCTCCCTAGGCGGCGATAGCTAGCAGCTCTTTACTCCCCGGCGGCCCAGCGAGGCGCGTGGTCAGGCTGAGGCCCTACAGAGAGGAGGACTTAAGGCAGCTGCTTAAGGTGGAGGAGGAAAGCTTCCCTCCAGGGCAGAGGTACTCGGCTGAGACCTTCCACTACCTCATGTCGCTCAGGGGCTCCTTCACCGTCGTGGCTGAGGAGGACGGCATAGTAGTCGGCTACGTCATAGGCTACATGGAGGGCAGGGGGGTCGGGCACGTGGCCTCCCTCGCCGTGAGGAAAGCCTACAGGAGGAGGGGCGTGGGGACGGCCCTTATGCTTGAGGCCGAGAGGCTTCTCAGGGAGGAGGGGGCGGTCGTCATAAGGCTCGAGGTCAGCGCCTCAAACGGGGCGGCGCAGGCCCTCTACGTTAAGCTGGGTTACAGGCCCGCGGCGAGGCTGCCTGGGTACTACGCGGGCAGGGAGGACGGCGTACTCATGATAAAGGCGCTGGCGTAGGCAAGGGGTGCCATGGAGGCCCTTGACTCGTCCCGCTTAGGGTGCCGTTCCCTTACTCTACGGGTGCCTGGGAGCGCCCTTTCACAGGTCGACCTTCATCGACAGCTTGCCCACGAGGGAGCCCTCCTCCATTATCCTGTGGGCCTCGGCCGCCTGCGAGAGCCCCATCCTCCTGGTTATGATTGGCCTCACCAGGCCCTGCCTGTGGAGCTCGAGGGCCCTCTCCATCTCCCACGGGCTGCCCGTGTGGGTGCCCACCACCCTTGCGTGCTTGAGGTAGAACCTGTTCCAGTTGAGCTCCTTGACGGGGCCGCCCAGGTAGCCAAAGACCACTATGGTGCCCCCCACCGCTAGGGCCTCAAGGCTTCTGTCGAGGGTTGTGCCCACCACGTAGTCAATGACGAGGTCAGCACCCTTGCCGTCGGTGAACTCCATGACCCTTGAGACTGCGTCCTCCTCGCTCGTGTTAACTATAAGGTCGGCCCCCGTCTGCTTGAGGACCCACTCCTTCTCCTCGCTGCGAGTGGTGGCTATAACCCTGGCCCCGTATGCCTTCGCAACCTGCACAGCTATTGTGCCAAGGCCGCCCGTCGCCCCCCATATGAGCACGTCCTGCCCCCTTGAGACGTTGCCTACGCTGACGAGAGCCCTGTAGGCCGTCAGCAGGGACAGCGGCAGGGCGCCTAACTCCTCCGGGTTGCCGGAAGCCGGGAGGGCTACCCTGGCAGGGGCCTTCACGAGCTCCGCGTAGGAGCCGTCCTCGTGGAAGCCGAGCATGGACCACAGCCTGCACATGTTCTCCCTGCCGCTTAGGCAGTAGTCGCAGTGGCCGCAGCCGTGGACCGGCGAGAGTATGACCCCCTGCCCCTCCCTCAGGTGGCTCACGTTGTTTCCCACCTCCTCTATGACCCCGAAGACGTCTGAGCCCAGGACGTGGGGGAGCCTCACCTTAATGCCAGGGTAGCCTTTACGGATGAGCGCGTCTATCCTGTTGAGGGACGTGTGGGAGACCCTTATGACGACCTCGTCAGGAGCAGGCCTTGGGTCAGGAAGCTCGGCCTCGTGAAGCACCTCCGGGCCCCCGTGCCTTTCAAAGACTACTGCCCTCACTGCGGACACCACCTGCGCGTGGTTCTCCCCTCTGCCCCTCCCTCCCCGGGTTTAACGCCTTGCGCTGAAGGGGAGGGAAGTACAACTTAAAACCCTGAGGGGGCCTTGGGGCCTGGCGAGAGGGGATGGGCAAAATAGTTAAGGTGATACTTGACACGGAGGACTTCCACCCCCTGCACAGGAGCTGGAGCAGCCTGGCGGAGCAGGTAGCGAAGGAGCTGAACGTCGAGCTCGAGGTCAGGAAGGAGGACTACGTGTTTGCCATATCGTATGGAGACAAGGACGACCTCGGCATGGCGTGGCTCCCCCAGCTGTTCGTTCAGCTTGAGACGGGGGACGTCAGGCTTGTCATGAGCCAGTACCCGTTCGACCCAAGGACGACGAAGCCGAGCGACTCAATGGCGCTTGAGGAGGCAAGGAAGAGGATACAGGAGATACAGAAGGACCCTTAGCTGCCTAGCGTGTCCTGCAGGCAGGCGCTGACCCCAGTCCTTTTATATGGAAGGCGGGCCCTGAGGGCGCTGCGGGGCCGCTACACTTAAGCTAACGCTCCTCGCTGAGCTGCACAGGCGCGCAGCCCTTCGTTCGCGGGTGTTCCTGTGCATTAACAAGGGCTGTAGGGGAGCCAAGTCATCAAGGCCCTGCGCGGGCCTGGCCGTTAAGGGCTGGAGTTTATGTCTACACAGACATCCCCAGCTCACAGCGGTTGAGCTCCCCTGGGCCCTGAAGTTTGAGCGCAGCGGCGCCTTCCCTCTCCCTGATGGGGCTGACGACCAGCGTCTCCTCGATAAGAGGTTGGGGTTGAGAGGGCCGAGGAGGTTGTTCTGAGGCTCAGGAAGGCGCTGGTCGAGGAGCTAGAGGACCTACACCTCGAGGTCCTCTCGTCGCCGGAGGCCAGGAAGGCCAGCGGCATAGTGCTCTTCAGGGTCCCCGGGGGCCTGAGGGAGAACTACGCTGTTGCAACGAGGCTGAGGTCAAGGGGGGTCATGGTCTCGGCTAGGGGGCCGCTGGGGTCTGGGGATAAGGGCCTCTGTGCACTTCCCAAACAAGGAGGACGTAGAGGCGCTGGGGGAGGCGCTGAGGGGGCTAAGGGCCTGAACCTAGCCGTGAAGGGCTCTATCAGGCCTGACCCTAAAGGGGCTACTCATGGCCCAGCGTCTCGTAATAGTTAACACGCGCAGGCTAGCAGACTAAGAGTATGTTAATCTAGGGGAGGGCTGAGCTAGGCCCGAGGGCCCTGGGCAACAGGTCAATAGTTGCTGACCCGACCAGGCCCGAGTACTGGAAGATCGTAAACGACATCAAGGGGAGGGAGTGGTGGAGGCCCCTGGCCCCCTCCCTCCTGGACGAGGACAAGGAAGCCTACTTCAGGGACCCGGTGAGCCACGAGTTCATGATACTGATGTTCCGCTATAAAGATGATGAGGAGGCCTGCAGGAGGGTCCCAGTAACTTGCCACGTCGACATGACGGCAAGGCCGCAGACGGTGGCCAGGGACCAGAACAGGACTTGGTACAACCTGATCAAGGCGTTCAAGGAAGTAAAGGGCGAAGGTCTGATCATGAACACCTCGTTCAACTTGGCAGGTGAGCCCCTGGTCGAGACCCCTCAGGACGCTATTAGGAGCTTCGCCCTGGGCGGCTTTGACGCCATGTATATGCAGGGGTGGCTGATAAGGAAGAGGTGAAGGGCGAAGGGCGTTTCTACTCCTTCAGGACAAGAGATCAGGAGGTTAAGCTCTTACTTAATAGTTTGATAAAAGTACTAGGCCTTCCGCTCTGGTCGTTTTAAGTCACGTCGTAGAGCCTGTTCATGTTGTAACACAAATAGTGAAGAAGCCGTGAAGCCTGTTCAGATCAGGTTCCTTGTTAACCCTGAACTCGGAAAATGAGTCGGTGGTCTGTAAGTTACAATAGAAACAATAAGAGGCCTTGGCTTTGCTGAAGCTGGCTGAATTATGCCATTGTTTGTTGCGACCTTTTTAAATGTTCACAGCAAAATACCGTCCTTAAATATTGTACTAAGGTAACTTTAGGCGCTAAATTCTTTACTTAAACTTTTACAATGATAGACGTTTTGGCCTAGCTTTGGATCAAGTGCCCTGTGGGGTCTGCACTCAAACCCCAGCTCCTTAAGCGAGGCAAGTAGCTTCTCGTTGCTGACGCCAGTAATGTAAGGGTGCGTCTCAAATATTATGTACTCGAAGGCCCTTAACTTCTCCCTTTCCGGCCCAAGTATTACCTGCGCCTCGCAGCCCTCGCAGTCCATCTTAAGGAGGTATGGGTCATCAACCGTGTTGAGGAGGTCGCTTAGGGTGACGCCTGGCACCTTACATGGGCCGCTAGCGCTGAGCGTAGAGAAACCAATAGACGACCACAGATCATAGTCGCACGGCACGCTTACAGGCCCACTGCCAAGGGCGGCATTTATCACCTTCACTTCACCAGTAATGCCATTTAGTTTCAAGT
>Ga0326758_100248_pt1 | contig 14292 bp, 13 predicted proteins | sample GCRJH_S_FD_207221 | JGI IMG/M metagenome (GOLD analysis project Ga0326758, IMG submission 207221) | Hot spring sediment microbial communities from Geyser Creek Basin, Yellowstone National Park, WY, United States - GCR.JH_S | ecosystem: Environmental > Aquatic > Thermal springs > Near-boiling... | reverse complement strand
AGCAAGGGAAGGCATTTTAAGTGAGGCCGTGGGTTTTGGGTACGCATTAATGAGCTTCTGGCAGAGGCATTTGCATGCAAGGCTTGTGGAGGTGCTGGCGAGGTATGGGTATGGGGAACCAACGCCGATCCAGGCATTGGCCATACCTAGGATACTCGAGGGGAGGCACGTGCTCGTGATAGCGCCGACGGGTAGTGGCAAGACCGAGGCTGCAATGCTGCCGATAATGAGTAGGATACTTGAGGAGGGAATCGATGGGGGTGTGGCTGCGATATACGTGACTCCCGCGAGGGCGTTGAATAGGGATGTGAACGTGAGGTTGCAGGCGATAGCCAGGGAACTTGGCATAACGACGGCTGTGAGGCATGGCGACACGCCGGAGAGCGAGAGGAGGAGGCAGGTCAGGAACCCGCCGACCATACTCATAACCACGCCAGAGACACTCCAGGTAATCCTAGTAATGAAGAGCTTGAGAAGGGCGTTGAGGAATGTCAAGTGGGTCGTGGTTGATGAGGTGCAGGAGTTGATGAATGACGAGAGGGGCACGCAATTAGCCGTCGCGTTGGAGAGGCTCGTGAACATAGCCGGCGAGTTCCAGAGGATAGGGCTCTCGGCAACAATAGGCAACACCCAACTAGCCGCGCAATTCCTGGGCGGTGTGGGTAGGGATGTTGATGTGGTGAGTGTGAGCATAACAAAGGACATAAAACTCACCGTAGAGCATCCGGAACCCACGGACAACGACTACGGGGCAGCCGAGGAACTAAACACAACACCAGAAGCCGCAGCAAGGCTCAGGAGAATCATGGAGATAGCAAGCACCTACAGAACCACACTCCTCTTCACAAACACGAGGGACGAAGCCGAGCTCGTAGGACACAGGCTGGGTCGGCTGATGGGCAGCGATGCCGTGGGGGTTTACCACGGCTCACTGGATAGGGAGGAGAGGGAGGGGTTGGAGGAGAGGCTCAGGGGTGGGGTTGTGAAGGTTGTGGTGACGACATCAAGCCTCGAGCTGGGAATAGACATTGGGCACATAGACGCGACAATACAATACTCAAGCCCAAGGCAAGTCACAAAACTCATACAGAGGGTCGGAAGGAGTGGGCATAGGCTCGGCAGGACAGCCATAGGCTACATTATAACGAGGGACACAGACGACTACCTAGAATCCCTAGTCATAGCTAGGAAAGCCCTAAACAACGAACTAGAAACAGACGTGGAGTACCACGAGAAGGCCCTAGACGTACTACAGCACCAGGTGGCCGGCATGGTGATAGAGGCTAGGATCGAGGGAAGGCTAACCACGGTGGGTGAGGTCCTAAGCACGGTAACCAGGGCACACCCCTACAGGGAACTAACCAAGGAGGAACTAATGGAGGTGCTGAAATTCATGGAGGAGACGAGGCTCGTGAGGATAAACGATGACGAAACAATAACACCAAGGAGGGGATTGCATAGGTACTACTTCGAGAACGTATCAATGATACCAGACCAAAAACACTACAAGGCCAGGGACATGGTCACGAATAAGGTAATAGGCGAGCTGGACGAGGAGTTCGTGGAAACCATAGAACCAGGGGCACAGATAATACTGGCGGGCAAGCCCTGGAGAATAATCAGGGTCGACAGGGAAAACAACGAGGCAATACTCGAGCCACTAAACCAAACACTAAACGCAGTACCCACATGGATCGGGGAGGAAATACCAGTACCAACCGAGGTAGCCAGGGAAGCCTGCCAATTGAGGCAGGAGGTGATAGGCGCGATAAGGAACAACCAAGACCCAACACGGGCAATCACCAAATACCCAACCAGGGAAATACCCAAACCAGTCCTAGAGGAACTGAGGGAGCAGGCGGAAACAGGCGTGACGGAGTTCACGGACACAATAAACATCGAGTGGAGGGGTAGGGACATGGTCATACACGCATGCCTAGGCACCAAGGGCAACCAGGCCCTAGCCCTGTACCTAACGAGGTACATAACACAGAGGTACAAAACCACAGCAACATACGTCACAGACCCATACAGAATCCTCATAACAACACCAATAAGCATACCACCAACAACAATAAAACAAGCCCTAGAGAGGGACTGGCGAGAGATACAGGAGGAAATAAACGAGGCAATAAGAAACACACGACTCTACAGGTACAGGTTCATACACGTAGCAAGGAAGCTGGGAATACTACCACGAGAAAAAACAAACATAAACATAGAACAACTAGCAACAACACTAAGAGAAACAATAGCAGACAAAGAAACAATAAGGGAAATACTAACCGAAAAAATAGACACAAAACCACTCCAGCAACTAACAAACGCAATAAGGGAGGGAAGGGTTAGAGTGACAATAACACAGACCCAGCAATACACACCACTAGCCCAACACATAGTGAACCAAGCAACAAGGATAGACACAGCAATCCAGGGAATACCAACAACCACAATACTACAACTACTAAAACAAAGAATAGAACAAAGAGAAATAACACTCATATGCCTAAAATGCGGATGGCACACAACAACAAAGGTCAAATACATACCAGAAACCCCATCATGCCCAAGGTGCGGCGTAAGAACACTAGCAGTATTGAAACACGGAGAAAACCTAAACAAGGCACTCGAAACAATACGAAAAGCAAAGAAAAAACTACCAATGACAAAGGAGGAACAGGAACAATGGCACGAAATAGCACAAACAGCAAACATAATACTACAATACGGCAAAAAAGCCATAATAACCCTAGCAGCCCACGGAATAGGACCAGGCACGGCAATAAGGAAAGTCCTAGCCAAAGCAAGAACCGAGGAAGAACTCTACCAACAAATACTAGAAGCAGAACGACAATACCAAAAAACAAAACCATTCTGGAACGACTAAAAACAACAGAAACCACGAAGAAAAAACTTATAAAACACAAAAGCAACAAGAACCCCCGCACAATGAGTCCCCAAGCAAACCACCCCGGTCTAGCCGGGGCGGAGGCTTGGGGATGATCCAACCCCAACCACACAACCCAACCCCTCGAACAAACCCCATCCCCAAGAAACCGGTTGATCCTGCCGGACCCGACCGCTATCGGGGTGGGGCTAAGCCATGCGAGTCGTACGCCTGGGGACCGCCAGGCGTGGCGCACGGCTCAGTAACACGTGCCTAACCTACCCTCGGGAGGGGGACAACCCCGGGAAACTGGGGCCAATCCCCCATAGGAGAAGGGTGCTGGAAAGCCCCTTCTCCGAAAGGGACTGCGGCCGATCCGCCGCAGTCCGCCCGAGGATGGGGGCACGGCCCATCATGGTAGTTGGCGGGGTAATGGCCCGCCAAGCCGAAGACGGGTGGGGGCCGTGAGAGCGGGAGCCCCGAGATGGGCACTGAGACAAGGGCCCAGGCCCTACGGGGTGCAGCAGGCGCGAAAACTCCGCAATGCGGGAAACCGTGACGGGGCCACCCCGAGTGCCGCCCGAAGAGGGCGGCTTTTGCCCGGTGCAAAAAGCCGGGCGAATAAGCGGGGGGCAAGTCTGGTGTCAGCCGCCGCGGTAATACCAGCTCCGCGAGTGGTCGGGGTGCTTACTGGGCCTAAAGCGCCCGTAGCCGGCCCGGTAAGTCGTCCCTGAAATCCACGGGCTCAACCCGTGGGCTGGGGACGATACTGCCGGGCTTGGGGGCGGGAGAGGCCGAGGGTACTCCCGGGGTAGGGGCGAAATCCGATAATCCCGGGAGGACCACCAGTGGCGAAGGCGCTCGGCTGGAACGCGCCCGACGGTGAGGGGCGAAAGCTGGGGGAGCAAAGGGGATTAGATACCCCTGTAGTCCCAGCTGTAAACGATGCGGGCTAGCTGTTGGGCGGGCTTAGAGCCCGCCCAGTGGCGGAGGGAAGCCGTTAAGCCCGCCGCCTGGGGAGTACGGCCGCAAGGCTGAAACTTAAAGGAATTGGCGGGGGGGCACCACAAGGGGTGAAGCTTGCGGCTTAATTGGAGTCAACGCCGGAAACCTTACCCGGGGCGACAGCAGGATGATGGCCAGGCTAACGACCTTGCCGGACGAGCTGAGAGGAGGTGCATGGCCGTCGTCAGCTCGTGCCGTGAGGTGTCCGGTTAAGTCCGGCAACGAGCGAGACCCCCACCCCTAGTTGCTACCCGATCCTTCGGGATCGGGGGCACACTAGGGGGACTGCCGGCGTAAGCCGGAGGAAGGAGGGGGCCACGGCAGGTCAGTATGCCCCGAAACCCCGGGGCTGCACGCGAGCTGCAATGGCGGGGACAGCGGGATCCGACCCCGAAAGGGGGAGGTAATCCCGTAAACCCCGCCCCAGTAGGGATCGAGGGCTGCAACTCGCCCTCGTGAACGTGGAATCCCTAGTAACCGCGTGTCACCAACGCGCGGTGAATACGTCCCTGCCCCTTGCACACACCGCCCGTCGCGCCACCCGAGGGAGCCCCCAACGAGGCTCCTTCATCCTTGGGGTAACCCAAGGATGGGGGAGACGAGTTGGGGGCTCCCGAGGGGGGCGAAGTCGTAACAAGGTGGCCGTAGGGGAACCTGCGGCCGGATCACCTCCTCCGGGGATGGGGTGTTCAAAGAGGGGTTGGGTTGCACCCACCCTGGCCAAACCACCACCCGCACCAGCAAGCCGCCCGGTGGATGGCTCGGCTCGGGCGCCGAGGAAGGGCGTGGCAAGCTGCGATAAGCCCGGGGTAGGCGCAGGCAGCCTTTGAACCCGGGATTCCCGAATGGGGATTCCTGCCGGGACCGAATAGGTCCCGGCGCTCCGGAGCATCCTCTGGAGCGGGAACCCCCCGAACGGAAACATCTTAGTAGGGGGAGGAAGAGAAACCAACAGGGAACCCCTGAGTAGGGGCGACCGAAAGGGGGTAAGCCCAAACCAAATCCCCACGGGATAACCGTGGGGAGATGTGGGGTTATGGGCCCAGGTACCGCCGGGACTGCCTAGCCGAAGTGGGCTGGAAAGCCCCGCCGTAGAGGGTGATAGCCCCGTAGGCTAAAGGTGGTCTGGCGGAGTCCTGGTGTCCCGGAGTACCACGCCTTGGTTTTGGCGTGGGAAGTTGGGAGCCACTGGCTCCCAAGGCTAATCACGTCCCGAGACCGATAGCGCACTAGTACCGTGAGGGAAAGCTGAAAAGAACCCCGAAAGGGGAGTGAAAAGAGCCTGAAACCGGGCGGCTAAAGGAGGGGCGGCCCGAAAGGGTTCCCTCCTCCGAAGGAAACCGGGGTGAACCCGGGAGTACGAGGAGGAGGGTCCAGGGTCGCCCCTTCCGTCTAGAAACACGGGCCGGGGAGTTCCCACCCGTGGCGAGCCTAAGGGGTTAAACCCCGAAGGCGTAGGGAAACCGAAAGGCCCGTAGCGGGTTAGAACCCGTGAGGGGCTGGGTCTTAATGGGCCCGTAGTCACGGGTGGGAGACCCGAAACCGGGCGATCTAGCCCTGGGCAGGGTGAAGCGGGGCGAAAGCCCCGTGGAGGCCCGAAAGGGTTCTGATGTGCAATTCGTTCCCATGACCTGGGGCTAGGGGCAAAAGACCAATCAAGCCCGGTGATAGCTGGTTCCCCCCGAAGCGGGTCCCAGCCCGGCCTCCCTGGAGGAAGCCCACGGGGTAGAGTACTGATCAGGGATGCAGGGGCCGAAAGGCTCCGGTCCCTGGTCAAACTCCGAACCCGTGGGCTCCGAAGAAGGGGGGAGGCGGGTTCCTCGGGGTAAGCCTGAGGGCCGAGAGGGAAACAACCCAGACCGGGGTTAAGGCCCCTAAGTGCGGGCTAAGTGTCAACCTAGAAGGGCGTCCTCCGCCCAAGACAGCGGGGCCGTGGGCCTAGAAGCAGCCATCGGCTAAGAAGTGGGTAACACCTTACCCGCTGAGGCGGAGGGCCCCGAAGATGTCTAGGGACTCAAGCCCGCCGCCGAGACCCCGGCCCGCGGACCGTTGGTCCGCGTGGGGTAGGGGGGCGCGGCCATGGGGCAGAAGCCGGGCCGTGAGGTCCGGTGGACCCGTGGCCGATGCAGATCCCGGTGGTAGTAGCAGCGAAGAGGGGTGGGAACCCCCTCCGCCGGAAAGGACCAGGGTTCCATGGCAACGACAATCAGCCATGGGTTAGCCGGTCCTAAGGTGGGGCCTAGTTGGTACCCGCCGAAGGGGAAACGGGTTAATATTCCCGTGCCGTGGGGGTAGGTCTGCGGCAACGCAGGCCCCACCTCCGACGCCTCGGGATAGGGTGGGCGGGGGAATACCCCGCTTAACCGCTGAAGGCCGGGGAGTGCCGTAATGGCGAGAACCGGCTGAAGGCGGGAATAGCCGGGCCTTGAGCCCGGTCCACCCGACTCCTGGGGCCCATGAAAAGGGGGTGGGGAACGAGCCCCCACGACCGTACCGAGAACCGACACAGGTGTTCCTGGGTGAGAAGCCCAAGGCGGCTCGGGTGACCCCGGGCCAGGGAACTCGGCAAATTAGCCCTGTAACTTCGGGAGAAGGGGTGCCCGCGGTTCTGGCGGTTTCCGCTGGAACCGTGGGCCGCAGTGACAAGGGGGACCTGACTGTTTAACAAAAACATAGGTCCCCGCTAGCCCGTAAGGGTGTGTACGGGGGCTGAATCCTGGCCACTGGCGGTACGTGAAACCCGGGTACAACCGGGCGAAGCGCCGCTGAAGGCCGGGGGTAACTCTGACCCTCTTAAGGTAGCCAAATGCCTTGCCGGGTAAGTTCCGGCGTGCATGAATGGATCAACGAGGTCCCCACTGTCCCGGCCCGGGGCCCGGCGAACCCACCTCCGGGTGCAGAGTCCTGGGACCCCCGACGGGGCGAGAAGACCCTGTGGAGCTTTACTGCAGCCCGTCGTTGGGGTGCGGGGGAGGGTGCATAGCGTAGGTGGGAGCGATGAAGCGCGGTCTCCGGGCCGCGCGGATGCGCCAATGAAACACCACCCACTCTTCCCCGCACCCCTAACCCCGGGTAATCCCCGGGGGACAGCGGCGGGTGGGCAGTTCGGCTGGGGCGGCACACCCCTGAAAGGATATCAGGGGTGCCCAAAGCTCGGCTCAGGCGGGTCAGAGCTCCGCCGTAGAGGGTAAGGCCAAATGCCGGGCTGACTGCGCCCTTGAACGCAAGGGGCGCAGGGGGGAAACCCGGGCCTAGCGAACGCTCGTGCCCCCACCAGTGGGGGCCGGGCATGACAGAAAAGTTACCCCAGGAATAACCGGCTCGTCGCGGGTGAGAGTTCCCATCGACCCCGCGGTTTGGTACCCAGACGTCGTCTCTTCCCATCCTGGGGGTGCAGCAGCCCCCAAGGGTGGGGCTGCCCGCCCATTAAAGGGGAACGTGAGATGGGTTCAGACCGTCGTGAGACAGGTCGGACTCTACCTGTCGGGGGTGCTGGCCGCCTGAGGGGAAGGTGCCCTCAGTACGAGAGGAACGGGGCGCCGCGGCCTCTAGTCTACCGGTTGCCCTACAGGGCAGAGCCGGGCAGCCACGCCGTAGGGGATAACCGCTGAAGGCATCTAAGCGGGAAGCCCTCCCCGAAAAGAGGCGGCCGCTCGGTACCTGGCGGGTTTCCCGCCAGGTGCCGGGAGAGGGTCCCCGTAGAAGACGGGGTTGATGGGGTGGGGGTGTAACCCCCGAGGGTTTTCCCGAGGGGGGAGCCCGCCACTCCCAATCGCCCCAGGTGCGGGTGGTGGGGTTTATGGGGTGGGTGTTTGTGTGGTTGGGGTTGGTAATCCTTATAAGGGGTGTTGTTTCTGCGGTTTCGTGGTTGTGACTAGGAAGCTAAGCCCTACTGGGCCTGTTGATCCTCGTGAGTTGGGTATTGAGTCGTTGCCCTACGTGGGCGTTATCGGTGGTTCTGGGCTTTATGAGGCTGGTTTCTTTGATGAGTTTTTTGAGGTTCAGTTGCACACGCCGTATGGCTTGCCCAGTGATAATGTTGTTGTTGGTCGCCTAGGTGGTGAGTGGGTTGCCTTTTTGCCTAGGCATGGTCGTGGTCATAGGTACCCGCCGCATAGGGTTCCTTATAGGGCTAATGTTTGGGCTTTGTGGGCGTTGGGTGTTAGGGTTGTTGTTGGTGTTAGTGCTGTTGGTAGTCTTAGGGAGGATTTTGCGCCTGGTGATTTTGTTGTTCCTGATCAGTTCATTGATATGACTAGGGGTAGGGAGTACACGTTCTATGATGGTCCTAGGGTTTGCCACGTACAGATTGGCCTTGAGCCCTTCACTGAGGAGTTGAGGAGGTTGCTCATTGAGTCTGCCTCTAGGTTTAATAGGACGCATGGTGGTGGTTGCTACGTATGCATTGAGGGTCCTAGGTTTAGTACTAGGGCTGAGTCTAGGGTTTGGAGGGATGTGTTTGGTTGTGATATTATTGGCATGACGCTCGTCCCCGAGATTAACCTCGTTAGGGAGTTGGGTATGTGCTATGCGTTGCTTGCTTTGGTTACCGACTACGATGTATGGGTTCCGCACCAGCCTGTTACGGCTGAGCTCGTGGAGAGGGTTATGGGTGAGAAGCTTGATTTGGCCCGTAAGGTCCTGGTTGACGTTATACCGAGGATTCCGAAGAACCTGCATGAGAGGTGTGGGGAGGTTTTGAGGAATGCCTGTGTTTAGTTTTGGTGGTAGGTACCCAATCGTGAGTATTGAGGATTTAGAAGCCCTCTACAGGGCCTCCAGTGTTGAGTTGGTTAGGAGGTTTGGGGCTAGGAGGGTTGGTGAGGGCTACGCGCTGCCGATCCAGGGCGTCCCCTGGTTCACCCTGGTTGATCTGGGCCGTGATTATGAGTTGGGTGGTTTGGTTGTTAGGGGTGTTTCGCTGGTTAATGCGCCTATAAAGCCCTGGTTTGGTGTTGTTCTTGGTTTTTTGGTTGGTGATTCTGTGCTTGGTGTTTCCTTTGTTGGCCGTAGGGTTGTGGGTTGTAGGTCGTTCCCCCTCAACCCCCCGCTTGATCTTTGGGATTTGCCCAGGGGTGTTGTTTTTCCTAGGCCGTTAGCCGTTGTTTCCGAGGTTTCTAGTCTGCCCTTTGATGTTTCTGTTCCCTGGGGTTGTCTCGATGTCCTTGGTGTTTCTGTGGGTGGTGCCCGTACTCGTTACTTGCTTGTTTACTCCAACCTTGTTAGTGTTGGTGGTAGGGTTTTTGTTGATTTTGGTTCCTCGGGTGTTTCGTTTTAGTTTGTTTTTGGAGGTAAGGTTTATTAGGGGTTGTTCTTTTATTGCCTTGGGTTTGCTGGGCATGAGTGAGGATAGGCAGGGGGATGTGGTTGACGAGTTATTGTCTTCCCTGCTTGGTAATGAGGGTGATGCGCAGCAGGCTGTTATTGCTAAGGAGCAGGCGTTGGTTAGGGTTAGGGTTGAGAGGAGGCGTAGGCATTTGGTTACTGTTATTGAGTTTGATAGTTCTGATGTGAGGAGTATCGATATTGAGGGTATCGCGAGGGAGCTTAAGCGTAGGTTGGCTGCTGGTGGTACTGTTAAGGGTAACGTCATTGAGGTTCAGGGTGACCAGAGGGTTAGGGTTAGGAGGTTGCTTGTTGAGCTTGGTTTTAGGGAGGAGAATATACTGGTTGATGAGACTATCGTGGAGACCTGAATGGTTGCTAGGGATGAAGCCCTAATACGCTTCCTTAGGGATGAGTTGCCCGGTAGGGTTTCGGCTGTAATCAACGGTAGTGATTCAGCATCAGTGCTCAGGGGTTTGGCTAATCTTTGTGTTGAGGTTTTGGTTAGGGGCTGTGGTGCCTTTGGTGTTGATTGCAGTGGTGACCCTAGGGTTGTGGCTTGGAGGGTTCTTGAGAGGGTTGTTGGTTTGAGTAATGAGTTTGTCCTGGCTAGGTACGGCGCGATTATGCTTTCGGCAGACCTCATTGCCTCCATGGGTGATTCATTGATTGTGGACATGCTCGTTAGGGATTTGGTTACGTGTGTTGAGAAGGTTAGGGTTTTGATGCTTAGGATGGTTGAGGAGGGTAGGCCGTGGGTTGAGATCTACGCCGGTGATTAGTTTTTTAAACTCCCTAGTCCCGTTCGTTGTTGATGTTTAGGGTTTTGACGTTGGAGGACCACATCAGGATTCCGCCCAGTAGGTTTGGTGAGCCCCTTGAGAAGGTTGCCTTTGAGGAGTTGTGGGGTTCCTACGTTGGTCGTGTTGAGAGGGATGTTGGTGTGTACGTGGCTGTCTTCGACATTGAGGTTAGTAGGAGGGGTGTTGTTATCTTTGGTGATGGGGCTACGTACAATAGGGTTCGTTTTAAGGCGTTGGTTTTCACGCCCCTGGTTAATGAGGTTGTTGAGGGTGAGGTTGTTAGGACTGAGGAGTTTGGGGCGTTCGTTAGGGTTGGCCCGATAGAGGCCCTGGTGCATAGGACGCAGATGATGGAGGACAACGTGGTACTTTACGATAAGCAGAGCGGTGCCTTCGTGGGTGAGCGTAGTAGGCGTAGGCTCGGTAGGGGTGATGTGGTTAGGGCTAGGGTTGTTGGTGTTAGCTACGTTAGCGCCGGTAATAGGGACATGGTTAGGGTTAGTCTGACCCTTAGGCAGCCCATGCTTGGTAAGCTTGAGTGGATTGAGGAGGAGTTGGGCGGTAGTAAGAAGAAGGCGCAGGCCAAGGCCCAGCAGAAGCCCTGACCATGGGCCTCATTGATTATAAACTCCGTGTCCGCGAGCTCTACGAATCCCTGGGACCCAGGTACGTGGACCTATACCTACGCGAGGGCGCCCTGGCCTACCTAGGCTTCCTCGAGGATTTCCAGCCCAGGGATTCCTCTGTGCTTGATGTTGGTTGTGGTGTTGGTGTTGGTGCTGGGTTGATATCGGGCGTTGCCAAGCGCTTTGTTTGTTTGGATATTGCCTGCGGCGTCCTTAGGTTCCCCAAGTCCCTGCCCTGGGTTGATGTTGTCTGTGCCGACGGTGCCCTGCCCCCAATTAGGCCTGGCTCTGTTGATTATGCCCTGCTGGTCAATGTGGTTAATGCTGAGGGTGATGGTGCCGATGTGCTTAGGGGTGTTTTGGGGCTTGGCGCTGTGGTTTTCGCAGTGTCGCCTAGGGATGTGGATAATGAGCTCATTAGGGCTATGACCCACTAACTGATTTACCCAGTGACTTGACCCTCGATTCGTAGACCCTCCTCATTGATTCCATCGTGAGTATCCCGAGGAGCCTACCGTCATTACTCACCACGGGGACCCAGTTGATGCCCTCGCGGCTCATTAACTCCCATGCTTCGTATAGTGTCGAGTCTGGGTTTACGTGGTTCACAGCCTTTATATAGTCCTTGATTGGTCCCTTCCTACCCAGTATGTCTGTTAGGTGTACTATGCCGATTAACCTATCGTTGTTGTCTACCGCTGGTAGTGATGTGTAGCGGTGCTGGAGCATCCTGTTGATTGCGTGATTAACGTCCTCACCGGCCCTAACCACGGGCTCCCTCCCTAACTCACACTCGCTAACCCTGATGCTCATGAGTACTGGTACGCTGTACTCGCCCGCATGGGCTGGTGAGTCCCTTCTTGTTGGTACCTGGGCTCTATAGATTGTGTTGCTTCCGGAGATTAGGTATGCTATGGCGACTGCAATCATTGCTGCCGGTAGTAGTTGGTAGCTTCCCGTCATTTCAACGACCATGAACATCACGGCTAATGGCGCCTTTGCCGCGGCGCCGAATAGTGCCAGCATGCTCACTATTACGAAGGGGGCTACGTTGGGTACTAATGATGGGAGTAGGTAGTGGAGGAGTAGGCCTATGTCGAGGCCCACGAAGGCTCCTATGACTATGCCTGGTGCGAACACGCCACCGCTGCCCCCTGAGCCTATTGAGAATGATGTGGCTAGGATCTTCAGGAATGGTAATGCCACCAGCAATGCTATGAGTGGGAGTATTGGTGATGTGAATAGGCTCAATTTTTCGAACTCCGCCAGGTCAACCCAACCGTAGCTCGTGCCAAGCACCTCGGGGGCCACTAGCCCTATTAGGCCAGCCAATAAACCGCCAATCACTGGTTTGATGTAGTTGTTGATGCGCCATTTCTTGAATAGGTCGTGGATTGCATAGAAGGTCTTGACGTATAGTATTGCGAAGAGTCCGTCGATGATGCCGAGCACTGCGTAGAGGGGTAGTCTTGCTGGGTTGAACGTGCCCACGTAGTAGCCGAAGATTGGTGTGAAGCCCACGACTGAGCCGAAGATGGAGTACCCAACGGCGGATGCCACCAGGGCTGGGAAGAGGACCTCGGCCTCTATATCCCTCATGTAGAGGACCTCCGCCGCCAATAATGCACCACCAATTGGTGCCTTGAATATTGAGCCAATGCCAGCCCCAATACCGATTGCGACAGCCCTCCTCCTATCCTCAGGCGGTAACCCAAGGAGGTCGGCTATTGCTGAGCCAATGCCGGCACTGAGCTGGGCCGTGGGTCCCTCTCTACCTGCACTGCCTCCCGACCCTATCGTTATTGCAGAGGCCACGAGCTTTATTGGGGGGATCCTCCTCCTAATCCTGCCCTGTAGTCTATGGTATGCGTTTATTGCTGCGTCTGTGCCGTGGCCCTCAGCCTCCGGGGCCCAGGTGTAGACTATGAGGCCTGAGAGTAGCCCTCCGAGTGTTGTCGATATTGGTATTAACCAGTACCTAACCGCCCTGAAGCCGCTCGTTAATGAGCCTCCCTCACCCAGTGGTTCTGGTATTGAGGCTCCAACGAGTAGTCCTAGGAATACGTGCTCCATGAGTTTTAGTGTGAAGTAGAAGGCCAGTGCCGAGGCGCCGGCAACAACGCCTATTATTATGCCTAGTATGAACCACTTAATATAATATGGTAAATTAGAGATTTTGGTAAGGCTCCCTGTTTTGGGTTGTTTTGTTGTGGCGTTGGTTTTATTTTCCCTGTTATTCATTATCTGCCTGTCCCTTTATGGTTGTGCTTTTAAGGTTTAGTTGTATGGTCAGTAATATTTAAAAATGCTTCAGTATCAGTTTTAACTGATGGTGAAGTATAAGGATGTGATAGTTAGGGTTGAGTGCCTGTGGAAGCGGTTTGGTGATGTTGTTGCCAATGAGTGTGTGAGTGTTGAGGCTCGTGAGGGTGAGGTTGTCTCTATTCTTGGGCCTAATGGGGCTGGTAAGACGACACTGCTTAGGCAGGTTTATGGTGAGTTGAGGCCTGATAGTGGTGTGGTTACCGTAATGGGGCTTAGCCCGAGGAAGGCTAAGGAGAGGGGTGTTATGGGTGTTGTTCCTCAGGAGGCAACCCCATTCAACTTACTAAAGGTTCGTGAGCATGTGGAGATGCTTGTTAGGTTGAGGGGTGTGCCTAGGGGTGTGGTTAGGGGTTGTGTCGATGAGGCCCTTGAGGCTGTTGGGTTGGGGGAGTATGGGGGTAGGTTGATTGATGATTTGTCGGGTGGCATGAAGAGGCTTGTGCTTGTGGCCTCGGCCATAGCCTGTAGGCCCAGGCTTATTATTTTGGATGAGCCGACGGTCGGTATTGATGCCCAGAATAGGAGGAGTATATGGAATGTGATTAGGGCGGCTAGGGATGAGGGGTCCACGGTCATACTGACGACTCACTATATTCATGAGGCTGAGGAGTTGAGTGATAGGGTTTACCTGATGAACAGGAGGATTATCATGGAGGGCTCGCCTAGCGAATTGAGGAAGGTGTTGCCCTGGGTTGAGGTTAGGGTTGACGATACGGGTGAGACGTTTAGGGTTGGTTGGGATGAGGCTGTTGGCATAATTGATGATTTAGTTAGGAGGAGGGTTAGGTTTGAGGTTAGGGAGCCGTCGCTCGAGGACGTGTTCATGAAGGTCTTCGGTGGTCCCCATGAGGCTGGGTAGGGCCATGGTGATATCGAAGTACCTACTACTCAGTAGTAGGAGTTGGGTTTATGCGGCTGTGAGTTTTACGCTAATCTACCCAATACTGTGGCTAGTGCTGCTCAGGGTAGTGGGGAATCCCCAGTACCTCCAATACTTCATGGTGGGTACGGTGGTTAACACAAGCTTCCTAACACCCTTTGTAGCCACTGCCCAGGACATGGCCTACATTAGGCGTGGTTCAACAATATACACGGTGCTCTTCTCAAACGGGGCTGACCATTGGGACATTGCGCTGGGTTACATAACCCAGACCCTACTATTAACGCTACCATCCATCGCATCACTCCTGCTGCTATCCATGGCGATACTTGGGGTGCGTTATGGCGTGGCGCAGATAATGACTACTCTGGCGACCGCCTTAGTGATTGCGCTCTCCTCATCACTCCTCGGCTACGCACTGGGTATTGGGGTTAGGAACTA
>Ga0326758_100243_pt1 | contig 14589 bp, 12 predicted proteins | sample GCRJH_S_FD_207221 | JGI IMG/M metagenome (GOLD analysis project Ga0326758, IMG submission 207221) | Hot spring sediment microbial communities from Geyser Creek Basin, Yellowstone National Park, WY, United States - GCR.JH_S | ecosystem: Environmental > Aquatic > Thermal springs > Near-boiling... | reverse complement strand
TGTACATATCTCGCTATACGCCTGAGGAGCTTAACGGCGTCCTCACCGCCGAACTTTAAGGCATCATCTGTTCCTTTTGAATAGTCGTAGCCAACGATGCCGAACCTCTTGGCGATAACCTCCTTCAACACATCGAGCACCATCCTCTTCGGACAATCCCTACAAGCCACAATCCTCACAAAAATATTTCCATAGTTATACCATACTATCCCGTCGCCATCTATTTCGCCAGCTATGTACTCCGCAAGCTCCTTATCGCTGAAGCCGTCGAGTATTCTCTTAAGCTCGCTAACACTGAACTCAATGGGCCACGGCCACGCGTTGGCACTTAGATTTACGTAGTATGATAAAGCGATTGATTTAGATACGTATTTCGCCGCAGGCGCACCCCTTTTCCACTCAATTTTTAGGCTTGATGTCTTGACCGCACTTAACAGCACTGGGAAGAATACTGCGTCGATGCTACTCGTGGTATTTATTTCCAACTCAACGCCCCCTTTAATTCTTCTAACTACCAGGTCACTAACTCTTAAACCAAGCCAATAGGGCCTCCTCAAGTTCGCTCAGTAGCTCTAAACCGCTTAACCAAGCACACGGCTCTATTCCGTATCTCCTAAACTCATCAACATCGACACCGACGAACCGCCACAACTCCTCACACATCTTGATCTTGTCCTAGCCTAGTTCCTTTCTTAGTAGATCTTCGATGTCCTTAACGACTTTGTTCCTCGTCGCCTTGCCCTCCCAATCAATGCCGCACTTAGTGAGCCACTTGTTCAGTGCCTTCGTGTTCACGCCCAACGCATCGCTAACCCAACTCCTCGATATACCGAGACCCTTAAGCACTCTCAATAACCTACACACTTCACCACCATCACTGACAAGCCACAACTCATGAAAAACGCCCTTGACATTACCAGCCATTTCCCCACCAACCGCGTTGCCCTCGTGGCATTGGCTTTGAATCAACTTCTTAAGAGCCCTCACCACGCACTCCCTGTCTCCATTGCCTAGGCACCTCCTTGCCTTGCTTATCAACTCGGTACATTGCTCTATCCTCCCTGCCTGGGTGGGTTGGGGCAGGGAGGCTTTGTTGCTCGGCTCCTGATCCTCCTCATTGGTCATCGGGCCTTTGTCCTTTGTGGACGGCCCATTGATTTTAAACCCACCCTTGGCTAGGCACTCACTTTGGTGCATAGCCGAAACACCTATGTTTCTCAAGTTCATTCATGAGCATTTTTGCTACTTCACTGCACAATTCCGCCTCCACGCACTTACTGTAAACGAAGCTCCACAGTTGGCAATCGGCTCCTCGATACGTCATCAACCATGCTATTACATGGTTTCCCCAACCCACACCAACAATCACTTTAACAACTAGATTTATAAGGCACCACGAACACAGGCACAAAACAGCAACACCAACAATGCATGCAATCTTAATGAGGAGTAACTACAACCACAACAAACACCTAATCCAACAATACGTACCGAGAAATGTCATCGAGAAATTACCGAAGATAGTACCAACATAAGGATCGATGAACCACCCAAGCAAACCCAAAGCACAACCACCACGGGAGGACCCACGTTCAAGTCCCGGCGGACCCCGCTATCATCCTTCTTTTTCCATACTTTAAGCGGTAGGTTTGGATTTTGTTCTTGCTTGTTAATGCGTTTGTGAGCCGCTGGTCTGTGTTTAGTGTTGGGTTTAGGTATAGCAGTGAGTTTATTGTGAATATTAGGAAGTCATACTGGATTGGTTTTTAATTTAGCCGGCTTTAAGAGTTGAGGTATGGGTGGCGTTAGGGTTGGTGTTGCGGGTTTGGGTGTGATGGGTTGGAGGATTGCTAAGAACCTTAGGGATGATGGTTTGTTGGTTGGTGTTTATAATAGGAGTGTTGATAAGGCGTTGAGGTTTGGTAGGGAGTTTGGTGTTGAGGTCTTCAAGACCCCTGCCGATTTGGCGAGGTCTGTTGATGTGGTTATCACAATGCTTAGTGATGATGATGCCGTGAGGTCCATCATAGCTGGTGAGGGTGGTGTGTTGGCTGGTTTGAGGGGTGGTTCGTTGGTTATTGATATGTCCACGATATCGCCGAGTACATCGATTGAGCTTGCGAACCTTGTTAGGTCTAGGGGTGGCGAGATGGTTGATGCGCCGGTCATTGGGACCTCCGTGGCTGTTGAGAGGAGGGAGTTGGTTGTTTTGGTTGGTGGTTCTGAGGAGGCTTTCAATAGGGCTAGGGATGTTCTTCAGCATACGGCTAAGACGATAATTCACATTGGTCCTAATGGTTATGGGCTTTATGCGAAGTTGATAAATAATGCCCTTCTCGGTTCTTACGTTGTTGCCCTGGCTGAGGTCATTAATTTAGGTAGGGGGTTTGGTTTGAGTGATTCTGTAATTACTGATGTTTTGACTAGGTTATCGAGTGCTAGGTCACCGACCTCTGAGTTGAAGGTTCCGAAGATACTTAGTGGTGATTTTTCTGTTCAGTTTGCCTTAAAGCATATGCGTAAGGACCTGGATATAGTGATGAGGGAGGCTTCAATGAGGGGCATACCGATACCGATGGCATCCCTAGCCCTTCAGTTCTATAGGATTGCTGAGAGGCTTGGTTTGGGTGAGGAGGATTTTGCGGCTGTTGTTAGGGCGTTGCTTGGTAAGTAGGTCAACTTTAAAATACGGCTTCTCCCATCAAATCCCATGAATTTACTAATTTATGCACTACTCATCTTTGGAATACTTATCCTAATTGCCGCCATATTGTCCTCTATGTTATCATTGATTTTCGAGGTTAGGTTTTGGAGGGGTAGGTCGAGTAATGGGTTTCCTCTAAGGAATCCCCTACCGAGTGTGACCGTTATAATGCCGGTGAGGGGTTTGGACCAGGATTTGAGGAATAATGTGGCTAGTGTGCTTGACCAGGATTATCCTGGCCCTAGGAAGTACGTATTCGTCCTTGATAGTGAGGATGACCCGGCATACGGTGTAATAACCGAGTTACTCAGGGGTTCTGGTGTTGATGCTGAGGTTTTGATTAATAGGGGTGGTCGTAGTAAGGGTGAGGCCTTGGCGTATGGTTTGGGGAGGGTTGTTGGTGATGTTGTGGTTTTCGTTGATAGTGATGCGCGTGTTCATAGGCAATGGCTCAGGAATTTAGTGGGTTGGTTAGTGATGAAGGGGGTTGGTGCATCAACAACATACAGATTCTACTTACCACTTAGGCGCCTTGGCTTAGGATCCTTATTAAGGGCTAGTTTTAACATGATTGGTATCACCGCAATGCAAAATCCTGTGGCTAGGTTTACTTGGGGTGGTTCCTCAGCCGTGTGGAGGTGGTTGATTGATAAGTGGTTTATCCGTGATTACCTGCCCAACTACCTGAGTGATGATTATGTAATTACCCATTTCGTACATAGGGAGGGTCTTGGCATAGCCTTCGTTCCAGAGTCCCTGGTGTTGACGCTTGAGGATGTAGGTCTACGCGACGCCTTTTCCTGGGCCGTTAGGCAGTTGTGGTACGTTAGGGTTTATGGGTTTAGGGGCTTCATGCTCTATGCCACATCGTATACCCTATACGTGATCACACTACCTATAGCGATAGCGCTGTCAATAATCAATCCATACCTATTAATCCTTGGTGTAACCCCCTACCTATTGGGTGTTGTTAAGGATTACGTTAGGGTTAATGAGATTAGGAAATTGAATGATTTCTATCATGAAGAGATTACGAAGCAATACACAATATTACTTGCCCTAGCCTCTATAATTAACGTCTACTTCTCCTGGCTAGCCATCATGAAGACCGCATTCACCAGCAGTATTAATTGGCGTGGACGCGTTTTCACGGTGGATGATGCGATTAGGCTTATGAGGGAAAAGCCACTTCCGTGATTTTGTATGGTTAATGTTCGTGAGGTGTTTTGGTCCATGGTTAGGAACCCAGAACTTTTGATGAATTATGTTCGTGATCTTGGGCTCGCTATCGAGCCACTATGTGATGATGTAAAGCCACTTAAATGCCCTCCCGATGCTGGTGATGACTTTAGGACCAGGTTCCTGGTTATCTCATACCTCTACCTGAGAATTCTTCTATATGAGGTTCAAAGTCTTAGTGGTTCGGATGTAAATGTTGAGGGTATTCCGGAATTGATCAGCGATGTGATTACTGACATGAGGCTTTACAACGCACCGCCTAAGCTGTTCGAATTAGTGATTAGATTATCCCGTGAGTTGCTACATTTATCTTCTTCCAATGTTTAATGCCTCCTCAAGTCTCTTCAATAATTCCTCCATCTCGTTTATCTCCTCCGTGTACAGCCTAACCATCACATTATCCCACTTACTCCTTATTTGATTAAGTAGTTCCCTGGCATCGTTTATTCTCTGCCTAGCTTCATCATAAACCTCATTGTTTATGAGCGCCTTTGCCTCGCTTAGTAATTCGCTTAATCTTAGGAGGTCCTCTGGCATGTGGACCGTGGCGAAGGAGTTGTACTCACTTAACTGGTCCTTATTGCTAACTAGGTACTTGAGGACCTTTATTGTCCCGACCCTGAGCAATGCTGGTGTTAATTCTGTCCTGCCTATATCAATACCGTGAAGCAGTAGGTATGTGGTTACGTACATGGGCACCTTAACCCTAGTCCTATTACTAATTGGTATGTGCTCCACATAGTTCGAGATTATTGGACTGATGACCTTAGATATGTCCTTTATGTGATCATAGACGTACTGCGTGATCACCTTATTGACAACCTGGACGTCATCCATCGTAGCCAACGGCTCAATCCTCTCCAAATCCATCCTCAACTCCCAACCCTTAACAATCAATGGCTCAGTATCATCGGGACTAACCCACTCCGTGAATACCCTGATTGGAAACCTATCATAAAGCGCCTGCAACTCCTCCTCATCTGGGATCCTATTGCTTGCGCCAAACACGGTCCAGGTCTTGACGGGGACCACCTTCTCACCGTCATAGACTACCCTCTCGTTGAGTATTGATAGTAGTGTGTTGAGTATTGCGCTGGATGCGTTGAATATCTCATCCAATAGCGCAAACTCACTCTCTACTATGGAGTTTGCGTATATCCTCTCAATCTTACCATCGAGAAGCTTGGCTATGTTTATGGGCCCCAATATCTCCTCAAGGTCCGTGAACTTCGTCAACTGCCTATAGAACCACCTAGCGTTCAAGAGCTTCGATAAGGCATACACAAGCGTGGTCTTCGCAGTCCCTGGAGGTCCAATGAGTAGGTAGTTCTCCCTGGATAGGGTGGCCATTAGTGTTCCTACGACCTCGTCCTCGTACTTAAAGAACATGTTATTCAATTTGGCATAAACACTCCTAATCCTACTGTAGGACTCCACACTCACGGATAAATCAGTAATTATCTGGAATTTAAACGTTCCCACTACTATAATTTAATATCGCATGCGCCCACGAACATTAGTACTTAATGCCATAACTACCCAATAAGCTCTCCAGATCCTTCATGACCTTGGCAGCTTCGCCTTCCAGTATTTTCCTACGGTTTATAATGCCCTCCCTAACACCATCACTTAAAGCCCTCATCTCCAACTCCCTAAGCCTTACAATGCCCTCGTTCAGGTAATCCATAAGCTCCATTAGCACATTGACATCCTCAGGTATGGAACCCTTAAACGCCTCACTAACGTTGAGCCTGAAGCACTCCCAATGTATTGCGCCATTCCTCGTGAAAGTGAACCTCATTCCAGGTACTACATCCTTACCGCACCTATAGCATTTCCAAACCCTACCCGAGCTCATTGCGGTGGATACTCATGCCTAATTAAGTACCGAACGCGCTATTTCTAATTAATGAATAAGCAATTCCCAATTCACTAATAAAGCACTCACCACTTTCTCGATATTAATACCCACATAAGTTATTATCTAAGTCACTATTCTCTATTGCCTAATAATAATGGTAGGGATTATTCGAAGGATTCTCTGCCATGATCACTGTCCCAATGGTGCTTTCGTGATCGTTACAGCGACGATTATCTAAATGGTTAAGCTAAGGTGAGGAGGGACTAGGTCCAACTCTCCAGTCCGTAAGCCGGATTTCAAAACAGGTATTCATAGCCAACGTTCTAATAAACCCGTCCAGATACATGTGATCCTGGACAATGTAGAACCTAGACTTCTCTATATCAGGGCTACCATCAGCAAGACCCTTCATAAATGGATGATTAACTATTGAGTTATAAATGTCCTCAATTGAGGACCACGGTGCCTAAGAAATCCTCACAAAAATGCACTTATAATTATAAAAGTGTTATTGCTCATTACCCATTGGCCGCAAACGCCTTAAAGTGGTCATTATTAGGGTAATGCTTTTGAGGAGCGTTGAATATGTTGGAGCTACAGCGAGAACCTAATTGCAGCCCTATCTATTGATTCAAATATCGTTGGGTGAGCATGGGGCAGTAATGCCAAGTCCTTCACCCTGGCATTAACGGCCACCGCTAGGGCTATCTCGTTGATTATCATTGAGGCAGCCTCACCATAAACAACACCACCGATTATTCTCTGGCTTTCCTTCTCAATTATCAACTTGACCCAACCGTCCCTAACACCGATTATTTGGGCGTAGGAGTCATCAGCCAGTGGGTATTGGACGGTGACGTAGTTTATACCCCTAGCCTTAGCGGCATCCTCGCTCAACCCAACCATTGCGGCCTCTGGTTCGGTAAATATGGTCATTGGTATTGCATTGAAGTTGATCTCATATATTGGTTTGCCGTGCATTATGTTCCAGGCGGCAATAACGGACTCCTTAACCGCTGAGTGGTAGAGCATGTACTTACCAATGACGTCGCCTGCTGCGTACACGTTGGGTACCTTGGTCCTCATTGAGCTATCAACCTCAACGTGCCCCTTATCCACGATACCCAACGTGTCCAATCCCTCCACGTAGGGCTTCCTACCAACAGCCATTATGACCTCAGAACCAGCCACAGACCCTTTACTACCATCCTTTCTCTCGTACTCAACAACCTTCTGCCCAGCCTCCTCCTTAATACCGATTACCTTGGAGTTCGTGAGTATTTCAACTCCCTTGCTCCTAAGCCTTTCCTCAATCTGCGAAACAATGTCCTGGTCCCAACCACTCAATATTCTTGGTAGCATCTCAACTATGGTAACCTTAACACCCAGGCTGGATAGGGCTGAGGCGACCTCAACACCTATGTAGCCGCCGCCAATCACAACAACGTTATCCGGTACCTTTCTATATTTCGTTTTATAACCAAAAAGCTCCTCACTACCTATGGCTAATTCGGCACCAGGTACTGGTATTCTTATCGCCGTTGATCCCGTGGCGACGAGCAGGTACTTACCCTCCACCTCCCTCCTCCATGATCCATCGATAGCCTCAACAACGACCCTATGATTATCAACAACCCTCGCTACGCCTTTCACGAAATCCACATTCTCATGCTCCTTAATCTCCCTTATATGCTGCAGATATCGTATGTACTGCACGTTATCCTTATGATCAATCACGTTTTCCCAGAGGATCTTGACCTTGTTTATATCCGTATTACCAACACTATTCAGTATGTTTCTAAGCTTCTCCATCAGGTAGATAGCAATTGATACGGATTTAGAGGGTATACAACCCTCGTATAGGCAGTTACCGCCAAGATTACCCTTATCATCAATTAGCAAGACCCTGTAACCACCCTTACTAAGTTCGAAAGCGCCATGATAGCCGCCGCCACCTCCACCAATTACTATAGCATCGTAGTTACTAAGCCTTGGTGGATCCTCAAATCCAGGATCTGTCGGTGGAAACGTAGAGTATTTGCCCAACACGGACTGGACTAATAAGTGCTTGATTTATTTACTTTTATGTCAGAATTCTGACATGTGTGATCGTATTTTAATAAATGTTTTAATTACTATTTTTATGGTATATTAAACACCGCCCATCTCCCTTAATGCAACAACCAGATCCTCGGTAAGTATTCCACTATATGAACCATACAGATAAAGCCCAAGCGCCACAAGGGCAGCAATCACAGTATCCCATGGGAACGGTATTATCGGCGTCTCAAAAACACTGAAGGAGCCTAGGAACGATAATACGAGTGCCGAGAATATCGTCGCCACAACCCACCAACCAGCCCTCACATGCTTCATTGCATTCTCACGGTCCTTGGCTGTGGATGCCACATAAAACGTTAATCCAATTGTTAGAGCTGCCATGACTATGACATAGACTACGAAATCAATAATGTGTATGGGCTTCAGCTTAAGCATCGTGGTTGGCGATGATGAGGGCCAACCCGTTGGTGCCGCAAATGGTAAGTATATTAAGAAGTAGGTGGTGAGTATGAGTACTACCCAATAAACAATGCCTGAAACCACGGCAGCAGGCTTGCTGGCGCCGTACCTATTAACCATGGTGTACATGAAGAATAGCGGTAACCCAGCCAGTATCAGGGCTATGGCAAACCACAGGTAGTAGAAGGTTGACCAATAAACAATTAGGAAAGCCGCTATTGTGGCAATTGCACCAATGATAGAGGCTGCAGGCAGCTTAATGGGCCTGTTAGCATTTGGTGCTGTCCTCCTCAGGGTCATGAGCGTTGGACCACTTATTATGTATGTGAACACGGTAGTCGTCGTTATGAAGGAGGATATTGCAAACCACGTTGGGAATGGAAGCAGAAACAGTAAACCGAGTACGAGAGCCGCTATAGTCGCCCACGATGGTACCCTATACCTATTCAACTTGAGGAATGAATTGGGTAGGTGACCATCAGCAGCTAGTCCATATATGGTCCTTGCAGTTGTGCCTATATAAATCCACCCAGTACCCGAGGGCGAGATTATAGCGTCTATGAGGAGCACAACCGCAAAGCCCGCCAGTATTGCTATACCGCTCGTTGCCATGATTTCATAGAACGGACCACTACTAAGGGTTGAGCTTGATAGGTCAACCCAATCGCCTGGCTTTACACTAATTGCGCTCCAATTGACAGCGCCTATGAACGATACCTGAAGCATTACGTAAATGAACATGACGAGTAAATACCCAAGTATCGTACCCCAAACAACGTCAGTGGGCTTTCTAGCCTCACCGCTATAATCAATACCCTGCCTAAAACCAAGGTAGGCATAGGCAATACCCGTTGTTGGTATCGCCAGAAACACGGCAGACCAACCATATGGAATAAAACCGCCAGACAAGCCTGCGTAGTTAACGGCATGCATAGCTAGACCCATTAATAAAATAAACGTGAGCGTCGGTATTATTAGCTTCCACCAACCAACACCAGTGTTCGTCTTACCCATAACATGAACACCAAACCAATTGAGTAGGAAGAAGAAAACCGTGAAGACGGCAGCAACTAAAGTACCAAGTGGTGTTAGAATACCGTTAGACATCAACGATGGCACATAACTAGACATGTAGGTCACAGCAGCTATAGCCTCAGATGGGGCAACCGTAACAGCACTTAGGAAGTATGCCCAACCCATTAGGAACGATGCGAAACCACCATGAGTATACTGCGGATACCTAACAATGCCACCCGACTTGGGAAGCATACCGCCTATCTCGGCATAGGATAACGCTATAAATACCATTAGAAAGCCGGCAATAACCCACGACAGAATAGCCGCCGGACCCGCCGTAGCAGCCGCACCAAGAGAACCAAACAACCAACCACTACCAATCATGGCACCTATAACCAAGAACGCAATATCCCACTGACTTAAGGCCCTCCTTAACTGTTTATCACTCTGCTCAGCCACCTTTTCACCAACCTGGGGCCCTGTTTCAGGTGGATTCGCCATAGAGGTCTTTAATTCTCAGCACCTATTTAAATATTATCTCCTTGTAGAATATACAAATATCTCAAGGACAATGAATTATTCTACTACATACTTATATATAATTAACAGAATAAATAATTGAAAATTGAACGCAGCACTACAATTAAATGATAAGCAAAACATTCGATATTTCCATAGTACAATATATGTCAAATAAATAATTTATATGTAAATTATTCAATATTTATATGAAACTGAAACTCCAATAAGATAAGAAATTATTCAATAAATAAATGATTAATTATACTCAATAAATGTTCATGTTTAATAGTAAATTTTTTACGAATTCATTATTTTGCATTTTTTATGTTTAAAAATATCGTTTAAATATTTTATTTATTTTAATGGCTATTTATTTTATTTATCATCACTCTATGGGTAGTCCTTTTTGTTTTATTTCTTTTAGGTCCTTTGTTTCGTAGCCTAGTTGTACTGCTATGAAGTATGTGATTAGGCTTAGTATTGCGAATGTTATGTAGTCCCATGGGTATGGGATTATCGGTGTTGATAGTGGGCCTAGTGATCCTATGTACGAGATTGTGCCTAGGAAGACGTTGTATATGGGTATCCAGAGGGCTGCCTTGGCGTCAGGGTGTTTCGATCTGAACCATATATAGAGAAGGCTTAGTACCTGGATCAGCGTTACTAGTACCCAGTATGTCACGAATGACATTATTGAACCTAGGCCTGAGAACCACCCCAGGTACCAACCGGTGATTAATGCGGCCGATACAATCCAATAGATAACCGCAAACGTCACTGCCGTACCTCGCGTGAAACCTACCTCTGACCTATACGGACCCAGTATTAATAGTGGGAACCCAAGTATAACACCTGCTATTATGGCATTCACGTAAGACCAGCCAGACCAGTAAATTAGTAGCGAGGCTACGATGAAGCTTACTGGGTAGAATATGTACCAGGCAGGCGTTTTGAAGGGCCTATTCAAGTCTGGGGCGACCTTCCTAAGTACGTGGTTAGATATACCAACCTGTAGGTATCCGTAAACCGTCATGACTGTTGAATAGGACATTATTGCATACCACGTCGGGAATGGGACAAGGAATGCTATACCGATTACGGTAGCCACCAAAAGCGCGACCCAGGGTGTTTGGAACCTCCTGTGTATCTGGGAGAAGAACCTGGGTATATAACCAACCCTAGACATGCCATAGAGATTCCTGCCACTGGTGCCAACATAAACCGCTAACGTACCTGCTGGAGATACAGCGGCATCTATGAGTAGTAGTACTGCTAATCCCATGAGTATTGGTATGCCCGTAGCCATAGCCTCACTGACGAATGGATGCGCCGCCCAATCACTCGAGGCGAGGGCTTGCCAATCACCCGGTGAGACGCCTGCGGCCTTCCAATTAATTGCGCCTATGAATGCGATTTCAAGGAGTATGTACAGTATTATTGTTACAATAAGGGCTGATGTTACACCCAGCGGCACATCCCTCTGTGGGTTCTTACCCTCACCAGCGTACTCAAGCCCCTGCCTAAACCCCTCGTAAGCCCACACAATTCCTGTAGTCACCATGCCTGCGAAGATCGCTGGGTACCCATACGGTACAAAGCCGCCGGGTAATTTACCGATAACATAATCTGGGTGGAAGTACAGTGCCATGAGGAGTATTATTGTGAGCCCCGGTATCAATATTTTCCAAGCGGTTATGAACCTGTTAAACCAACCATAGATATTGACACCAATCACCTGAATAAAGAAGAAGAATGCTATTAACACGGCTGCAACAAACAAGCCCAATGGTGTTAATACATTAAGCGTGGAGTTCCAAAACTCGGGCACATAATAACTTGCGTACTCAACAATTGCAACAGCCTCCACAGACACCGTGGTGATGGCACCCAGGGTGTACGCCCAGGCAAGTAGGTAGTTGCTTATTACGCCGTGACTGTAGTGGTTATACCTAGCCAGGGAGCCACTGAATGGGAACAAGCCGCCTAACTCGGCGAAGGGGAATACCATGAATATGAAGAAGATGCCAGCGATTATCCAGGACAGTATTGATGCAGGACCCATGGCACCAGAGGCACCTAACGCGGCAAACAACCAACCACTACCAACCATACCGGTAAATGAAAGCATGAAGAAATCCATCGAAGTCAGGGCCCTCCTAAGCCTAGCCTGGGGCTGAATCGTGTTACCCATACAAATAGACTTATTATAAGCGCCTTAAAAATTAAACCTACCATCTCGTTAATGCAAACCGCATTACGTACGACTTCCATACTTTTAACGTTATTAAATTAAATGTAGCATAAAACAGGCATTTGCGCAATTAGCATTGAAAGATTGAATTTAATTAATAGCATTTATAAAAACATTGGACTGAACCAGCTTTTGGGCTACATGATCGTATTTGCTCGGTTCAACACCGAAAACCCAGTATTCAAGGCAGGTATAGAGATTTTCGGGTTTAGTTACAAAGGTTCAATGCGTAACCATGCAATTCACGCTTTGCTTTAATGAGAATCAAGTAACCTATTCTTCTTTTATGTAAGGTCACAAAGAAAGCAAAAGCAAGCAATTTCCCTACAAAGCTGTGGTTTAACGTTTATTGGCCCATTCATGATTAAGTCACCAGGTACCTCCAATCCCAACCACCCAGCAGTTAATGAATGGGATCCTCCACGTGATTCACGGTGATTATTGAATTCGACAAGGCACCCAACAATCCTGTTGGTGCTGTTAATGTGGATCATGTGTTCAATGACTTACTATTCATAACCAATAAGGCGAAGGCGGGTGGAGGTGGTTGGCAGGATCACGTGCAATTCTCAATAATATCAATTAGGGAGGAGGACTACGAACTACTCAAGAGAAAAGAGACAATCTAACCACCCATGCATTAATCAATCGAAGCACCTAGGAATTATATAGGTGACCGAGGATGGGCGATTTCAAAAGAATGCTGAAATAATGATTATGTTTGGCTCTTACCTGCCTTCTGCCTTTGTGTGGTTGCTTCCTTTATCAGTGCTTCGTATATTTTTCCTAGTAGGTCGTAGAGGTTGTCGATCCTCTTATTCGTCTCATCAATCCTCCTATTTATGCTCTCCCTCATCTCGTTCATGCCCTTACCCAACTCATCAATTCTCTTACTAGTCTCTTCTATTTTCCTGCTTAGTGCATCGTTTATTGCATTAATCCTATTGCTTAACGCCTCATAATTCTTACCCACTAAATCATAGAGGGCATCGATCCTCTTGTTTGTTTCTTCAATTTTCCTGTTTATTGTCTCATAATTCTTACCCATTAAATCGTAGAGCGCGTCAATCCTCTTGCTTGTTTCCTCTATTCTCCTGCTTAACGTATCGTTTATCATGTCAATCCTCTTGTTCATCTCGTCGATCTTTTTAATTAATGAGTCGTTAACCTCGTTAATCCTACTATTCAGTGCTTCGTAATTTCTACTCATCATTTCATAGAGGGTGTCGATCCTCTTATTTGTGTTGGCTATATCATTCCTAATCTCGCGAAATAAGCCTAGCATTAACACAACCAGGTCCTCGGTGGATAATTTCTTACCTTCACTAACCTTTCTCAGGACAGTGTCCAATGCCTTCTCAATGACGGCACTTGTGACAGACTCAACCATTTAACCAAAAATAACCCACGCATTTAAAAAGGGTTTGGTCATGAAATTTCACCCCTACCAGTGGTTTCAACATGGTCTTTAGGAATAACTTGAGGGCGACTGTTGTGCACCTTAGAACGTGCTCCTCATGATCGACCCGTGGAACTGCATTTCAACCCAAGCAAATCTTGGCGGGCCCGGTGGGATTTGAACCCACGACCTACGGCTCCGGAGGCCGCCGCTCTACCTGGCTGAGCTACGGGCCCTATTATAATAATCATTATGTCATATTTAACTTTTCCTTCTTTGCCGTTAAATTAGTGAGTTAATTATCATGCCTACGCCGTATAGTATGCAGAATATTGTGTATAGCCTCCCTGTCCTGGCGTCAATATCGTATTTATTTGCACGGAAGTCCTTAATTAGCCCTGGTACCATGGGTGCCGTGGCTATGGCTATTAATGATGTAAATGGTGTTATTTTAGCCGCTGTAAGTATTACTGTTATTATGAATGCGGTTATTAGGGATGCTACGTATATTCCATAGCCATACCTACCCGTTAACACTGCAAGGGATTTTACACCAGCCCTGCTATCGAAATTCCTATCCCTATAGTTGTTTGCGTAGATTATTGCGAACATTATGAGCATTGGTGGTATGGATACTAGCAAAATCGCTGGCTTTAGAATACCCATGCTAGCTGCCACAAAGAAGCCGCCAATAAGGAGCGGCCCCCATGTTAATGCCACAGAAATCTCACCAAGACCTCTATACTTTAGTGTGAATGGTGGACCCGTATATGCATATAGCAAGAATACACCCAATAGCCCGAAGATCAAGATCCAGAGACTCTCGATAAGCACGAGGTATATGCCTATTACCACGCCAAGCCCCATTAGCGAGAACCCAAGCGCCCTTGCCGTGGGTAGGCTAACCTTACCTGTCAGTATTGGGTGTGGTCTATACCTGGCCGTTGGAGATTCCATGGAATCCACCCCCTGAATTACATCGTAGTAATCATTTAGTACGTTAACACTCATATGAAGAAGTAGGGCGCCTAGGACTGCGAGCACGAAGTAAAGTACCTCCAGGTAATTATGGATGA
>Ga0326758_100242_pt1 | contig 14636 bp, 13 predicted proteins | sample GCRJH_S_FD_207221 | JGI IMG/M metagenome (GOLD analysis project Ga0326758, IMG submission 207221) | Hot spring sediment microbial communities from Geyser Creek Basin, Yellowstone National Park, WY, United States - GCR.JH_S | ecosystem: Environmental > Aquatic > Thermal springs > Near-boiling... | reverse complement strand
TAACGATGCGAGAAGCTTATAAGACCTAAAGGGAGATTTGATGATGGGCCCGTAGCTCAGCCAGGTAGAGCGGCGGGCTTTTAACCCGTAGGTCGTGGGTTCGAATCCCACCGGGCCCGCCAACTTTGCGTTCAGTCCTCAATAGAATCGTGTACGTATCATTTACGATCTCCGCAACACCCATTTGCGATAAGTTTTTAAGGATGTTTGCGTGCAATTGGGTGGTGCGGTAGGCATGGTTGATTGTAACCTGTTAGACCTATCCCAGATAGGTGAGGAGCAGAGGAGAACCATTATTGAGTTTGTTAGGGAGAGGAAGGGTGTTAGGCCTAGGGACTTGGGCGTTACTGATGCTTATTTGCGTATGGTTAGGAATGGCAAGGCTAGGGCTGGCGATGGCTTACTATGCCAAGCCTTGAAGTACATCACTGAGGATGAACTAAGATTATTACTAAAAGGTATAGTGCCGGAGGCTAGGGCTAGCCTCAATGATGCGGTTAGGGTGATTGCAACGGCTAGGGTGGACCCGGAGTTTAGGGAGTTCCTGCTGGGCTTGATCAAGGAGTACCTTGGGGATTACATAACAACGCTTCAGCAGACCTGGCACGTGACTGAAAAAGACATTGAGGATTTTGTCAGGGCTAAGCGGTTAAAGGGCCTTAGTGATAAGACCATCCGTGATGAGGTTCATTATATTAGGGAAGCCCTTGCCGAGTTAGGTTGGAACCTGACTCCCGATGGTGTTAGGGAGTATTTATCAAGCCTTGCCGAGGATGGTGAGCACTACGTCCTCAAGCACACGACCTATTCTCTAAAGTCGTTCCTAAAGACAGTACTGAAGCCCAGAGACCCAGCACTGTTTAGGGCGTTATATGATGTGTTCACCGTGTATAGACCAAAGGGCAATAATAAAGCCAGGTTACCCAGTGTTGAACAACTTAGGCAGATTTGGCAGAACCTACCAACCACAGAATCTAGGTTTTACTTCGCCCTATTGGCGGAAACTGGGTTACGTCCTGGCGAACCATTCCTGCTGAGCATTGATGACTTGGACGTTGAGCATGGTGTGCTCAGGGTTGGGAAGATAACGGCAACAAAGAGGGCGTTCATAGCATTCATGAGGCCAGAGTTCTTGGATTGGGTTAGGAACAACTACCTCCCTCACAGGGAGGCGTGGGTTGAGAAAATGGGTAGGGCTTGGTTGGCGAGCAACCTCTTCAGCCAGGACGTGATTGAGACCGCAAAGCGTAAGTTAATACCCTTCGACCAATCGAGGCTTCGTAGGGAGATTAAGGAGACTGCCAGGCAGGTGCTTGGGCGTGAATTCGAGCTGTATGAGTTGCGTAAGTTCTTCGCAACCCACATGATAAGCCAGGGAGTGCCCGAGTCAATAGTGAACACCCTACAGGGCAGGGCACCACCCAGTGAGTTCAGGGTGTTGATTGAGCACTACTGGTCACCAAGGCACGAGGAGCTTAGGCAGTGGTACATCAAGCACGCGCCCAGGGTTTGTTGCTGAAAACTACCTACTAACTAATTAACTAGAACTACTAAGGACTAGGTGGTTGGGTGAAGGCGTCGGTTAATACGGTACCAGTAGGTACGGTACTAATAACCACCAAGTGCTAGGTGGTCATGGTAGACACATACTAGGTGGGCTTGAATGCCAGCGGGTGGGTGGTGGGTATCGGCAGGTACTAGTGGCTTCCTACGGCAGTCACTAGGTGATGGAGCGAACCACCCTATAGGTGGTGAGGTGGGGCAGGCACTAAGTGCTGTTGACTCACTAGTACATAAACTAGTACATACTCCCGGCACACTAGGCCTAGTACCTAAACCCCCACCTAGGAACCTAGGTAGGAGTACTTTCAATCCACAATCCACCACCTCGATCCACGGCCTTAGGAACTGGGCTGAGTACCTAGCAATAATTGCTGTAGGAGCAATAGCCGTACCCTTCGCAATGTACAACATGCGTAAAGGATTCAAAAGGATGATTAATCAGATGGCTCAGTAATGAAGCGCAATGCTTAAACTCACCAATAACTGCTTATTTCAATGTTGCTTTTGGATTGTTTTGCCCTGGGTGTTGGTTCATTAATTGCCTTCATGGGGTGTTTGCCCAATGAGTGCTGGTCGTGATTCTGGTGGTTGCTTCTTCGATGGGTTGATGGATTTGATGGACTTTGCCGCTAGGTATCGTAGGTTGGGTAGGCTTGGTTTTGATGATTGGCAGATTGTGAGTGAGGTTGCCAGTGCTGTTTCGAAGATGCTTAGGGAGGGTAGGGTGAGGGGTTGCCCAAACACTGAGGATATGATAGTGAATATTGTCGTGAGGACGCTTGATAATTTGGGTATTGATAGGTACTCAATAATGAGGGGTTACTTACAGGGTACTACGGAGGATGTTAGGAGGGTGCTGAGGAGGATATTCCCAAATGTTGAGCAAATAATTAGACCGCCACCCCACGTTGTTCGTGCACAACCAAGGGTTGTTAGTAGGGGTGGTGAGGTACCCATATACGTAGTTCCGTCAAACTATGGGTATGGTGGAGGTAAGGGCAGACCTAGGAGGCGTAGGCGTGGTAGGGCCATTGCCGGTTTCATAATCGGCTTGGTACTACTACTCATGGTCATTGGTGCTGCATGGTCCCTAAGGCACCCACCACAGACCCAACAAACAAGCGCCACCACCAGTTCAGTAAGCACACAGCCGAATTCAGCAGTCACGTACACGCAATCCACAATAGACCCAGCCTGGGTCTCCCAATTCATCAGCATCGTGAATCAGTACAGGCAGTCGAGTGGTGCCCCACCGCTACAGTATTGCCAGTGGTTGAGCAACTTCGCCTATGTTAGGTTTGAGACAATGATTCAGAACCCGGCAATAAGCCACTACGGCTTTGACCAGGACTTCAGCGAATACCTAAGCCAATACCAAAGCTTCCTCATGGTTGGTGAGGAGGCTCTGTACCCAAGTGGCTACACACCGAGTGAGTACGTACAGAACCTACAATCACAGGCACCACTCCATTGGGAGGAGTTAATGAATGGTAATTACACGTACTACGGATACTACATTGGTCATTGGCTGGCCTACGCGGTTGTTGGTTCATGCCCAGTTACCGAGATACCGGGCCCAAACATAGACATCCCACAGTACTTCCAATCCTACGGATGCTCGGTAGAGCTTGAGAACACCACGTGGTTGGTGATCGAGTTAAGTAATTGGTGCAGTGGCCCGGTGACGTTCCCAGTGTCCGTAATTAATGAGGGCCTATCACCGCAGTACTACGTATACTTACCAATACAGTACAACCTACCAACAAGCGATGAGTACGTTGAGTTAGGTGTGGACCTAAGCTCAACAAGCCCTGTTAGGTTGTTCGTGTTCACGCCAGACCAGTTCAACTACTTCAAGGGTCTCTATGAGCAGGAGGTTTGGTCCTTCACGGGTCCCGCATACTACTACAGTGGCGAGTCGACAACATTTAACACGGTGATTATGCTGAGCACAGCACAGCTAACCAGTGGTGGTTACTACCTAGTCATTAGCAATGTACTACCAAGCGCCCAGTACGCCTACATTGTTGGTAACGTGACAATAACATACACACCAGCAACACCGAATATACCGGCGCCCGGCATGCCGGTTGTTACTGGGTCGCAGACTCAATCACCGTACATCCAGCTACCAAACATAACAATACCACCGCCACCCAAAATCAACATAACGCCGCCACCCATAAACATAACCATACCCCAAATCAACATAACAATACCAACCATAAACATAACAGTTAACACGCAGCAAAACACGTAAAGCAACACGGCATGGGTGCAATGCTTAAAACTCATAAACACGCCATTTTGTATGGCGTCGGTTAGGGTGTACTTGGTTGTTTTGGTTGTGGTGGCTGTGGTGTTTGTGGTTCTCTGGTTCATGGCTTACACGAACCACACGGGCCTTGAGACTAAGTATACGAACCTACAGAACCAGTACAACACGCTCGAGGCGAACTACACAACCCTGAAGACAAACTACAACAGCCTACAAAGCCAGTACTCAAGCCTCCAAACCAACTACACAACCCTACAGAACCAATACCAAGCGCTGGAAGTAAACTATAATAACTTAATCACTGCATTTGCTAGTGCGGAGTCATACTCAGGGGTTTATTACCTAAATCCAGGGAATGTCACTATGTTTGAGATTGTTGTTCCTAATGGTTACAATGCAACCGTAAGCATTGGCGCATCAAGTAGTGACGTTATTGGCGTTTTTGTAGCCCCACTTGATGTATTCAATGAGTATGAGGAGGGGTTAATAACATCATGGACGCAAGCACCAGGCGTAACGTACTATACGGGCTATACTATTAGTAAATTAATCACATTATCGCCTGGGTCATATATCATTGTGGTAATGTGTGGTCCTACCAATGAATTCGGTGCCAACGTTTACGTAAACATAACCACAACACTCACACCAACCAGTTGATACGGCGGTGGCTAGATTGGCATTTCTTATTAAACCCTATGTGTTATTGCTTATTGTGGTTAGGTTTCCGCGCTTTCTTGAGCCTGTTCAGGGTGAGAGGCCGATTTGGTATGGTAGGTTGAGTGCTAAGTGTGTGCTTGGTTCTTTGGTTGCCTTCTTCATAATACTCTTGCTGGCGGTATTGCTCGGTGTTATACCGACCATAGGGCCTGCCATAGCCCTATTCCTCATAATCATAGACCTCATAATCCTGATAAGGGCCTTGGTTAGGGTCTCATCAACCGAGTACTTCATATCGAACTACAGGGTCTTTGTTAGGTATGGCATAATTAGGAGGGAGATTTATGAGGTTAGACATGAGTGGATTAGTAACTACACAATTAGGCAGGGCTTTATGGATAGGTTGTTGAATCGTGGCGATTTAGTAATCGGTACCCCCGGTCATTATAAGGGTTATGTGGAGATGAAGTGTGTGAGCAATCCAATAACCCTAAAGGACCTGCTCGAGAACGTCCTCCAGAAGTACAGGAGATGGGAGGATGTTAGGAATAAGTTGAGGAGGCTTGAGGAGGAGTTCGAGCTCGGTAGGATAGACCAAGCACGATACACAGAACTAAAGAACAAATACCAAGAAGAACTAGAAAAAATATGGGACTAAACAAAGCACAAACCTCAAAAACAACCACAAAACACCAACTTCCTTGTTGGTAACATATATACATTAGTAAGCTTTGATAATTCGAGACACTCGATCTAGTGAAGTACCTACGGTCAGTAGTAATTCGAGGCACTAGCCCTTGGAAAATCTTAGCCACAGTGTTTACCATATTATTCGCAGTAATGCTGGTTGCCGCTTTCACATGCCCTTTTAACTATTGATTTCTAAAGCCCTAAATCTCTGAAGACTCTAAACCACGGCACCTGGAACTGCCGCCAGGCTTAATCAGCTCCTGTTCGTATTAACTTTGTGGAATTATACCTCTAGCCTTAGGGGTTATGACATGCAGCATTGGTTGGAAAGCACAATTTTTAATTTAGAGGTAAGTAATTGAGGTGGTGGGCATGAGGTGGGCGTTAGTAACGGGGTTGGGCTTGCTGGTGGTTCTAGCACTGGTGGTGCATGCACAGGTGGTGGTGTCGCCGCCGACCAGTGGTTATTACTGTTCCTGGCAGTTGGGCTTGAACAGTAGTGGTTATTTGGTGGTTGTCGATGGTTCCCAGGGCACGTACAACCTGGCAGTACTTACGCAACAGGAGTACGAGACCTGGAGTGGTGGGCACCCAACGCCCGCTGTTTACTATAGCGAGGTCTCGTACGGGGCAGTCCTCGCAATACCAGTGGGTGCTGGGGATTACGTCGCTGTTGTCTACCCACTCAGCTCACCCACATGCCCAAGCATTGGGATAGGTGGTAAGGAGTACCTACCCATTGGCATTGCGTCCTACCCACTAGCTCCAGTAACCACCAGCGAGTTGATGGGATTCTTCAACATAACGGCAATAAGCGCCTACAACCCAAATGGTGAATCACAATTCGGCGTACCAAACAGCGGAGCATCCCTACAATTCAACGCAGTACTCGTTGTTGAACTAGCCAACGGACAGAAGCAGTACTACTGGGTACAAGACCTTTTGCAATTCATAACAAATGAAATGCAAGCTAGGGCAGTAGATAGCATAACAAATTTGACCAGTGCCCCAAGCATCCTTCTTAATCAGACAATACGTGGTAATGGTGGCGTCTATATTAGTGGGCAGAATTACTATTACTTCTATGACACGTCCTTTAGCAGTTACTCTCCGCCTTTTGCTGGTTATCTTGTTATGAAGGTATACGTCAGTAATGGTGTGGCTCATGTTGATTTCGGCTATGTGATTATCCAGAGCGGTACTCACCACCCGCCCAGTGTTGTGTGGTTTGATGATGTAACAATCATGCCCTATGGGCAAGTATCTAATGCGTACTTTGAGGTCAGTACAAACTTGATTGAGACGAGCACGGCTTATTATGGGGAGGATGCCGAACTCGTCTTTGCTGGGTATGCCAGTGGTGAGTGGGCTCAGTTCAGTGGCTTGTCCGCTGACTTGGCTATGGTTTATTGGAACGGTAGTGCCTGGGCTCCCCTACCCAGGTTGTTTGACTTTGGGGTGGACACTGCCGAGGGCTCTGCACCGAACATATCAGTTTCTGTGAGCAGTAACGGCTTTGCCACTGTGTCGCTGGGTTCATTCAGCCCTGGTCTTGTGGCTGGTGAGGTGCCTACCCCCGCCCTACCCATGACATGCGTGAGCTACAGCAACCCAGTCGCTAATCAGTACTTCAGTGGCTACATCACCCAACCCATGACCATTAACTTCCCAGGTACTGTGTACGTGGGTAGTGGCGAGAGGTACGTGTTCCAGGGGTACTTCGTCAATAATGAGTTCCTCACCAACTCCTCAATAACCATAACACCGAGCGAGACATGGTTCGCGCAGTACGATATAAAGCCAGTGTACCAACTCCAGTACCTCGTGTCCATCGTGTCCCCTCTACCCATATACGTCAACGGTGAGGAGGCTGTAAACTACACCGCCTGGCTAAGCCCAGGCTCCCAAGTAAGCATTGTGGCTCTCGATTACGTGCTACCAAACGGCACAATGTTTATACCTGGTGTGGGTAACGAGACATTGACAGTCAATGCCACAACCACGTTGGTGATTGCTTGGAGCCCTAGGTACCTAGTGACTGTAACGTCCACAATGCCCATTTACGTAAATGGGCAGTTGGTCAGCAACTACACGGCGTGGGTAAGCCCAGGCACCACACTGACCATACGGGCACCAACCTATAGTGCCTACGGCGGTTTAGTACTGTACCAACCGAACACCACCTCAGTAACCCTAACCATAAGCAAACCAACAAAACTAACAATAACATACACCCCAAACTACGATAGGCTATACATTGCGATTGGCGCCGCGGTGACAACAATAGTACTTGTTACGGTTATACCGATGAGCAGGAGAAAACAACGACGGCATTAAGAACTGGGCGTTTCTCAAGTCGTGCCTCGGTTGCATTAGGAACAAAGTTCCATTGACTCGCTGCAATGGGAACGTTTTATAAACAAAACCCACTTGGAATTGATTAACTATGCAACCGCAGTTGGCGGTTGGTTACGCCAGGGTGAGCCTGGAGACCGAGGACATCGAGAACCAGGTGCACGCTATCGAGGATTATGCCAAGACCAATGGCTTGACATTGGTGGGCGTGTTTAGGGATATTGGTGTCAGTGGTTCTAAGCCAGCCATGGAGAGGGATGGCTTCAAACAAATGCTGAATGCCCTTGAGTCCATGCCCGCAATAAGGACGATAGTTGTGTTTGACATTACCAGGTTGGGTAGGGATATGCTGGATGTTATGGAGACCTACAAGTTATTGACGGAGAGGGGATACAACATTTTGTTTGTCAAGCACCCCGAGCTCAACGTTATTCAATCCACGCCGCTTGCTGAAGCAATCAGGAAGGCAACCCTGGCAATGCTCAGCGTGACCGCCGAGATTGAGCGTGCCTTGATTAGCGAGAGGACCAGGTCGGCGTTGGCGAGGGCGAAGGCAATGGGTAAACATATCGGTAGGAAAGGGACACAAATACCTGCCGATGTCGTCAAACAATACCTAGCCCTGGGACTAACTAAGAAGTCCATTTATAGATTGTTGGTCCAGCAGGGGTTGCTCCGCTATCAGGAGAGGGGTATGGTTAAGGTTTTATCCTACAATCAATTCCTCCAGAGGCTTAAGTCGATGGGCTTGTGATTGATCCTTTAACCCTCAGTATGTCCATACATCCAATGGTGTTGTTATTCGGTATAAACGACAAAACTAGTACATTTATTACGCTCACCCAACTGGTGCATAAGTCGTCTAATCAATGCCATTACCTGCGCATCCTCTGGAGCCTGTATTGATTGTAGGAAAACCCAACTTCCGGATTACCTTATAATCAACGTAGACTAGCAAGGGTAACATTACATATACACTACCAGACAATTAATGCCTACCTGTGATCGCCCAATTTGTGAGGGCACTAAATACAATACCTAACCTATAATACCCAGCACCACCATTGTCGTTAATATGAAGGCCAGGAAACCCTAACCAAGTGATTATCATCATAGTATCTGCAGAAACAAAATACTTAATAAAAATATTTTGATAATTAGAGGTGATTGGGTATGGATCAGACCGAGATGATTGCGGCGTTGATCGTAGCATTTGTTCTCTTGTTGCCAGCTATTGTTAGGGTTCTTCATAGGGCTCGTCTAGGACCTCATTATCCAGTGCTGAAGTATTCCGAGGAGACAGACAAGAAGACTGGGAAGCATTGGCATGTTTACTTAATAAGTTCAAGGTTAAAAGGGTTAGAGTTCCTCTACGTGGTGCCCATCGGTAATAATAGGGTAGTAAATCAGAATTGCATCGCCGAATCAATAAATGTGCAGGAAGGCACAGCCGTCGCAGTGATGTGTCCGGAGCCTCTTTCGTCTATTTACGCAATAACTAACTATGCTTGGTTTTACTTTGGGGATCTTTCTTATCTTTCTCCTATGGGGGGAACGCGAGAAAGTTCTCTCGTTATTCTAGATCGAGTGAAAGAATTATGGTTCCACTACCAGATACAACTTTCCAAGCCCGTGAGTGAGAAGGAAATACGTGAAGTAATTGGTTACATTAACAATCGCCCACGAGTGGCTTGTGAAATAGCACCAGTCTTAGGGTACATTGACCAGGTCTCGAAAGATATTGTCACTAGCAAGACATCAGAGACTCAATATATTTGGGTAAGATGTCCGAAACCAATTACTACGGTGAGTATTAAGACTAGTAATGGAACAATTACAGGTATACCAATCGCATTTTCGCATCCGGGAATCCCTGTCCAGAAGAGGATTGTTACTAACTATCCGCCTAGAACGACACCCAGTGCTTGATTCATCCCGCATCAAGTGCTTAATCCTCAAAAACGCTTCCTTGGCACCTTCTTCCTGATTGGTGTTTGCTCTTTTAATGAGCCACGGCACTAACACGGTTAGTGCCTGGTACATGGTTTATAACCTCCCTAATCAATTACCCACGTGCCTAAGGGTAAGGGTTTTAACGTCAAGGAATCCAGGGGGCGATATAGGGAGGTTATTGTTGAGTGCGCTAAGTTCGCTAAACAATTCCCACGAGGACAAAGGCTTAGGGCGTATAGGGAGTGTTTAAAGCGTAAGCTCAGGGTGATTTATCAACCGGAGATGTGATCAATAATTAACTCACCCCACTTAGGCATTATACCCCAGCTGTCTATCGCCAAGTCCTTATCGCCGTAGCTTGATTTCTCCATAATCAATTGGTCATTACCTTCCTCATCGATGCCGTGGAAGCCGAGATAAAGCATGTGGTTCTCCCTATCCATTGCCAACAACCCTATGGATGGTTGTCCCCAGATTACTATACCATAGATCTCTGTGGAAGACAGGACAATGTAGACTCTTCGTAACCCCACAGGCATGATCTTGGTCCCCACAAGAACATCACCAAGTGGAACCTCCCACATGGTGGGAAGTGATATTAGCCTAGCGTCATTGAGTAGTTCATTTACATCCACCTCCTCATAAGCATCTTCCCAATTAACCACCATTTCCATCTTCAACATGCTCGTGAACAACGCCAGGGCAGCCTCTACCGTCCTACTCCCTGAGACATGACAACACCCTGCCTAACGGATTCCAGCAATTTCCTAACCCTCGATAACTCAGGGTAAGCTAGGATTAAACCCTCATAATCCTCTAGACCCACATGTGCTGCGACCCTCCGTGACTCCTGCACTTTCTTAACCATCACACCCCACCCCTTGGCTGAACAATATATATCTCAGCCAAGGCAGGGCACGAACTTCCACACTCAGGCGCATCTTACTCTCGTAACTTTCTTTCTACACATGTCTTTAAAACAAACGAAATTTTCACGTTCGCACACCGTTATAGATATAAACATTTTTGGCTAATAATTTATATCTAAATCGTGACACGATCAAGAAAGTGTCGTTTGTTTTAAAGACGGATATAATAGTAGTGGTGTAGAGATAAAATAACTGGTGCCAATATTTAAAAATGTAGAAAGTAATATTTAAAAACCTATAATGATAACTCCCCTGATCGCTATGTGGGATGTGGTTGATGCTTTTGTGGATATAATGTGCCTGGGTGATGTGCTTACGTTTGATGGGGCTTCCATAAGCTTGGGTGGTCGGTGGGTACGGATTAACTGTCCAGCAGATGGTGAATGCGAGGTAAGAAGTACAAGCCATAACCCGAGCAAACTCATGACGACCTACTGCAAGCTTTGGAGGGACTCAGACCTGTATGCAGTAACGAAGTCCATAATCCAGCGCCTAAAGAGGAGGTATGTAGACCCGGCAAGCATAACCCTCACGCTAGACCTTTCACCAGCCCAACCCTGGAAGCAACCTGTACAGTGGTCGCTCAAGGACTTCGATAACGCAAAGCTTGTAGTCAAACACGATATTTATGAAATAGAGATAAGCTCGCTCAACAAACCTAAGGCAGTCTTTAAGATACTCGGCGCCCAAATCATACAATACAACCTGGGGCAAGCAAAACCACAAAGCCAAACCCAGGAAATCACCCTCCTACTCAATCGCCTCTTCCGCAAGTACAAACCACATACAAGGAGAAAACAAACCCAAAACCCACTAACCATCATTCAACGCGTAATCCGGCAACAACTCCAGCAACAAACAAACAACACCTAACACCACCAACTATCTAACAGTGGAATCACGCCCTAGCCTTCCTTGCCTTCTTTTTTCTCCCCTTTTTATTCAGCACCTTGTCTAAGACGCTCTTTAGGGTGTAGATTTTCCTTTCATTAACCTCCCTCTCCAACCATATTGGTAGGCCGAAGATAGAGTGTCTAGGTATGCGGTCAATCCACTTGGGTTTTAGGGCTTTGAACCAGAATTTATCTCCGAACCAATACCTCATGTACTTCGCATATACCCACCTCTCGTAGGTTATTTCCTCGTAACCCCACCTGGAGAGTATGAACTCGGCAGTTGAGGCAACCTCATCGGGAAAATACGACTTATGGATAGCGGTCATGAGGACAACGCCCGAGGCGGCCCTGAGGACCCTATACACCTCCTTAAAGCCCTGATAAAGTTCGCGCATTTCTCCACCGAGGCTATACGCCTTCCTAGACACCAAGTCATCTAGGAAGAGTATTGGCTTCCTCTTCAGCTCATTCACGTGCTCAATTAATTCCCACACGTCGTTTAGGAAGCGCTTTAGGTCAGCCACCCCTGTGTAATACGCCCACCTATACTCCATATCCAAGCCGTCAGGCTTATCACAATGCCTACTCATACATAGTTCTCCGTAGTTCCTCTCCAGATGCTTGATGCATGTACTCAAATCCCTATCCACGTGGCTGTTGTGACAAACGGCCCTGATGATGGCCGCTTTGAGGCTATAGTAGGCGTAACTGGTCTTCCCAGTGCCCTGGGTGCCGACAATCATTGCAGCCACGAACGGCTTAACACCAATAAGCCCCTCAAATATTAAATTACTCAATGTTGTGTTATATAGGTAGTGCTGAAGCACGGCTAGGCTTTCCTCATCCATCGATTAACCACTAAAATAGGTGGTTATAAACCCGCGGGTCACCAAGCGCACAACATTATCATCAACGTCAATGCCCAATTCGCGGAATCCCAGGTGTGTTTAGCGGCAGATACCAGGGTAGAAACAAACCAATGCGCATAGGAGTGGATTAGGTACTTTATCTCTCGTAACTCTCTTTCTACACCCATATTTATATCAAATGATCTTTCGCGAACGAAGAACGGTTTAGATATGAACATTTTTGGCTAGTTGTTCATATCTATAACGATGCATGAACGTAGAAAGTCATTTGACATAAAGACGGGTATAGTGAAACACCTGTAGAGCTATTTTAACTAATTTAGTAGATGTAGTAGTACATCGGTAGATCCCCTAACTAATTAAAATGATAGCGTCCTTTCAGTATGGAAATACCTTCCTAAGGGTCGTGTACATGGCTATGCCTAGCGCAATTAGTACCAGGAGTATGAACGCCATAATGGACGCACCGCAGGCTTAAAGGAATTTCTTGATATCGTTGGTGCGGTACTGTGCCTCGCGTGGATAACCATTGGTGCGAAACTCCTTAACGTATATCTTTATGAACGAAACATCACGTAATACATCACTTAAGGCGGCGGGTAAAATAACGTCAATGCCGTATTCATAGCTATGAACCTCACACTTGGGAGTAAGTGGGCTGAACCTGCCAGGGGAGTTGCCGTAACGGCCGTGGCAACCAATCACAAACTCCGCATTTGGTAAAGCTTTGGCAACAGCTTCGGTGGATTCATCAAGCTTGTGTACAAACGACTCACCATATAGCTCCGCCAGGTATTCACGAATGATGCTACGTACAAAACCCAGGACGTAATAACCCACTGAGACGCTTATGTAATAACCCATCCAACCTTGACGTGGATTAATCACATGAGCCCTAATTACAAAACCACTCCCAACGAGGTTGGGAGTACCAATCCCATCACTGCCAATACTAGTAATGCCATTACTTGTAATACTGTTAATACTGTTACCACCATTACCAATACAACTACCGTGACGCGCGGCAATAGATAGGTTTTCTGTGTCTTGTAACGAAGAAGTGACGTGGTTTTTCACGGCTTTCCTGAGCGCCTTGCGGCGCTTTTCCGTGTCTTGTGACGGGAAAAACACGGGTTCTACCACGAGCGGGAATCCGAGCGCCGAAATCCTGGCTAACTCATTCCTCAATGCGTAAACCCCACGGCCCTTCTTAACAACGACCTTGCGATCCACCAGGCGCTTAACTGCATCGAAGATTTTACGATTAAGGTGGCCGCCGTGGTTTTGAATCCCGTACTTCCTCTCAATACATGCAACAACGTCGGCTATCCTGAATAGGTACTCAAGCCCGAGTTCCTGCACGCAGACCAATACGAATTTCTCCCACGGACCTAACCTAGCCAGGACAGTCGCTAGGCGTTTTCTAGTCCTCCTCAGTATTCTCTTAACGCGAGGGCGACTACCTCCAGTAAAGCTTTTAACCTCCCATGCAGTATCACTTCTGTCAGCTCTCTCGTCCCTCACCCCCTCCCCACCTCAAGACTTGCCATCACGATTATGCTGATACGTTAGTCGGCCTCTGTGCATTGGTTTGCAACAACCTAGGATCAATTGTAAGGAGTACAGTGAGTGGTTTGTCCTCAAGCCACGCTGGCAGAAAGAACTGCTTAAGCTTCGACGGAATATTTACGTAAATGTAGTCCCCGCCCTTCCTCCTCAGTAACGTTGTTGTGAAGTGAATACCTAGATCCATAACATGCACCGCGACAAACGAGCCAACGAACTTACTTAGTAGCTCGTACGACTCCCTATTGTGCCTGCGACGTACGATAATTAGAATCCACTTACGACCGTTCTTGACAACGTAGGCTAACAATGCCAGGGTGATAGGTAACAACAAAGCAGCATTTATAAACGACTTAACTGAGTCTTCACCCTGTGATGACACCAGAGCCCCTGGATTCGTGATGATGTGGGGCATATCCGCACCCATCCACGCCACCCGGTTGCTGAATTACCTTCCCATTTAAAAACCTACTCTTATGAACCGTAAGCTTTTTAAACTTCTTTCACGAACGTCCAACCGAGGACGGTGCTCGTGCAGTATGTACGTAAAAGTTGTTTATAAATCTTACTATCGTGGCACGGAGACCCCGAGGGACCCCTCACGGCTCCTGGAACAACTTGCAAAACAGTAAGATTTAAAAAGGAGTTTAGTTTCAGGGGATCGTTTACAGACACGCTGCCTAGGGGCCGTGCAATTGGGTGACACGAACGTAAAACCCATTTACGGCAAGACCTGGCTTTACCTATGGTTTTGTAGGCTTTTAACCCGTAGGTCGTGGGTTCGAATCCCACCGGGCCCGCTAACTTTTCAATTTAGCATCTAAACAGTCTGTTTTATTAATACCTGGTTTCGTAGGATGGGGTGGACGAGGTATTT
>Ga0326758_100239_pt1 | contig 14806 bp, 21 predicted proteins | sample GCRJH_S_FD_207221 | JGI IMG/M metagenome (GOLD analysis project Ga0326758, IMG submission 207221) | Hot spring sediment microbial communities from Geyser Creek Basin, Yellowstone National Park, WY, United States - GCR.JH_S | ecosystem: Environmental > Aquatic > Thermal springs > Near-boiling... | reverse complement strand
ACAACCTCAATCGTGTCATTTGTAATGATGTTCACTCCAACGAAACCATCGATAGTGAATACCTTGGGTATGTATGTGATTGTTACGTTTGCCGTCCCAAGCACGGGTATAGTTATGCAGGAATCATTTAGTATATAGGGCATTGGCGTACCGTTAACGTAAAGCGACACGTAAGATTGGGGCATGGTGGGTAGGGTTAGGTTTACGAAACCACCCGTCAACGTGGTACTCAAGCTCATCATTGGTGTTCCATTACTAAAAATCGTCAAAACCCACACAAACAACAGTATCAACATACTTAAGCCTAGGCAGTAAAAAATCATTATTAAAAAGGTTCCCCACCCCGGGGAGGCCCTAAGCCGGTGGGTGGTTCGTCATTGCTCGGCGATATGCCTGGTCAGCACCCACTTGAGGTTGTGTCGCTAAGCAGTCTTCTACTCCCTTTAGGGAGGTTCCACCGCTCAGTCGTATGAGGACTCAGCACCCACCACCTACTCCTACGCCAGGCTTAAAAACCCCTTAGTTCATTACAGTGCGGCGGATTATGCCCGCTCTGGTGGCGATTACACGTGGCCCGCACCCCTAACACCCTTTTTGATAACGGCCTTGCCGAGGGCAGCGGCTAACCTCAGAGATCCTCATGTTTTAGTAACTCTTTTAAAGCCTAGAAGGCAGTGTGGGTCTGTGGAGGCACTCGAACTCGTTGGTAAGTGGATTGAGGAACTCACGCCCTACGCAGAGTCCCTACCGCGTGCTTCTAGGTACAGGCTGTACAAGGCGTTTTTGGCATCGTGCAAGCCAGAGGGCGTGGGGAGGGTGGAGAGGTCGCTATACCTGAGGTGTGGGGACTACTACGCCGCAGTGCCGGGCGGGTTGTGGGGCCTGTTTTGGAGGCTCAGGTACGGCGATTTAGGGCGGGGCATGGAGTTTGCGTTGTATCATGACTACACGAGGTTTGTTGTATCGCCCATCACGGTGTTCGTGCTTGTAACCATACCGCTCGAGGTCGGTAGGTGGCTAGGCGACTTGCACGCGGTACGCGCGGAGCCTGGGAGGATCGAGCTAGAGGTGTTGCTCAGGGGTGCGGAGGAGGGCGTGGGCGGTGGGGTGTGCGCGGTGTTGGGGATGGTCAAGGCCGTGTGCTTGAGGCGCCGCAGAACGACGTGCTTCATGGGCCCATCGTACTGGCGCACCACTCCCATCACGCCACCGCCTGGGTGCGCACTCAAGGAACTCTACGAGGAAGTGGGTTGCCGGCCGATCTGCCGCCCAGACGTGGAGTACCTATCACGCGCCGCCCTGGCCGCAGTGCTAAGCAGCGATGTCGTTACAGCCTTCGGCAAGTACGTCGAAGGCGTCGCCGAGCTACTACATAGGGTGGTTGGGCATGGGCGCTAAGGCGCAGTCCCAGGGGGTTTTCGTCTTGATAGGCCCCTTCGGTGTTGAGTGGGCCGGCGAGAAAAGGGTGCTCGTGAGGTACAAAGGAGAGAGCATAGTATCGAAGCAGGAGCTTTGGCTTGATGCATCTAGAATCCACAATGCGTATGTCGTGGATGAAAAGTACTACTTCATCTACGAGACCGAGAACGTGGACTACTACCTACAATATGCAACCAAACTACCCGAAAACGCCAGTCAAGTCAATGTGTTGAAGGCACCGTATGGTTGTAAGTATAACGAGGATGAGGATGAGGAAATCATGACTAATGAGGAGGACTGTTGGGAAATGCACCTCGCCGACGGCGTGGAGTGGCTCTACAGGGAGTACAGGATACCCAACGATGCCGACCCAAGCACGGCATTGAGCGATTACAAGCCAGACCTCAGCAATGCCAATGTTATCCTCAAGCTCCTGGAGAGACACGGTATTAAGGTGTGGACACCATGTAGGCTCATTGAGGTGAGAAGTCTCGGAGAAGGTGTTGATGCTTACAGTATTAAGTACAGAGACATCATAGGCTTTAACTACTGCTTCTTCTACGACGACCCATGGCCAACTGCAACGAGACTCCTGAGGCTTAGGGTTTACTACACGAGTGATGGTAAAATGGTTGCCGCGAGGACGCTTGGTGATGTACCCCCGAGCGAGGTCACTGATGAAGAGCTCAAACGACTCGATACAAGCGAGGTTTTAGCAATCGCCGCGGAGTACGATGATGGGGATGCCCTGGAGATTCTACGGAGGGCCGGGGTAAGGCCCAGTGAGTTCTGGCTCCTCAATAGTAAGCCGGGCCTAATCCCATACTTCGCGGACGAGATAGTGGCTAGGGCAATTGAGAAGTTGAAAAGCGATGCGGATGCCTATAAGAACCCACATTACTACGAGGTTAATGAGAAGATTTTGAGTGTCGCTAGGAGGGAGCTTGTTGAGGAGTATAATAAGTTAATGAGCGAGGTCATGGCGAAGTACGAGGAGTACGTGAGGGCTGAGGAGGAGGGGAGGCGGAGGGAGGAGGAAGAGAGGAGGAGGAAGATTGAGGAACTGGCAAGCAAGGTCAAGGCGGAGCTAGAGAGGCGCGGTATCATGGTGGGTGCCGAGGTTGAGGTGAAAATTGATGAGTTTGGTATTGAGGTGAAGGCGATGAAGTCCCTGAGCAAAGCTAAATTCAACGAGTACCTCAGCGTAATGAAAACAAATGGGCTCAAATACAACCCGAAGAGGAGGTCTTGGTACCGCTACTTCACGTAGCAACGTTTTCCAAAACCCCCGTAGATTGGTTGATCAATGTTTATTCGAGTCGTTAAGCGGGTAGTATAGCCGATCCACGAACCGTGAAACAACACCTCATTGTAACCGCCCCGCAACTGCACAGTGTTCCACGCATTTGGCAGCGGCGCGTATGTACTAATGTAATCACTAGGTTTACAAACCCGTGGTTTAGGGGGTATGGTATATGGAGGGATTACGCATGTAAGAGTGAGGGGGTAGGCATGAAGCGAGTCCTAGTCTTTATCGAGGGTTGGGGTTGCAGGAAGAGGGGAAAGCGGGAGTACTGCCGGGTCGTTGTGAATGACGTGTTTGGCAATGACGTTGTTATTAAATTCTGGCGTAATTACAACAAGGGCAACAAGGTGTTGCCTATCGATGATGACAGGGCGAACGCCATCGGCGTCCTGGTCGAGTACTTGCGTGGTGGTTACACCCACGGTATTGCGATTGTTAAGGACATGAGGGTTTGGGCGCTGTTTAGGAAGTACATCAAGGCAATGAACAATGGCGGGGACATTTGTTGGTTCATTTGGGATGAGGAAACAAGGAGGAAATGCTATGCAGTAACATCAACATCGGATGAGTACCGAAGAACGAAGTTGAGGAATTTCAAGGTAATTCTGGCAGAGAGATTTTGGGCAAGGCGTGAGGAGATACTAGAGATTTTGCGTGGTGCCCTGGATTTCATGGTCGGTGTAGAATTGAGCAGTAAAGAATTAGCCTTATTAATCAGACAAGCCCATCAATAAATGGAGGGGTGAGGTTGCCTGGTCCACCGGCTCATCAGCTCCTCCAGGTCCGCCAGGTAGCTCAGCGTTGGGTGTACCCCTCCGCCACCAAGCGTTAAATCTAAAAACCTCATGCGCTCAAGCCTTTTCGGAGGGGTTAACTCGCACGCGGCACTCAACACCTGAGCCTGGGAAGCAATGAACGCACCCCTCCACCAAGGCACTAGTTTTAAAAACCCTAATATACCTAAATCCCTCGGAGGGGTGGGGTAGCCTACCGGGAGAGCAATGGCTCACATCGGTTCGGTTCATCTCGATGAGGAACGTTCCCCTCCGCCAATCCTTTAACACTATGTTTATAAGCATGCTTTTGGGTGTAGGGCTGTATGGAATTCAGGGATGTGGTTATAGGTTGTGGCCCGATCGATGATGAGGTGGAGGCGGTTAAGGAGGCGATAGAGTACTTGATAATGGCGAGGGACAGGATAAACACGGCGTTAGCGTGCACCCGTGAGAGTGAAATCGATGACGTGTTGATGCAGTCGCGTAATGCGATTGATTTAATCATAGGCGCAGTCACGTCAACAATGAACAAGCACTACAGGGTAAAGATAAGGGTGGACGAGTTCCGAAGGAAGGTTTGGCTAGAGGTTCAACCAGGCCCTTGAGTAATTGGTAAGGCGATTTCAACGCAGTGCCTATGGAACCGTGGGTTTATAGTGCGCTTTGGGGCTACTATGTTGTGGTTAATTTTAAAATTAATCTAAAAAAGGAGTTTACTCCTTAAGGCTCCATCAGGCGGTGGTGGGCTATGGATGATTGGTGCCAATATCGTGACTATGTGGTGGAGGTCGCGCCCGGCGTCGGGGTCGCCGTGAGGAGGCGATTGCTTTGTATAGAGGATTATGTAAAGGACAGCGTGTTGCTGTGGCTGATTGCGAGGGGTATGAAGAACCTGGTCTTGCGTAACAAGGGGAGTGCAACGTGCCTAAAGGTCTCTAAGGTGTTGGGGGCATCATTCCTCGATGAATACGGCCAACTCAGTGTGTACACGTCGTCTGAGGTACCGTGGCGCGCCTATAATGTACTACAGAGGTTGAGTGACGAGGGACTTCTGAGGAAGTACAACAGCCACTGCTTCATGCTGGACAGGCAGTCTGCGCTGTGGGATGTTGTGGCGCACTCAATGACGTGGGAAATAGCGTGTTTCCTGAGGAGCCTTTATGGCCAGGGACATAGAGTCATGAGGGGTGCCGGTCCTCAAAGAAATCCTTATTAAACTGGTGAAACCGAAAACAGTTCGCCGGGGTGGCCGAGCCTGGCAAGGCGGTGGGCTGCAGACCCACTTCACCTGGGTTCAAACCCCAGCCCCGGCTCTATCGTGGTTAGGTATTCGAACATTGCCTAGGCCCTGTCGAAAATGCCGTTCAATATTGGCAGGCAGTATCATAGGCATACTTTACATTTAATCGATGAGCTTCTTTACCCTCCTTAGGAATGACTGGTAAGTGAGTACCTTCGCCTCGCCCTTTTCCCTGTACCTCAGGTACCCGTCTGCCACCAATAACTTGTAGATGTCCCTGTATGATAACCCCATCTTCCTGTACTTCCTAACGAGTTCAATGGGGATGTCGGCGCCCCTACGCCCAATGTGCCTACCCATCGCCTTCGCCCTCGCCAGGGCTGATTTCGTCCTCTCACTAATCAACGCCCTCTCAATCTCCGCGGCCACGCTTAGCATTGCCAGGGTTGCCTTGCGAATTGCCTCGCCCAGGGGCGATGCTTGGATGACGTTGAGCTCGGGGTGCTTGATAAACAATATGTTGTACCCACGCTCCGTCAATAGCTTGTAGGTGTTCAACACATCCAGCAGGTCCCTGCCTAGGCGGGTGATGTCGAAGACAATGATTGTCCTTATTGCGGGCATTGACTCAAGGGCAGCCAGCATTTGCCTGAAGCCCTCCCTCTCCATGGCAGGCTTAGAACCACTGACACCAATATCCCTAAACACGCCCACTAGGGTTAGGTTGTTGGTTTTTGCGTATTCCTCGATAGCGTGGATCTGGTTGTTTATGTCCTCGCTCTCCAGGCTAACCCTGGCGTAGCCAACCGCGAGGGCTCCTGCGCTCATTGTGGTAACCGTGGGATCCCGGGAATATAAACCCAACGCAAAAACCCAGGTTCAGTGCAAAGCCTTTGCGGGGAAGGGGGCGTTTCCGCCACGAGCCACCCCACCGATCGACGCGTTTGATTAAAAACCCGGGGTTTTACGCAAACTCTGTTTGAGGAATTAATTTTATTTACCCCAATCATTAATTATGGGTATCATGCTGCGGTGAGAGGCTATGAAGCGTGTGCTGGTGTTCATGGAGGGGTGGGGATGCAGGAAGAAAGGAAAGCGGGGGTACTGTAGGTTTGTTGTTAATGATGTTGTTACCGTCACACTCTGGCGTAATTACAGCAGAGGTAACAGAGTAGTGCCGACTGATGATGATAAGGCAAGTGCTGTCGGTGTCTTGGTTGAGTACCTGAGGGGTGATTACGACTGGGGTATTGCCATCGTCAGGGATGGGCGGACAAGCGATCTGTTCAAGCACTTCATTAAGGAGCTACACGAAGGTAAGGACATATGTTGGTTTATATGGAACGAAAAGGTGAGGAAAACGTGCTATGCGGTGGCTTCAACGCCTGATGAGTATCGTAGGGCCAGGATGAAGCACTTCAAGATTATCCAAACAGAGCGTTTTAGCATGAATCGTGAGGAAATGCTTAAGATTCTACGCGATGCCATGGATCACATTGTCGGCGTTGATTTAACAATCGAAGAGTTAGAGTTATTAATCAGGCAAGCCCGCTCATGAACGGAGGGGTAAGGCAGTCTGGTCCTCAATATCCGCCTGGTGGCTTAGCGTTGAATGTACCCCTCCGCCAACACTTTTATTAATCCCTTATTGTAAGGAGCACTTGGAGGGGTGGGGTAGCCGGAGAGAGCAATGGTTCTTTTCGGTTCGCGGTGTGGAACGTACCCCTCCGCCACAAATTCTCTTTAAGTACTATAGCACAAAGATAAGGGTGGGCAGGTTTCGAAAGAGTGCTTGGTTTGAGGCCCTAAACCAGGGCCTTGGGTGCTCGGTAGGCCAAATTCAGTGCTATGTTTATAAAACCGTGAGTTAATGCGCGCTTTGGTATGAGCAAGCTAACTTTATACTCGAATAGGAGTGGGTTTGATGTTGTGGTGGATGCGGGGTCGCTAAGGGTTATTGAGCCTGTGTACGTCGTGAATGAGTTTGACGGTTATGATGGTTATAGCGCAACGTGGGAGTTAGACCCAAGCGAAATGTACATATTCATTCGAATATTCGAAATGAAGGGTGGTGATTACGACGTATGGGCCTGCTTGGGTAAGGTTCCTGAGGACAATGCCGTAGCTTGCGAAAGGAGGTACCACTTCTGGGCTAGGTCTGTATCGACTGGCGTTGGTAAGGCGTTAAGGGCCATGAGGTTGCTGAGGGATGATGAGGTATGGCTACCGTTGATTTGAGGGAATGGAGGGAAATACTGACGCCGTGCCCGATGATGCCCGAGCCAGTGGCATCATACGTATTCTTCGTGAATTCCCTAAGCGATGCGAAGGCTAGGATTATCGAGGTGCTGGGTAAGTACGGCATGCCTTACGTTACTTTCCCCGATGACAACAACATAGTGACATGCCGTATGCGGTTCATCCTCGACCGTGAAGACAACACAGTCACGTTTGCTTTAGACCCCGACCACGTACGGATCGGTCTCTCTCAAAACCCCTCACAGGTACTGGATGCCGTGAGTAGGAAAGCAATGGAGATTATTGAGTTTGCAATTGCGTTACTTAAAGAGGTGGGTTTAGTGAACAATGAGAATGAGGCTAAGGTTAGGGAGTCAATGATCAGGAGCTGGGGCGAGTGGATTGAGGTTCCCAAGGCATTACTGCCGATTTTCCTAGGCAAACTAATGGGCAGTGGTTGAGCCTGCATTGTTAAAATCAGTAACTGCATCCATAAGCGCATTGAGGGGGCGGCAGAAATCTTTATTAAGTTGATGGGTTAGGCAGGGCGCGCCCATCACCTGTGCGGTTTAAGATCAACAATATTTTTATTTTTGCGTTTGTGGTTAAGGGTTGGGGCTATGGCAACGATGAAGGGGTTGGAAGCCATCGGGATTGCGGTTGGGGTTATATCGTTTATGTTGAGCACAATCTTTAGCGGTGTGGTGGCGCTCGCGAGCATTTCCTGGGACCCGCCCTTGGCTTTGCTGATGCTCATTGTTGCGCCCGGCTCGTTCACACTTGCCATGGACTCCCTACTCTTTAGCCACAGCCCCAGTAGGTGGGGTATGTGGGTTGCGGTGGCTATTGCGGTGATGCTCATGCTCAGTTACGTATTTGCGCCCGCGGTTTACGGCGAGCTGTTTATGTACGAGTCCGCGCCAGCCATTGGGCTTTGCGCAACAGGTGTCTTCCTCACCTACGCATCCCTAGTGGTAGGTCTCGCAGCCCGCCTGGTCACGCTCTTCATAAGCCGCCACCGCCGGCAATCACAGTAAGCCCTGGGCCTTGACTACACTAGCGAGGTCACCGCCTCCAAACAGGAATTTCAACTCAGCCAGTAGGACGCGCCTCATGCCGAACGCACGCCCGGTGAATAACTCGCCGTACCTAGCCCGCGCCTTAAACCCAACACTCAACTCAACCTCCCTCACCCCACTGCTTGTGGCGAACCTAAGCCACCTATTATCCACAACGTACGGGTCGGCAGCCCTAGCACCAAGCCTGGCAACCTCAATGATCTCCCTCGCCTCGGGGAAATCGAGGCACTCCCCCAGCCTGGAGAGGTACAGTGGCACCCTATGCGCGTCCACCCCCTCCTCACACGAGTCTCCGTGCACGACCACTAGGTACTTATGTGTGTGGTATCGGTCGCGGGACAGTTCGGCACATAGGACGCCATCCCTACCGCACACTGGGCACTTGACGGTGCCGAAGTCTATACCCAGGAACTCCCCCAAGCTCGTGATTAGGCGATTACCTTTGCGCGGGCGGCGTGGCATTGGGCACTTGCAAAGAGCACTTTCTTATAAGGGTATTGTTTGTAGTGGTGGGGTAAGGCGTTGATTTTGAGGTGAGGGAGAGCCTTAGGTGGGGGTTAGGTAAGCGGGCAGTAAATCGTTAAGGGACTTTTAAATGTTCGGAAACACGGGGATGGCCGTAAACAAAACACATAAATTAAACTGCGGTTAATAGGGGTCAATGCCCAAGTGCCCACACTGCGGCTCAGAGGATTTAACACGGATCAGGACGTGGATGTTCATTGTTTATGATGTTACGCAGTACAAATGCAATAAATGCGGTGGGACATTCCTGCACTACGTAAACACCAGAGGCGAAGGCGAGCCTGAAGAATTCTACATTTGGGTCAAGACTAGGCCCACCGAGACTACTTGATTACTATCTCAAAAATACCCAGCCGCCTCCGGAGGAGGCGGTAAGTGGCTTAAATACTTACTTGGGGCTTTGTGTTTTGGTATGCCGATTGATGTTGAGGAGGTAGAGGGTGTCGGTAAGGCCACAGCCCAGAAGCTCAGGGCTGCTGGCTTCACCACGGCGGAGGAGGTCGCCGTAGCGAGCGCTAAGGAGCTTGCTGCAGTGATCGGTAGTGAGGATAGGGCTAGGCAGATAATTGCGGCTGCCCAGCAATTGGTCGGCTTCAAGCCGTTCATGACTGCCCTCGAGCTTTACGAGGTGAGGAGGGGCATTAGGCGCATAAGCACTGGCGTTAAGTCCCTCGATGAATTGCTCGGCGGCGGCATAGAGACTAAGGCGATCACCGAGGTTGTCGGCGAGTTCGGGAGCGGCAAGACGCAGTTGTGCCACCAATTAAGCGTGATGGTTCAGTTGCCCGAGGAAAAGGGCGGCCTTAAGGCTAAGGCGCTCTATATAGACACCGAGAACACCTTCAGGCCCGAGAGGATAATGCAGATAGCCAAGTACAGGGGCCTGGACCCGCAGGAGGCCCTCAGGAACGTACTCTACGCAAGGGCATACAACAGCGACCACCAAATGATGATTGTTGATGAGAGCAGGAAAATAATCGAGAAGGAGGGCGTAGGTATAATACTCATTGACTCACTAGTCACACACTTTAGGAGTGAGTACCCAGGTAGGGAGAACCTCGCGGAGAGACAACAAAAGCTTAACCACCACATCGCCCAACTGCTCAGGATAGCCGACATCTACAACATCGCCGTCGTAGTCACAAACCAGGTAGTTGCGCAGCCAGACGTGTTCTTCGGAAACCCACTTAAACCGGCTGGCGGCAATGTTGTGGCTCACGGAGCGACGTATAGGGTATGGCTTAGGAAGGGTAAGGAGAACGTGAGGATAGCCAAGATCTTTGACAGCCCCTACCACCCAGAGCGTGAGGTTGAGTTCAAGATCGCGGCAGAGGGAATCGTGGATTAACACACCAAAAACAACCTTAATTAAAATCAAAACAAAACCTATAAGTCACACGAATTAAGAGACACCGCTCCCTAGAGGGAGTAGAAGGATTTAGGCCCGCCGATGACGCCCGCGTTCGTCTCTGGGGGCGAAGCTCCCTAAAGGGAGTAGAAGAGGGATCGAGCGTGGGAAGAGGTGGGCCGCCTTTAGGTTTATTCGATTTTTATTTATTATCGCGGGTTAGGCTGGTTTTGATTAAGTAATTGATTAGGGGCGTGTTTTTAATTAATTATTCCTCTAGGAACTCTTGTTCCAGCTCTTCCCACTCGTGCTCCTCTTCCTCCTCCGCCCCCTCCTCTTCTAGGAAGTCTTTGATTATCTCCCTAATGGCTTCGGACCTGCTGGGGAACTCCCCCCGTTTGACTAGTTCATCGAGCTTCTCAACCAGGCTCTTCGGCATGTGTGCACATACTATAACCATCTTTTCCTTCTCCCCCTCGGCTTTCTCACCCATCACATGCTACCGCCGCCCACCTGTTTATAACCTTAACAATTAGGTGGCATCAGAGGATTTGGGTTAGGTTCCACGTGACTGCGTATACCTTAATTAGTGACCACGTGATGAACAGCGGGCTCAGGGGCCTAAACTTGGCGGCTAGGTAGTAGAGCAGTGTCGCTACTGCTTGGTACAGGAGTACGGCTGCTAGGCACGCCAGGTAGTTGTTGTGTATCAGCCGAGCCCACGCCCCAAGCTCGGCGAGCCCCATGCTAAACGCTATGTACGATGTTGACAGGTCGAGCGAGTTTAGGAGTGTCGCCACCCCATACGCCAGCCTAAGGTCTATCTGCAACCTCACGGTGGGTGTTCTCTTTTTTCTGTTTTAAAAGAGTTACTAAGCCGTGGTGCCCGCGATATGGGGAATAGAAAAGAATAAATATTGAGTAATTGAATTAGGCGCGTGGCGTATAAGGACAGGTTGAGGGAGGTCTTGCTGAACAACGTGAGGGAGCCCTTCAAGGGCAAGATCGATGAGTACCTGGAATTCCTGGACAACCTCTTCGATAGGTGGTGGAACGGTGATGAAAAGGTTAGGGAGAAGTACGCATACCACGTCGCAATCCTAACGGCCGACTCCGACAAGCACCTCGTGGTCAGGGCTAAGGTGGACAGCTACTACGCATACCTAGTCTACAAGGGCTACGTAACGGCCTACAGGCTAATGAGGGACAAGTACGTGGCGGGTGCCGAATCACTCTACTCGTGGTTAAGGATGTACAGGGCCGTGCTGGGGCGGTGGTGGGCGTAAGCAATGCACTTATTTAAACAAAAGCGGCAGCTACCGCGTGGGCAGCATATTCGATTTTGTCTTCGAAATCGAGGAGCAACGTGACTGGCAAACCAAGCCAGGCTGCTCAAGGAACCCCTTCTCCTGCTTCTTCTGCCACCTGTTGAACGTCTTCAACGTTAGGAGGATCCTCGATTTGAACTACGGGGTCGGCGGCTTCTACGTCGCTCGCCCCCACCTCGACATCACGGGCGTCGACATTAGGAGGTGGGATTGGTTGGTTGAGCCTAGGAGGTTCATACAGGCCGACATGGAGGAGGCGCTGGGCATGGTGGAGGGCGAGGTTTTCGATGCCGCGGTCATGGACCCACCCTTCACCACAAAGCCTTCGTCGAGGATTGAGGAGAGCGGTAGGGAGTACCTCTACTTCGGCAATGTGCCGTTCCCAAAGATCCTTAGGGCAATAAGGATGGTTAGGGAGAGGGGTATTGCGAGGTACGTCATCCTCAAGTACATGCCGGCAAGTGTTGATGAGGAAATCGAGCTCCTAAGGCTGGCTAGGTACAGGGTGATGTGGAGGTTCACGCACAGGGTCATTGCCGTGAGCGATGGGAACAAGGTGGTCAGGAACTACACCGAGTTGTTCATTATATGATGGCGCGGCAAGCCACACCCTCAAGGTGGCGAGGGGCCACCCAATGAGTGTAACACCAACTCCCTCGCCTCCTCCACAATGTGCGCCTTGTCAACCACCGCCACCTTTTCCGCATGGAGTACTTGCCACTCCGATTCTAAATCCGTGCTTATGCGTAGCTCCTTTATTGTGACTACGTAGTACGGCATCCACGCACTCCTCCTCCAAACAATGATGACAATGTACCTGCCAGGTTTTAATTGCCAAACGCACCAGCCGCGGGCACCGTCCTTAGAGGTGTACGATAGGTGGGGCGCAACCTCCACCAACCCGCCGCCCCTCACCTCGTAAATCCACGTCTCGTTCCTCGGCCCGTAATCCGTCCGCCAAAAATACGCCCTAAAGTCGTAGGTTCGCCCCTCCATCACGCCCTACCCCTGTTTGGGGCTTCTTAGGCGCTGCATCAAGTCATCGATTGAGGAGACAACTATGGCACCCCTCCCAACAAGTATATTGAACGCCCTTTGAACCAGCTCATCCCCCACCAACGGCTTGAATATGTATGGGGGTTTCCCCAATGACACGGCAGCGTCTACCGTGTACTGCGTCCCACAGCATGCAAACCTGGCCGTCCCGCTTCTGGCCTCAATAACAACCACCGCATCTGCCACCTCTGCAATCTTCCTGTTCCTCTCAACGTAACTACCCCTCCTAGTGGGGTCCGAGGGCCTAATCACCCTAAGCGGCGCCTTGAAGAGCTTGGCGTAGTGCTCTGCGTAGTAGTCAATACCCCTCGCCCCACCTGTCACAATGCCGAACCCAGCCATTGCTAATGCCCTAACGACGTCCTTGGTAAGCCTAACGGCGGCTGGCGACGGTCTCCTAGTACCCACAACCGCGATCCACCTCATCGATTACCATGATTACACCAAGCCTAATAAACCCCTAACTACCATGTTTCTCCATATCGCGGGTACCACGGCTTAGTAACTCTTTTAAACCAGAAAAAGGAATTAAAGGGTGGTGTGGGTAGCATGCCCCTCGGGAGGATTGGTAGGAAGTACCTCTTTAGGAAGTGCATTATTAACGGCCTCACAGAGGAGTTGAACGACAAGAGTGCACTTATGATTGGCATTAACTACATCATAGCCTCACTCTTCTCATTCCTCATTGCCGACTACGGAACAAGCCCAATAGGGGTTGGGGTTGGCGTGGCGAGCCTGTGGTTCTTTCTAGTTATAATGCCCCTACTACTCATTTACGGGGGTGTTAGGTTGGGTTGTAAATACGTCCTCAGGTACAGGAGCCAGAGGGAGTGCGAGGAGGCTTGTCTGGGCTTGGACGCATGCATTGAGGAGTGCCGTGAAGCCTTCAGGAGGGCTCGGTTAAACTAATGTCCCCCTACTCCCTTAATATTTAATTAGCCACAACGCCTTCCTCACCTTCCTAATAATCACAGTGTTCCTAAAAGCCACGTAGTTCGTTTATTAAAATCATTTTAAGTGTTTTCTTTAATTTGGCGATCTGCATCAGCATCATGGCACCCCATCTGAAACTCCCTAGAGAGTGTAGAAGTTGGCGATAGTCTCAGCGGCGCACGCACAGACTGAGTCTCCCTAGAGAGAGTAAGGAATAACTATATTAGGTAGTTCTCTTACTCACTCTTGATGAGTTCGGCGCGAGTAATAATGGCGGTGGTTTTAACCATAGCCCTAGTCTCGGCGCTGGTCTCAGCGGTGGCCCTAGCGCAAGGTGCCATCCCCACCCCACCCTATGTGGCGGCATCCCCCTTCGTTAGCCTAAGCGCCAGCCAGGTCGGCATAATTGTTGCGCCCCAGAACTCCACCTACATACTCAATGCACTCAGCAACGCCAGGCACTGCGTCTACATAGAAGCTTACGAATTAACCTACCAACCCCTGGTCAATGAGTTAGTTAGTTTGGCTGGGCATGGCGTGAGTGTCTATGTGGTGCTCTCAGGCAATGTGTACGGTGGTATCCCCGAGGATGAGTACGCGGCAGTCCAGGAATTAACCAGCGCCGGGGCTCATGTTTCGTTTAATTACATGTACGACTTCGTGCACAGCAAGGTCTTCGTCATCGATAACGAAACGGTCATACTAGGCTCAATAAACCCCACCTACTACGGCTTTGAGCATGACTTGGGCATCGATTTAGTCATCAACAATGCGAGCATAGCCAGGGTGTTCGCGCAGGTAATACTCAGTGATTACTATAACGAGACAGTCTCGCAGGTGAGTTACCCAGGCATTGTAGTCTCGCCAATAAACTCCGCCGAGTACTTAGGCGCCCTCCTGAACCAACCGGGTACTCTCTACATGGCCTTTGAGGAGCTTTACCCATCCTCTGGGTTTTATGGCTTAATTCAGCAGCATAGCAAGAGGGTTGTCCTGGTTGGCGAGCACTCGGAGAATGATTATGCGGTGGGTGAGTTGGGCGCGGTCATGGTACCCGGCCTAACGGCTAAGGCGATCGTTGTCGGTAATTACGTGTACATAGGCAGCATCAACCTGGACTACACGTCATTACACCAGAATAGGGAGCTCGGCATAATAGTTCAGAACCCAGTGGTGGCGGATGAGGTGCGTAACGCAATACTTCAGTGGTACCATGAATACTCAAGCATCCAAAAAGGACAGGTCGGTGTCATCACGCAATCGCCAGTGACCATGCTCCTACTAATCATCACGCTCCTACTACTACTCTACATAGTGAGGTCAACAAAAAGACCAAGGAGGCGAAGAAGGTATGTGCTTAGTTAGGGTTTAGAGCACTCTCCAGATGTCGTCGAAGTATCTAACGGCATCATCAACAGGCACCTGAGTCACAGAACCGGTGCTTGATACCACAAACGCCTCATCATCTACAATCAGTAACTCATCCTTCAAAAACCCCGAATCCTCAGGTACAATCCTAACCCAACCACTAATCGACCTAATGGTCCGCCTACCAATA
>Ga0326758_100238_pt1 | contig 14883 bp, 12 predicted proteins | sample GCRJH_S_FD_207221 | JGI IMG/M metagenome (GOLD analysis project Ga0326758, IMG submission 207221) | Hot spring sediment microbial communities from Geyser Creek Basin, Yellowstone National Park, WY, United States - GCR.JH_S | ecosystem: Environmental > Aquatic > Thermal springs > Near-boiling... | reverse complement strand
TTTTGGCTTAGCTTCAAGAAATACTTCTTTCTCTCATTCCCTATTCTAGCCAAACTTATTCCTTCTATATAATAAACAACGTTGTAAGAGATGAGACTTTGCTTATAAGCTTGATAGCGGGAGAGTAAATAGTTTGGTGCGAAAATTTTACCATATAAGACATGGAAAAATATTTCGGATTCATTATAATCTAGTACGATTTATAAAGAGGAATGAAACAGCAAAGGTTAGCGTTCTAAAATAATGTGTTTGATGTTGATAAAGATTAAAATCCAGGTATGTTCATTATTTCTAATGGAATTTGAAGCTGATGTTAAGGACGGTAAATATGAAACTGTTAAGGTAAAGATCGAAGGAGGGAAAATTTATGTCAATGATGAGGAATACGAGTTAAAGGGCATTAAGGACGTTAAATTGGTAGAGGGATTGGGTTTAAACAAGATCTATATAAATTACATGGGCAAAGAAGTTCTCCTCGTAGAGTTCACAAATAATAAGAGGGAAGAAATGATAAGGTTTTACGAGATTCTAAAGAATGGTATAATTCCAGAAGAGGTTGACAACAAGGAGAGAGGTGAAAAAAGAGGGGTTACAAAGTTTGCTCTCTCACTTATTTCACCCTATAAGTGGAGGATAGTATTAGGTGTTATACTATCCTTTTCCCTCGTAGTCTTATCACTAATACCTCCATATTTACTGAAGACTTTAATAAATGGCGCTTTGTTAGGTAAAAACTTCAGTTTGTTATTAGTCGTGACTTTAACTTTGGTTGGGGTTAACGTACTTAACATAGTCCTTTCAGCTTTACAAAACATAGTATTAAACTTGAACGGTCAACGAATAATTAATGAGTTGAGGAATAGGCTCTATAAACACGTTATGCAAATGTCTTCAAGCTTTATAGATAGGTATAATACGGGGAGGATACTCTCACGCCTCACTACGGACATAAATAATACATTATGGTTTGTAACTTGGGGAATTCCGGCAATAATAACTAACATTGGAACCATAATTGGAGTAGGTATAGCACTTTTTCTAATCACACCTTCATTAGGTATTTATGCACTAATCCCGATGCCGGTAATTATTTTCGGTACTATTGGTTATAGGAGGAAGAGCAAAATTGCATACCATAGGCTTTGGAGGAGGAGTGCGGACATCTCGTCAATTTTGACCGACACCATACCGAACATAGATACTATAAAGAGTTATGTTAGGGAGGACTTTGAGGAAGGAAGATTAGAGCGGATAAGTAAAGAGTTGATAGATGCCCAGATGAGAGTTATAAAGACAAACTTGACGTGGTTCCCTATAATAAGTTTAACAATTTCCACCGTTACGGTAATTATCTGGTTTATTGGGGGCGAGGATGTGCTAGATAGCACTTTACAGTTGGGAACCCTTGTAGCTTTTGTAACATATACTTCAATGTTTTATCAACCCGTCCAGAACTTGATAAGCTCTGTAATCCCGTTTACACAACAGTCCCTTACATCAATGGAGAGAATAATCGAGGTTTTGAACGCTGAAAGTGATATAAAAGAAGATGAAAATGCCAAAGTAAAGGAAATTGAGGGAGAAATAGAATTTAAGCATGTGACATTCGGATACGAGAAAATTAGGCCTATAGTTAAGGACTTTAACCTAAGGATTAAGAAGGGGGAGAAGGTGGCCATAGTAGGTAGATCGGGTTCCGGTAAGTCGACAATCATAAAATTACTTCTAAGGCTTTACGACCCGCAAGAGGGGGAAATATTAATTGACGGTGTACCGATAAAGGAGCTGAAACTCAAGGAGTACAGAGATCAGGTAGGTCTAATAAGGGCTGAGCCTACAATATTTTACGGGACAGTCGAGTACAATATACGTTATGGTAACTTAAACGCTAAGCTCGAGGAGATAATTGCTGCAGCTATGGCTAGCGGTGCCCATGATTTTATAATGGAAATGCCGTTCGCTTATGATACCCATTTAGGTGAAAGGGGAAACAAGATTTCAAGTGGACAGAAACAAATGATAGAAATAGCAAGGCTATTCCTTAAAAGGCCTAAATTACTTTTACTCGACGAGGCAACGGCCTCTGTTGACTCTTTAAGTGAAAAACAAATAATGGAGAGACTTCTAACGCAGTTTGAGGAAAATACAATTGTCATTATTGCCCACAGGCTTTCCACACTTCTTTACGCCGATAGGATAATAGTCATGGAAAACGGGAGGGTAGTTGAGGAGGGGACGTTTGAGGAGCTAGTGAAGAAGAGAGGGAAGTTTTATGAGATTTTCGAGTCACAAATACCATATACGGAAACTAAAAGGGTAGTAAGAAGGACTCTAAGTTATGATGATTATTTAAAAATGTTAAAGCCCGTGAATGTTGAGGTTATAGATAAGGATACTATAGTTGTTAACGGTGTTAAATATAATAATGTCAAGTTTTACAAACCGTTCCCTATTACCAAGCCGTATTTCTTGTTAATTAAAACTTCAGAGAGGTATTTTACGGTTGAGGATTATAGGAAAATTAAAGGTACTGAGATAGTTGAAAGGGTTCTGAACGAGTATTATTTCATTCCGAGGATTGAGGAGATTAAAAGGATAGACACTACTGGGGATGAGTTTGTTTGGGAGGTTAAAACGGATAAAGGATTTACGACTTTTAAGACAAGAGGTAGGACGAGCATTGTGAGAACTAATGGAAGAATCTTCATAATAGATGTTAACGATGACTTGTATATAATAGAGAAGCTTAACAAGAAGAGTTGGAAAATTTTGGAATCAATCATCTAAGCGTTAGATAAATTATTTTTTACTAAGAGTTATAAACCCCTAATTCTCTTTTTAATTATGTTTAGCGAGATAGAGTTAAAGCTCAGATTATCCTTTATCTTGGCTAACGCATATAGGAATATTAATATAATTCATTCTGAGGGAGATAAAATTAGCCTATCACAAAACGCAAGCTCTTTAATCTTTCTTGATGAAACAGAACCTTTACAGCTTTTCGTAGATAATAAGCCATATTTTGAAGTCGATAATGAGCATAAAGAAGTTCCTATACTCCACGGTGTAAAAGAGTTGTTTATAGAGCCTAAGTATGGGGGGAGAGTTGCGTTAGCAAATAAGGTGTATAGTGCATATAAGTTATGGGTTTACGGAATTACCGTATTGGAGGCAAGTAAGTATGTTTACAGAGAAAAATTGTTAGAAATATTAAGCAAGACTTTATCACTAGTACCGTTCACTTCCGTTTCGAGAGAACAATTAATGGTGGCCTCAATAGTTTGGAAAGGATTTCCAAAACACTTTCTTTACTTCTCAGAGGGGATGAAATATGAGGAGGGTGGTTATAGTGATGAAAAATATCTCGAAGCGTTAGAGTTTTTGAGAGAACAGTTAACTAAGCTAGGGTTAGGTAAGCTAGGTAAAATATTTGGAATCGCTCACGCACATATAGACACCGCGTGGCTCTGGACTTTTGACGAGAGCAAAAGGAAAATAGTTAGAAGTTTCTCCACAGTACTTTCTATGATGAAGAAGTATAATTTCTCCTTCATCCAAAGTTCTGCTCTTTATTATTCATGGGTTAAGGAGCTCTATCCATCACTTTTTGAGGAGATAAAGGAGAGGGTTAAGGAGGGAAAGTGGATCTACTCAGCGGGATGGGTTGAATTCGATGCTAACTTACCTTCTGGGGAATCAATTGTAAGGCAATTGCTCTATTCACAGAGGTTCTTCCTAGAAAACTTTGGTAAAATCTCTGAAATATTGTGGTTACCAGACTCCTTTGGCTTCTCAGCACAATTGCCCCAAATAATGAAGCTCTCTGGGATAAAATATTTTGCAACCCATAAAGTGTTCTGGAACGATACTAATAAGTTCCCGTACTCAGTGTTTAGATGGGTAGGAATAGACGGTTCCTCAGTAATTGCTGTTGCTTTCGGCAACGGCAAGGGAGGTTACAATTCAGATTTCTCCGTGGAATCTGTTCAAGAGCAATGGAATAACTGGAAGGATAAAGATCAGCCAATGCTGTACTCTTACGGTTACGGTGATGGTGGGGGAGGACCTACTGAAGAAATGTTAATTAGGGCTGAGGCCTTGAACTCTATCCCGCTCTTACCCTCAGTAGACTTAAATAATTTCCCTAATTACGAACCTAAAGAGGTTTGGAAGGGAGAGCTTTATTTAGAAGCTCACAGGGGAGTGTACACTTCCCATTCTAGAATGAAGTATTTGCACAGAAAGGCTGAAGTTACTTTAAGGGATGCGGAATTATGGAGTACTATTGCGGGGTTAAAGGTTAATCTAAAACCCTTATGGTTAACGTTATTAAAGGATGAGTTTCACGATATTTTACCCGGCTCCGCAATAAAAGAGGTTTACGAGGAGGTTTATAAAGAACTTGAGGAGGTTATCATAAAGGGAGAGGAAATTATTAAAAATTCGTTAAAGGTATTAGCAGAGGAAGGTGATAATTGCTTAGCCTTTAACTCCCTCTCATGGGATAGAGAGGATTATGTAATATCTCCCTTTGAATTGCCTAGAAGCCAAAAAGTATCTGAAGGATATTTAGTCAAACTTAAAGTCCCGTCAATAGGGTATGCAGTCTGTAACCCGATTTGCACTAACCCAGTAAAGATTGAGGGTTTAAGGCTTGAAAACGAGATTTTAAAGGTAGAGTTAAACGATAAAGGCCAAATAATCTCAATTTTTGATAAAGAGACTAACAGAGAGGTAATAAGCAAGCCTAGTGAAGTTATTGCCTACGAGAACATTCCAACCTGGGATGCATGGGATATAGAACCGTCGATAAAGAATACTGGTTTTGTGGTAAACGCTAATTCCTACGAAGTCATTGAAAAGGGCCCATTAAGGGCTTGCATAAGATTTTACTATAATTTTAGAAGCACTAAGTTCTCTAAAGACGTTTGCCTTTATGCTAACGACCGTAGGATTGAGTTGAAGTTTAGAGTTAATGCCCATGATAGGGAGTTGTTATTCAAGGAGTGGTATTACCTCAATTTAAATGTTGATAACGCAATTTTTGAAATACCTTACGGTGTGATAAATAGGAGTAGTTTGAGAAATACCAGTTGGGATAAGGCGAAGTTTGAAGTCCCATTTAATAAATGGTTTGATCTATCTGAGGACGATTACGGAGTTACTATAATCTCTGACAGCAAACAAGGGGCTACTGTTGAGTTCAGTAATGTTGGAGTTTCACTTTTTAAGACCCCACTATATCCAGACTATTCGGCAGACCTTGAAGAGAACGAGTTTAAAATTTGGATTTACCCGCATAAGGGTGATTGGAAACAAGCTGAGGTTTATAAGAAGGCTTATGAGCTCAATTACCCCATAAGGATTGTAAAAGGGAAAACCAGTGGTGAGAAAAGTTTTATCTCATCAAATCTAATTGTGGAAAGTGTTAAGGCTGGAGAAGACAGTGATGGCAGTATTGTCGTAAGACTTTATAACATCTTTAACAAGAGAGGTAGTGGTTATTTGAGATTGTGGTTTACGCCAAACGAAGTTAAATCAACTGATTTACTTGAAATTAATGAAGTTAAAAGAAATATAGAAATAATTAAGGAGACAATTAAATTTGATTACGCTAATTTTGAAATTATTACTCTTAAGTTGCAGTAAGAAACCTTTTTATAGTATCAATTTTAATATTTTTATATGTTAATAAATGAAAGGGGGTATGCTGGTATAATCACCTCTATGAGGAGTTATTACAGTATTTATGGTTCTTATCTTTATGAAAAGCATAGATTCGTTCATTATAAGGTAATGGAAATAACCAACATGACTGGTTACTCAGATACTAGGCCATTATTTTCTGATGATGCAAGCATTATCTACTATAATATTAACGTTATAAATAAGGGTAATAAGATAAAAGAGGCTAAAATGGAGGTTTCGAAGTTTGATGATAAGTTGCATTTCTATGTATATGCAGAGATGGAGAAGATGTTTAAACCTATGGAATATATAGTGACTGACGTTGAGCTAATAATTCACGATCCCGGATTAAAAAACCTTGAGAAGTTAATAAGAGAAAGAAGGCTCTATTTCATAGAAAATTCTAACTACCCCGTCAAAAAATTTACTGCCATATTCAAAATGCCACTACCCAATTTCGACGTAGAGGTTTTGTCTGCAGAAAACTATAACCCTGGCGACCTACCGGACTCGTACGTCATAAGTAAGGAGTATATGAAGTTCGTGAAATCTAACAGTGTAGTTTTAAAGACTAGTTTAAAACCCAAAATAGGTTACTTTTTCGTTGTGAAGGGTAGTATTTATGAAAGTCTTTACCGATAGGCAAATAGATAAGAAGTTTGCAAATTTCTTAATAGAAAGTGATGTTGCTAAAAGAAGTTCGTTGAGATACATTCAGTTTACAGGAAAATATCCAATAGTATTTTATAGCTTAAGCCTAATAGATATGGCGAATAGGCTAGAGATAAGGGGAAAGGGGATAAAAATAGATGAAAGCAATAATGAATTCACTCTATTCCCACCTTACAGCCTAGTTTCAAGAAGTGTAATTATTACTAGTAGTTTAAAAGTTAAGATAACAGATGATCACTTTGAGATAAGGGAAAGTATAGAAAGGAATGGAATAAGTATAGCTAAGAAAGTTACGTATACCGGCCTATGGTTAAAATACCCAGCTTATAACTTACAAATTAGCTTAAGAATTAAGGAGGTTAAAAGATTTGTTTTCTCTAGATCCTCTGATATAAATAACTATCAAGCTTTATTTTCCCCAGAAAAAATCCTTGATAAACCTTTGATAAAAATTGTCAAAGCTAAACCATCAGTCTACTTATTGGGTGTGATTAATACTCCCTAAGTCTAGGATCTACAAACTTTCCTAAACCTACTGACATCATCATTAACCCTATTTCATAAATTATTATAACCGTAAGTGGTATTATTAGATTCCAAAAGCCTAAAGGTGAATAAATTGCACCACCTATGCTTATCGCAAAGTTCAAAATTACACCCCAATTATTACTTGACAACGGTAAGAACCCAAAAGTGTATAGTGCCACCAACCCGAAAACATAGAACATCATATCTTGAAATAAATGTACTAAAATGTATGAAGACATCGGGTAAATAATCTCCCCGAAAATTATTTTCCTCCTACTTAATCCCAATATTCTAGCCATTGTTATATATTCTTGCTTTTTCATAGAATACGTAAACCCTCTGATTGCCTTAGCCAGACCGGCCCAAGAGAACATGCTTAGTATACCGGCTAATATTAATGGATTATTTGTATGTATTATCGTAGCTAGGATTAGGGTTATGGGAAAACCGGGTATAGTTAGCACTATTTCAAAGATTGTGTTCAAGATTAAGTCCGCTATTTTCCCCATAAATCCAGCCATTAGACCTAAAACCAACCCAACACCAATAGTTATTACTGAAGCTAAAGTTGTAACTTCCAGTATAAATGGTGTGCCCCAAACTATTTCTGGTAAAAGGGGTTCCCCTTCATAATCAGTTCCGAAAATATATAGCGGGAAGTGCTTAAAACTTGGTGGCTCAAACGCATTAAAAGGATTTGCCAAAGATGGTGAGGGATAAGGTACTAATAGTAATCCTATAGTTCCCATGAGTATATAAGCCAAGAATATAATAAACCCGGCGAAGAATATCTTGTTTTTGTAAATTAATCTAAGGAAATTAATTACCTTCCTTAACCTCTTACTCCTCACCTACTCTCACCCTCGGATCCAGTATACCGTAAATTATATCAGCCAAAATATTGCCTAAAACACTTATAACTACTATTACTAATAAACAGCCTATAGCTAATGGGTAATCCTTACTAGTTAATGCCGTAGCGTATAGACTACCAATACCATATAAACCGAAAATGGACTCAATAAATGTAGCTGAACCTAACAAAAGCCCAAAGGAGTACATGAGTCTAGTAAACGAGGGTATTATTGCAGTCTTACCCACATACCTAAAAAGTATAGTCCTATCCTTAACTCCCCTTAGCCTAGCATATCTAACGAAATCGTCTTGAGAAATTGACGATGCTGCAGACCTTATGCTAAGTATCCAACCCGGAATCATTGGTATGGCAAAGGATAGGATTGGTAAAGTATAATGATAAAACATGTTGATGACAAATGAGAGATTTAAGCTTGGGTGAACACCTGGACCATAAGAGCCTGAAATGGGAAAGTAATCGTTATATATTGCAAAGAATAAGAGGAGAATAACGGCTAGAATGTAATTCGGTATAGCGTTAATTGCAGCCGAAGTAATTGTAATAAACGAATCTATCTTACCACCGATATACTTAGCAGAAATCAATCCTATAAAGACACCCACGATGTAAGAGAAGATTAATGACACTGAGACAAGAAAGACTGTATAAGGCATTTCCAATGCTATTAGCTTAATAACCGGTTCATGATAAATTAAAGACCTCCCTAAGTCGCCGTGAAGTAAGCCAGAAATATAACTAATATATGCCTGGAAAGGAGTTTGATTAACGTAATTACCGAAGACCTCTCTAGCTTTCATTAATGCGTACTCCTTTGAATAGCCTCTAGCTAGCAAAGAGCCAATATAGAGTTGAACTGGGTTACCGGGTGATATATAAAGGAGTATATAAGTGGCGGATATTACGATAAATATAGTAACTATTGCTAATACTATCCTCTTGATTAACCAACTTAGAAAAGGATTCACAGTCTAAAATGTTGTTAAAGCCCTTATATAAACTTTTATGGAAGGTTTTGGATTTGTTATTTTTACTAAATATCAAACAATGTAAAATCTTAACGTACTTAAAATTTATATAGTGTTTTTATACAACTTTTTAATATTTGAGATTATGGACATTGATATTTTACAAGTTCAAAACCTTACAGTTTCTTATAAGGTCGGTGATTTGACAGTTAAGGGTATAAATAACGTTAGTCTGAATATAAAAAAAGGAAGTATAACGGCTCTCATAGGCGAGAGTGGCTCCGGCAAAACAACATTACTATCTGCAATTCTAGGCTTTTTACCCAAAAACGCTAAAGTGAACGGTAAAGTTGTTTTAAATGGAGAAAAGATAATGGAAAACGGAAAATTTACTAGAAAATTTAGGCTTAATCGTTGGAGACTAATATCTTATATCCCACAAAACGCAATGAGTGTGTTAGCACCTACAAGGAAAATAAAAGCACACTTCATTGACACAGCAGAGGCTTATAATATTCCTAAAGATAGAGCACTAAAGGAGGCATCTAACATACTTAATCAAGTTGGACTCAACGAGAGGGTGTTGGACCTTTACCCTTTTGAGCTTTCGGGCGGGATGAAACAGAGGGTAATAATAGCATTAGCAGTATTTTTAAAACCGTTAGTCACTATAGCTGACGAGCCCACCTCTGCGGTAGACATGCTAACACAGAAAAAAATTCTAGATTTAATTAAGGATATAAACCAAAAGTTCGGGATAACTTTTCTCATTTCAACGCATGATGTTTCAGTAGCCAGTTATATTTCCGATCAAATTTACGTTATTTACAACGGGTTTATAGTAGAACACGGAAGCAAAAAGGATATAATATCACACCCCCTACATCCGTACACAATCTACCTTCTCAGTAATGTTATAAGTTTAAGTGATGGGAATAAGTTAAGTAAATTTAGGACGTATTTCAAACCTAAAGAAGTTTCAAGTAACGGTTGTCCTTTTGCAGTTAAATGTCCCTTCGTGACTCATGATTGTTTTACTTCTTTACCTAACCAAATAAAGGTAGATGATCGGGAAGTGATGTGTAATAGGTATCTGGAGGTGGAAAAAATTGTATATTCTTGAAGGCAAAGATTTGTTTGTAAAATTTAGAACTAGGAGAGGAGAAACAATAGCACTAGACAACGTTTCACTTGGAATTTCTGACAACGAGTCAATAACGGTTTTAGGTGAGAGTGGTTCTGGCAAAACAACGTTAAGTCTAGTCCTTGCTGGTGCACAAAAGCCAAATAAAGGCGAGGTATTATATAACGGTAAGAACGTTTACAAATTAAAGGGTAAGGAATATAAGGAGTTTAGGAGAAGTGTACAATACATTATGCAAAACCCATATTCCTCCTTCAACCCATTTAAGACAATATCAAAGTCCTTTAGAACCGTAATCTCACAGTACAAGTTAGCCAGAGGTGAAGAGATGGATAAACTAATCGATGAGTATTTAAAAATGGTAAACTTAGACCCCCCAATAAAGGATAAATACCCTCACCAGTTGAGTGGGGGACAATTACAGAGGGCTTCACTTGCAAGAGCTCTTTTATTAAAGCCAAAAATAATTTTCGCTGATGAAATCGTTTCAATGCTAGACGCAAGTTTAAGAGTTGAGATAATAGATTTATTAAAGAGGATTAAAGAGGAGAATAAAATATCAGTGATATTAATTACTCATGATATAGGGATCGCTAAGTATTTCTCAGAGGATTACGGGAGAATAGTGGTCATGTATAAGGGGAAAATAATTGAGGAAGGACTTGCCTATGAGATTATAAAATCACCTAAAAATGAGTATACAAAATCATTAATGGAATCCTACTTAGATCCGTTCAGGTGATTTACATAGGGGGATTTACGTCTATAGCGATTACTTTATTACTAACACTACTTTTAATGGTAATCTTCTCAATAATTATTGTAGGCTTTAATAGTGTGGATTTGCTAGACTTGATTGTAATACTCCCAGCCCTATCTTTTTTCATTTACCTCGAATATAAGGAGAGGAAAAGGAATTAATTATGAGAAGAAAGCGTAAATTTGCCACATTGTAAAGAACGGAGTGAGTATAACGCAAGGGACTATATAAGCAATCCACCAATAACGTCTAATTCTTAAGGAGTAAAATACTGGAAATGCTGACAATAGAAGCCTTGGAACCGATATGGCGGGAGTACCTATTACCAATAGAAGAGGTACTATAGCAAAGAGAGAATAAGTGAAGTAGAGCCATTTTATCTCGTCTTGAACTTTTATTAGCAATATGGCTAGGGTTATAAAGAACACTTCAAAGGCTAAGTTCCTTATAAACCAATCAAGTGGAGTTATCGGGATTGACAAAATTTTCCACGGTTGATCAGTAAACCAACCATTAAGGATCCAACTGGCTTGCCCCCAGGGAGTAGTAAATTCAACACCCCAAATTTCTTTCTCTAAAGAAAAGTAGTAAAAAGGATTGCCAGTAACTTCTTTATACCACGCCAGTATTAGTATTCCAGAGAGAAGAGGGATGGGCAAAAACTTCAGATAATCCTTCTTTAATCTAACAATAAATGAGGGTAATGTCCAGGCTATACTATAAAAAGTTATTATAGCTAATCCCATAGTTAACGAAGAAAATAACGTCTTTCTGGTTTTTATGAAGTAAAACGTTAAAGCAAGAAGTGTTAAGTATATTACGTCAGAATAGGGTATTGTAGAATAAAGTACATAGACTGGGAAAAGTTCTACTGCTAATGCGGTTTTAAAGTCGAACGTCTTGGATACGATAATAGGGAATACATAACCTAGTATATTAGTGACTATGAACGCACTTAAATTATAACTCCCTACAACGAAATAAAGGCTTTTTATCATCTCTGGGTATACTGGTGGAAATGCGAAGAGGCATTGTTTTACATAACCTTCACTAGCAATAGTCTCGTACAGTATTGAATCCCACCTCGTCGTGATTAATGTGAAAAAATCGCTACCGGATATTATATAAACTGGGACAATTACTAAGGGCTTCATCAATGTCAAAGCAAGGATTAGCTTTACGTAGTCATTTTTCATTACCATAACACGGAATTGAACTAGAAAGTAAAAAATGTTATCCCATATCTATCTCCTACGTAAAAGCAAGTACAAGACAACTATTATAAGAATTACTATAATACTCGTTTCCGGTATATCGTAAAATGTTGTTATTGTTTTAGTAATAGTCTTCGTTATAACAGTTGAGTGTAATACCGTAACATAACTTGTCACATAATACGTATAATTTACAGTATATGTAGAAATTATTGTCACAGTCACAGTAATCGTAGTTACGTTACTGCTACCTTGTTGGGCATGGATTATTGGTAAGTAAGGGATTGATGCTAAAAAAATTAAAGAAAGAGTAAGAAGCACGGGTAGAATCTTAGACTTCACCATAATTGGTACCCTTGTTGATATTGTTCTCCTCCAACATTAGCTCCTATAATTACACTTCCTTTAGAAATGGGTTTTATTTGAATGAACGGAGGAACACTCTCATAACCACTAAAACCGTTTTGTGTTGGGGTACAAGTTTGTGGTGTAGGCCCATAAACGTAGCCATGGGGCCAGATTTCAGAGCTCCATGGAGTTAACAACCAGTTTGCGGAAATTATCTGAAACGCATTACTTCCACCTATATTCTCTAGCAATGACTCGTCTTTTGTAAAACCTTCTAAAATACCACCTATCGGAGTTGCAACATATCCTGGGTCTGACATTTTAAAGATTGGATAAAGTATTTTTGTCTCCCAATCTACCACATATAACCACACTTCATTATCCCCGCCTTCCATAGGGATTAGCCTTATTCCTAGTTCATATAAACTATCTGGTTTGGGCCTAAACAATTGATTATTAACCGCAAACGGCCCGCAACTTAATCCGCAATATAATTGTGGATTAGTAGAACCAGCCGATATATGCCAGCCCCATTCTGGGTGAAAGCCTAATGACACTTGATAAAAATATCCGGTTGAAGTCGTTAACGATGACCATATCACTAGTAAACAATCCAAATTTTTCAGTTTTTCCGGTGTTTTAACTATAATAAACCCACCGTAAATATTCCTATTCGGTTGAGGGCTCATTATTCCATATTGCCATGAACAAGGTGTACAATATACTTGAGAACCAGTTAGTAATGATGTCGATAGTTTATCAAATACAGTAACTGATACCACCGTATACCCAATCCTTTTTATAAACTCTCTTCTACTAATTTTCACAAATTACAGCGAGCTTTAGCAATATAAAAACTTTTTTATATCATGAAACTAAACAATGCAATAATGGTCGCGACCAAAATATCTTTATATTCTAATTTTAACTATAAAATGAAGGAAATTGATAATATATAAACTTAATCCTAAATTAGTCATGTTTGAAAACAGGGTAATATATTAATTTTTTACAAATAAGGAGGTTGGATCGACTTAAAAGGAGACTTGGTAATAAACAATATTTAATAAAGATTAAACTATGAGTTGAAACACGTGAATTTATAGTAATTAATCCAAAATTCGAATCAAAACTAAAGTTTATATACCACTATATTGATCTATCAAAAATGAGGTAAGCATGAAACAAGAGTATAAAATGTTCCTAGCATTATTAATCATGATACTTTTCTTAATACTTTACATGCCAACAGTACCTACTCCAGCTCAAGCGGCATTACCGAATAAAATAACAAATGGTACTTGGGTATGGGCACCGGAAGGTCCCCCAACCCCAGGTGGAGTTTACTGGAATTACTGGTCACCCACCAATTTAGTCTTGGGCTTCTGGCAGTACTTACCATTAGCCGTTTACGTTCATAACGACCACCAGTTCATTCCAATACTCGCCACTAACTGGTCATGGAATGGTAACGAATTAATAGTAACCTTAAGACACCCATATTACTGGGATACAGTAAATGGAGCAGTTCCATTCACTGCCTGGGACGTATGGACTACCTATATGATAGGCATTAGATTATTCGGATGGTTCTCGAATTACGGCTTATACAATGTGACCGTAATAAATAATTACACCGTAGCATTTTGGTTCCATGGGAACTATTGGAAGGACTTGCAGAGGACAGAGGCTCTAGTTTTAGCTGCTTATATAGGAGCACCGTACTTCCAATTTGGCAAATACGCTGAGATGTTAGCTACAGTCAACACCTCAAACCCAGCACTAAGCAGTTACTTATCCAATTTAACAGATTACATAGAGAAATTAAACGTAACTCCAACAAGCAACGGCTTTTACTTCCCCAACGTATCGACTATGAACGACGAGTACATGATATGGGTCGCTAACCCGTATTTCGAGAAAGCATTTCCTAACTCATCAGTTAGATATTATCCAGAAATGATAACTTACTGGTCTAGTAGTAATACACAGACATATAATTTCTTAGAGGCCGGGCTAATGGGTTACTGTGTTACAGCTATTCCTTATAGCATTTACGAGACACTAAAAAGTGATGGTTATTTATTTTATATGGCTGACACATATGGAGGAGTAGGATTCTACCTCAACCCAGAAGTATATCCATTTAATAACCCGTTAGTAAGACAAGCGTTATACTATGCAATAAACACTTCCGAACTTGCAGAGGCATATGCACCAGATTATGTTTCCGGGCCTACAAACTTTGCCGGCATACCTTCTGGGTTTCTACAAGAATTTGAGAACATTATACCCTCCTCGTTCTTCCAACATTTAAATAACTATTCATACAACCCGCAAAAAGCTACCCAGTTACTTGAGGAGGCCGGGCTAAAGGAGATCAATGGCCAATGGTATTTACCTAACGGTTCCCCATTCACTATTAATATAATAGCACCGTCTGGTTTCACTGATTGGGTTGCACTCTCACAAGAATTCGCAACACAACTGAAGGCATTCGGAATAAATGCACAAGTCTTTGAGTTATCGACATCAGACTTTTATAGTGAGTTCTTCAGTGGGCAGTTTGAGGTTGCACCTTTCTTTACACCGTTCACAGATACGATAGACGCATGGAGAATCGCTAGCATTATACCACAGCCACCCTTTAACTTGTCTAAACCGACATGGTATATATATGATGGGAT
>Ga0326758_100237_pt1 | contig 14886 bp, 15 predicted proteins | sample GCRJH_S_FD_207221 | JGI IMG/M metagenome (GOLD analysis project Ga0326758, IMG submission 207221) | Hot spring sediment microbial communities from Geyser Creek Basin, Yellowstone National Park, WY, United States - GCR.JH_S | ecosystem: Environmental > Aquatic > Thermal springs > Near-boiling... | reverse complement strand
TCAGTACCCAGTGGGACATGCCACCGCTTGTCTTCTTCGCAGGCTCGTGCTTGGCGAAGGAGGAGGCGGACTGCGTCGGACTAGCCTTTCCAAACCCGCTCCTCAAGCAACAGCTCCCGGAGGCACCGTTTAGGGTGAAGGGCTACTGCACCCTGTGGCAGTTTGAGAGCGAGGGAACCGCTTATGGACCAGTCACAGTAACAGTGAACTACGAGAACGGGAAATGCGCAGTCTTCAAGGACACGTACGCCATAGTCTTCGACCAGCTCAACTTCATACCAGGTTGCTCAGGCTCGCCAATGTTTATCGAGGTTGAGCAACCTCAAGGATAAACAACCTGCGCGCCCTCCATGTACTTGGCTTGGATTGCGTAGGCTTCGTCTAAGCTCAGAACTGCGTTCTTCTTAAACTCCCTAATCTTCTCCATTATGTAGTCCTTGTTCATAACCCTCTCGCATATGTCCTTCCTCACGAAGGGAGGCAGGGAATCGTAGTGCTTCAAGGCAAAGACGCAGTCCCCCCACATTATTGAGTAGAGCCAAACATCGGTGCCTGGCGTAATGTATTCACAGAACGGCTCCCTAATACACCTCTGCTTATTTCTCTCCTGAAAGCCGGTCTTCACGGAGGACTTGTAGAGGTGGGCAACGACTGTGCTATCCACGATATCCATGTCCACCTTGGTCAGCCTAAACGCCGAGAGGGTCGTGTCGAACAGCTCCTTCCCCCAGTAGTGGCATGGGGTCGCTTCCCCCTGTACAGAGATTAATGTCTCCAGCAGTTCAGCGGGTATAACTTGCATGGGATCTGCGGACATAATCGTCTTGTGGCTTCTTGTGCTGAGAACGTAAGCCCACCTCCAATTGTCCTTGTTCAACCAAATGTTCAAGTGGACGGCACTGTAGTTGATTGGTTGTTGGGATGCGTCTAGCTTAACATCAACGTCCAAGGAAAGCTCCCTTTCAATGGCATGGGTCTTCGGGACAGTCATATTCCTCCTAATTAGACCCCATGGATTCTTGAGCATGAGCATGTGCCCGTCAGCCTTTATCATGTGCGTATATCCCATCTTCACGGCGTAGTAGGCGCAGTAGTTGATTGCCTTCCCAACCCCAAAGCCTGGAACCCATCCCTGCTTGAACCTGCCCTCGTATGTTCCATTCAACATGACGGTGCCTTCATCAGTTACGACAAACACGTCCAAGTCCTTACCATAGGCGCGCCTAAAGGATAGGACGGTCTTGTCCACATAGTATGGGTAATCAGTCACGTGGTATGGAATACACAACAAGAGCACAATTTTACGGAAAGGTGAAGAAATAAAAGTGTTTAGTTTGCTTTTTCTTTACACACCATTTTCAAAAATTCCCCTACCTTGCTTATCAATGCTACTCTATTTTTACCAATACTATGGGCGAGGTATTCCTTCTCCTTCACGTTTATCAGCCACTCAATATCATCCTTATCCATAAAGTTGCAGAGGTCCCTGACAGCAAATATTATCCATATCACATCGCTGTTCTTCAGCATGTCACTTATCTCATATAGGGACTTTATCGTCTTGTTGAGCTTCTCAACCGTGTCGTTTATGGCGTCTATGGACTCCCCCAGCGCCTTAAATGCGTTGAGCTTCCCATTCTTTCCGTATTTAGCGTATATATTAAGTAGCAAGTTCAAGAACTCATCCGCAGTCACACCAAGCTCCTTCGCACCATCCTCCAACCTCCTCCTAACCAAGGGGTCTGTGTACATCGTGAAGACCCTAAATAATGAGCTATTAAAGCTTTTCTATAACACAAAGCTTTATTAACTGAGGAGGAAACCTTTAGTTGGTGGTAACGAAGGCTATAGATCTCATGAAGGAGCTAGATACGATCCTCGTCCACAGGAGGTGGGAAATAGAGGGGTTAGTCCTGGGCTTATTCACGGGCTACCCAACCTTTTGGCTGGGTCCAATAGGCATAGGGAAGACGTATGCAATAGACAGGCTCGTTGCAATGATAAAGGGGGCGAAGCTCTTCAGGCTCATGCTCACGAAACACACGGAGCCGGAGGAGCTCTTCGGCCCCTTCAACTTCAAGAAGCTGAGGAAGGGAGTTTACGAGAGGATAATCACAGATAAGCTACCGGATGCAGATGTTGCCTACCTGGACGAACCGTTCAAGGCGTCCTCAGCAATAATAAACTCCCTCCTGGACATACTCCTATACCAGAGGTTCTACGACGGCTCCAAGTACGTAAGGACGCACATCCTTGCCCTCTACCTATCCGCAAACGAGGAGCCAAGGCTCTACGAACAATTAACATTCTTCGACAGGTCAGCAATACGCATCATAAGCCAGCACCTGGGCTGGGAGGAGATGATTGACGTCTTGGGGACGCCCCAGAGGACTATTGACTCAATGCCCAAGGTTATTTCCAAGGACGAGATAGAGGAAGCCCAGAGGGAGGTGGTGGAGGTGGAGAGGTCAGTAATGAGCAACAATGAGCTGAAGGCTACAATAATCAAGGTGGTGAACCAATCCATCTCCAAGGTGGCGGAGCAAGGCGAGGTACTTGAAGTGAGCGAGAGGAGACTCATGATGGTGAGGAGGGTTATAGCTACAGTAGCCTGGGCGTATGAGGAGGAGCCCAACCTGGACCACGTGGCAATGGCATGTCTCTTCACCCTACCAACAAGCCAAACAACATACGCAACAGTGAAGGCAGTCATAAGCGCCCAGCTACCAAACTCCTCAGTAGCATACAAGGACAAACTCGACACAGTAAAGGCGGAAATAATCAATGCCAGGTCTGAGGAAGACAGGGCAAAGCTCCAAGAAAAGCTAACCGAGCTCAAGCAACAAGCCCCAAGGAGGTTCTTCCTGAGGACAATTTAAAAAGATTTTAAATAGAAATTATCTAATTCTGGCTTTGCGTCTTAGTATCTTGTACCCTTATACTTCTTACCGACAAAGTAACCAACTGATGCACCAACCAAGGTGCCGGCAATTATTGTTGCTGTCTCACTCTTCCTTATGAAATAAGCCGCGACGCCACCTATTGCGCCGCCGACAAGTAGCCCTATTAATTCTCCGTACTCCGACATTGCGTTTCTAATGGTCTCCGCCATATTGGTCAGTTAATGATTACGCATGTGTTTTTAAGGGTTGTGGGTATAGAATGAAAAGCTTTAAAAACTCCTAGTGCTATGGCAATATAGATGGATTCCTCAGTTTCCCTTAGGGATGTAAAGCCGGAGTCGTTGGAGGAGGAAGTGAGGAGACTAAATGAGTTGGCTAACGAGAAGGGGGTGGGGAAGTTGCCAACAAATGCCATCATATACCCAATATTCCAGACAGCAATGTTTAAGAAGGTCTTTGGGAAGGAGCTACAGGACGATATCGAGATGTTCACAAAGTCCCACTCGTTCGAGGAGACATTCCTTGTTGTGGACTCTGTGCGGAAGATTGGCGAGGTCTACCCCCTTGTTATAGACTTGGACGGATATATCATTGACGGGAGGTCCAGGTTCCAGGCAAAGGTGATTGCTGAGCAGGATAAGGTACTTGTGAAGCAGTTGCCGATTAGGTGCACAGCAAACGAGAAGAGCATAATCCTTTGTACTCTCTTTGCATTACAGATCTGGAGGAGCAAGGGCATCTCGCCGCACCTCCTCGGCATAATGAAGAAGGTTGAGGACAAGCTCAAGGAGCTGGGGATTAACATGCAGTTGGTGGACATGAGGCTCCTCTCCATGTACAAGTACGCGATAAAGAAGGCGGAGAGGGAGAGGAAGAGAATAGTCGCGCTCAAGGATATAGTGAACGAAATAGGGTCGAAGCTGGTAGACGACCAAGTGGTCAAACTTGCCGAGGCAATAATAGAGAGCTATATGAAGAAGGAAGGTACCGAAAGGATAAAGATGTCCCTGCTGGCATCGGCGGCGCTCGTTGCCGCCGTATCAACCACGTGCAACGGAGATGAGGGTGTGAGGAGCCTCCTCAGGGAGTTGTACTACCACGGCTTTATAGACAATATACGGGGCGCGCAGAGACTAGCCAGGAGGATATCAAGCGATCTGGGGCTGTCTAGGACGGTAAACGACCACTGTAGGGAGAGGATAGCCTACATCCTCCAGAGCCACAACATCAACTCCAAGCCATGGCTCGAAAAATTCGAGCAGTGGAGGTTGGTCACCCACAACAGGCCAGCTACAGCCGCCCTCGTGGTTCAGCAAGCCCTCGGGCTACCGGAGAAGGATGTCTGCGAGATGTTCGGCATAACCCCGCCAACTTTCAGGAACAACAGGGACAAGCTCTTCGCAAGGGGTTTGATTAGCCTGCAATCCTCACCCCAATCAACTCAGTCGCATGTACCCTCCTCGCAACAACCCCAGCGCGGTGGAGCTTAATTATCTTTATTGCGTTTTTAATACACATGAAGTCGAGTGGTTCACCACACATAAATGAGTAAATCAATCCCCTCTCCATGTCCCAGATCTCCAAGACGTTACACAAGGCGATGCTACCCAATCCAATTTCTTGACAGTTCGTGAACCTATACTTGAATTTGCCCACGATTAAACCTTGAACTAAAGGCTTCTTAAACTTTTCCACCTTGGGTAATCAACCTTTTTAAATCCTTCATTCCTTGGAGAGTTGTGTCCTGCCCAGAGGGCACCTTCTGCATGAGGAAGGACTTCTGCAACCAATTTGGCGGTACATGCGTTTCCGAGTCCTGCCCTTGCTACCCCATTATAACAACCACAACAACCACGATTAGCTACCCCACAGTTATACCGCTACAAGCAACCGAGGAGATAATCACCCCATGCGATCTCTCAAATCCAGCGAACAACTGTTGCTGTAAACTACCAAGCGCTTGGACGCCAACGACTTCACCTACAATCACTACACAAACAACAACAGCTACATCTCCGACAACTGCTCTTGCCGGCGCGCCACCGACCAAGGCGGAAGCATATGTCGCCCTGGGCATAGCCCTCTTAATAGCGGTCGGCGGGCTTGGCTACTTGCTCTATTCGCGCAGGAAAAGGAGGTGAAGTGTTAAGTAACAATAATAAACAACCTTTTTAAACAAGTTTGTGGCCAGATGCTATAATGTCCTCTATCTGCCCGAGCTGGTGCACTAATTGCTTTGTCGTAGCTGGGACGATGTGCCCGGAGGGGAGCTCAGCCGCGTATATTTATTGTAACCCCACATGTACTCCCCCGCCGGGGCAGTCCTATTATATCGCGTGTTGCCAGACGTGTTGCCAGCCATTACCAAGGGCAACAACAACCACTACAACAACCACTACCAGCTCGCCTTCAACTCCATCGGTTGGGCCCAACGCGTGCCTTTACATCAGCCAGATGGGGATATCTCCAACAAATTCGTTCACCTGGACTGAGTCCCAAGGCTTTAACGGCATGCTGAGAATAGTGGTCTGCAACAGCGGCTCGGACGCCGGCGAGGGCACAATAACCATTTCCCCGTCCTGGATAACTACGCAGACCTCAGCGAGCACTGGCGTCATATCTCCAAGCAACTGCACCACAATTAGCATCCCAATATCAATACCACCGCTTCAGTTCCCAAACGTCTCACCGACCCAGAACCCGGCGCCTACGAACCTACCACCTGGTTGCCGAGTGTCCTGCTCGCTGACGCTTTCATGCCTTAACGAATGTACGGGCACATGCCCAATCACCATAACAGCCTCAATAAGCGGGACCAATGCGGGCAAGCAGGGATGCAACCCATACGGCTTCCCAAGCGGAAGCGGAGGGCAAGCAACAATACAGCTCGTCTCCTATATACAAGCATGTCAGCAACCAGCGCCAGTGTTCAGCTCCAGCCCAACTACAACTACTACGACTACTACGAGTACTACTCAAACGTCACCTACGACAAGCCCTACTATCTCTCCAACAGTTACTCCTACTACAGCGACAAACCTAACTACAAGTACTTCAATTACGTCCACTGAGCAGTGTGCAAATCCGAAGTTTGCGCTGTGGGGAGGTGGGTCATATACCTGGTACACAAACAGCCCCGAGACTGAGGTCTTCGAGTACGTAATATACTCTGGAAGTGGCTCGTCAAGCGTTGGCTATCTACAGGTCTGTCTATCGAGCTCTGGAGGCAACCAGCCCATTGGGTTCATAATGAACGGCATCCCAGGCGCACAGGGATCGCTGAGTGGTAATCAATGTGCAGGGCCTTATGAGTTCACCCTTTCGGCTTCAAGCAATATATACAGCAATGTCGAGGTTTACCCTGCATCATTCCCACCACTGCAAACGGGCACTTACACATTAACGTTCAATATAGGTTGCATATCGAATGGTCAATTCACAGCTACCGATTCAAGGTCTGTGACAATAACCATTACGCAACCACCACCGCCGCAACCCCAATGCCCATCTGACACGTACTGCATGCTGAGCAAGATGTGCCAAGCCGCAGGTGGTACATGCCTATCAACAGGTTGCAACTGCAACGTGCCCTCAACAATATGTAATCCACCAGGGATGTGCTGTGGGTCATACGACGAAAACTGCTGTTGCCAGCTACCACAAACAACCACAATCTCTCCAATAACCTCACCAACCACAAGCCCCACCACATCGCCAACCGTGTCGCCGACGGTTTCCCCAACTACACCAACTTATTCACCCACAACCTCTCCAACCATGATGACAACGCCGACATTGGTCGTTGCACCACCGCCAACTCCACCGCCAAAAGTCAGCACAACGGCAATCATCATAGCCGGGCTTGGGGTAGGTGTAGTGCTGGGCTTCTTGGTGCCATTCATTTTGGAGAAGAGGAAGAAATAAACCCTTAAAAAAGCATTTACGTTTGAGTTCTGAGCTATGGCGCTTTTAACGGTTAAGGTCAATGGGAACGTCGTCTTCTCAACGGACAACTCCTCAGGCTCAACGACCGTTGACATAACGAACTACGTGCAATTTGGCAACAATACAATAGAGATAGACGTTGGCTCTGGGGCATGCCCAGCATCATGGCTCTTCGGTTGTGTCTCTAAACCGGGTAATATTGGTTGCACTTATCCGTCTGGTGTACTACAGAGTGCAAATTATTTTCCACCACCGTATTTAAGTTTTAATAATCTATGTAATCTATCCTGCTCGAATTGCACAGTTGGTTCATTCTCGGGTAGCGGTCAGTCTAGCTGTCCAAGCGGTGAATCATGTAGTCCACCGGTACTACCGCCAGGTACGTATACAGTCACATTCACTATACCAACAAGCTTCCAATCATACATGAGCCAAGCTTCATCCTTCAACAATGTACAATTAGATATATCATGGAGCACCCAGAACAATGGATTGCAAGTTTACATTACTGGGAGCTACAATCTGTATGCAAGCTACGGCAACTGCCCAGCGTTCAACAAGGGCATTTACTCAATATCAATGTTACCACAGATACCGGTGTCATGCCTATCACAGATGTACTTCGATATGAGCAAGCTGTACCAGTACATTTCATCAAATCAATCATGGTATGTATGCGTGCCTGTTGAACTCAACGGTTTAGCATTATTGGCAGATGCGTCTTGTGGTAGTAGCTACCCACCAAATGGGCAGTGCATAGTTACCTGTGTTGGTCCAACTACAAGCATTAATTTCATTAGCAACCCAAACGTCTGCCAGTACTCATTGCTCACGCTACCACAGTTCCTAATAGCTAAGTTATATATAGACGGTGTATACGTGAGCAGTGTCAACCTACAAGGACCAAGCCAGTGGGGACAGAACGCTAGCTATGGGACTGGAAGTGTGGTGTGGAACTTCTTGCAAGGTGTTGCAAATTCAATAAGTGGTGGTTGCCACACGCTATGCATGCAGTTGTACTACTACGACCAAAACGGTAATTTGGTTCAGTTCAAAGACCCACAGGGCAACACGCAGTGGTGTACGCAAATCATTAAGATGTACGATGGCTCAATCAAGCCGTTCAACCTGGGCGGTGGGATAAGCGGTACCCAATCTTGGCAGTGGGGTTGTCCAGAAACAAGCGTTGTGGACAACGCGATAAAGAACTCAGTCACTGTGAAGTCAACATTCCCATCAACAATAACGCTAAACGGTACCGGTTATTCAAACGGTTACTACTGTAGTAACTGTAACTTAATACCCGAGATAGCAACATACACTCCGTATCTGGGTTGTGGATATGTGTATCCGATAAGCCTGGCTGGACAGAACCCATTGACTGGTCAACCTTATGGTTGTTATGGTTCCGTTCCAATGACAAGCAGTAACTACTCAAGCTTTGTTGCGTTGGATAAGAACACTGGGTATTACTTCCTATGCGCCAGCAACCTCACTATGCAGATGTGCAACGATAGCTCAAGCCCAGGTTCAATAGTTGTCGGCGGTACAATGCTACAACCAGGGCAGTGTGCGAACTTATCAACATCCAACGTCTATTACGGCTACTTCCCATATGGTGTGAATATATACGTGCCAGAGGGCAACCCAGGCGGTACGTACAAGCTCATCTTTCAGTACGTGGGCAGTCTACCACAAGTGACGGACGGATATATAGTTGGCGCCTTTAACAACCAAGTCCTGTGGAGCCAGACAGTGACAATAACAGTTTCAGGTCCTCCACCGCCCAGTGGGTGCAACGTGGCAGTTAATGTCGCCAGTAGCCCAGGCGGTATACCGGTCTCGGCATCCCCTACGTCTGCGAGCATAAGCCAGGGGCAGTCGGTAACGATCCAGTTCTCAGCGCCGAGCACCTACTCAATAGCCGGGTACGGCTATCAGTTCCAGTACTGGGTCATCAACGGGCAGACGTACACCCAGACAAACCCATCAATCACAGTGACGTGCCAGCAGGCTGGGCAGACAATAACCATAAATGCAACAGCCTACTACCAGCTCGTGAGCACGCCAACTATCTCGCCAACAGTTAGCCCAACAGTTTCACCAACGGTATCTCCCACATCACCGACATATGTACCACCACCGACAATCTCGCCCACAGTATCGCCTACAGTGCCTACAGTAAGTCCAACCGTGTCACCAACCACGCCAACATTGGTTGTTTCACCGACGCCCCCACCGCCAACGGTAACGACGAAGGAGCTGGGCATGCTTGGGCTAGCCCTAGCAGTGGGCGCATTGATAGGCCTTGGCGCCTACGTGGCAACATCAAGGAAGAGGAAGACCTAATCCCTTTTAATTGCCCTCACTCTCATAAAATTGATGAGTACATCACCTGCGAGCATCTATCCATCGTGCAGTGGGAACACGTGCACTTGGCAGATTACGATGAGCTTCTCAGACACCTGTAGCTCACTGACTTGCCTGGGCGGTTGCGCCAAGTCCAACCTCTTCAACCTGGTCATGCCCAGCGTTAATGTTCCATTAACGAGCGCCACCTTGCAGGTAAGCGCCAAGTGGACTGACGGCACCATCTACTCAGTCTATTTCCTAAATAATGAAGGTGGTGTAACGATATTCCTCAATGGCCAAACGGTCGGTGAAGTCCTTGGGGCACCCGCCTGCGCCAAGTCCTGCCCGTCCTACCCATACTTCTGTAACTGTACACCACCTGACCAAACCTATACGGTGGACATAACAAACATGTTCCAGCCACAGCAGAATGCCCTGGAGGTTAGGGAAGACATTGACTGCGCAATAAGCGCCTGGGACTTAACATTAACGGTGACGGCAACATACGCTCAACCGGTTGTCCCAACAACAACGGTTACATCATCTTCGCCAACCTCAATAGTCATATATCCACAATCCCCAACACCTCCGACAACACCAACTAAGGTTAACTGGACGCCGATAATAATTGGTGGGCTTGTGGTTGCAGGCATAGTAGCCGGCGTGGCGGGCTATATGTTGGCTTCCCCAGAGACCAAGAGGAAGGTGCGGGAAATGGCCAAGAGGACAGCAAGGGCGGCGGGGAGAGCAACTAAAAAAGCTGTAACTAAGGGGGCGGAGCTCGCCAAGAGGGCAATCGTAAGGGCAAGGGGCGGGCAATCATGAGCACCTGCCCAGCTGGCTTCAGCTACATGACAACCACGCAGGTGGACAACCAGACAATCACAGTGTGTAGCAACTATCCGCTGAACCAGTCCGCCCCAACCCCCTCTCAATATGTTGTCGATGTGTACTTCTCAGCGCCGGTGGCTGGGATAGACACGAAGCAAGTGGAGCAAGCAGTGGTTAATGCCTTCCAGCAGAGGGGCTATAGCGTAACGGTACTCGCAGTGACTGTGGTGAATCCACAACAGCTTGAGCTCTGGCTCCAAGCTTCATCCCCGGCTCCCATAATCATTGCCGTCATTGTATCCCTAGCCCTAGTAGCCATAATCGCGGTGGCGATATACCTAATCACGGTGAACGTGAAGCAGGTCCTCACGGCACCAAGCCCAACAGCGAAGGAGGCAGTCACAGCTGGAACAATAGCCCTACTAATTGGCGCCGTCGCCCTCGCCGCCTTCGGCATTGGCTACCTCATCAAGCAACTTCGGAGAAAAGGTACGTAGGGCCCACCTTATTGCTCCCTCAACGCCATCCACATTCTTGGCGAGCAAAATGGACCAGTTCTTCTCCAGCCTGTACGCCCTCTCCCTCATCAGCCCCTGGAACGTGAAGTAGAGGATGTCGTCCCAGAAGTCAATCACAAGCCCAAACCTCTTCCCTTCCCAAGGCCTGAGCACCCTCCCAATCCTCTGGAATATCCTGACCGGCGAGGTGCTACTCCCCATCTTGACCAAGGCCCTGAGGGGCGGTATGTCCAAGCCCTCGTCACCGACTACCGTCGTGACTATGAAGTCCAGCTTCCTCTCCCTAGCCAGGTCGAAGATCTCCTTCCTCAAGCTACCCTTGACAGAGCCAGTTACTAAGTAGGAAGTGAAGCCCGACTTCACGAGCATGTCGTGCATCACGGCGGCGGGCATTCTCTCCTTCATCATGAACATCGCAGGGGTTAAGTCATACCTCTTCAGGGTTGACGCTATCCTCAGCGCATCCTTGTACCTATCCTCGTCATACTTGTAGAGGAACTCCTTGATCAAGTTGTACTCAGTGGTCGCCTGTAGTTTCCTCTCCTTCAATGCATCCAGCTTGTCCGGGTGGAACGTCTCCACGAACTTTAGGAAGGAATTAACATCAACCCTTCGCTTGTACATGATGATGACAGCAGGAACCAAGTATCCCCTGCTTATCAGCTCACTCGACGTCACCCGCCTAGGGATTATCTCCCCAGCAACGGCATATATGTGCATGGTCCAATCATCAGCGCGCCATGGCGTATTATGCGTAATGAAGCCGTTAGCCACAAAGTTGTGGAAGCCATCCACACTCATGTCGTAAACATCCTCCTTAGAACCAATCTCCTCAACATCTGTTACTAGTTCGTAGCCAATTGTTACACCTGGGATTTGAGTCCTTATTCTTCCTCTTGATGGATTAACAACAAGAACCATCATCTTTGTCTTCAGCTCCTTTGCAGGGACCCAAGGAGCTAACCCTCTTTCAGCAACGAAGAATGGGTGGTCCTCCGTAACGAGGACCTCCCGCCCGCTCTCAGTCCTTATGCGGAATATCTTTCTGCCCCCAAGCTCCGTCCTTAGGACAACAGCGGTAGCTAACGATAAATAAGAGCCCGGAATGCCATTGAAGGCTAGGGTAGTGACTTGCTTACCTTCAAGCTCCCTTATTTTCCTCCACACAATCCTACCATCCTCAAGGATTGGGACTAGGGTATCGCCAGTCACACAAGCCGAAAGCCCAATCCTCACGGAGTAGGGGTTGGATAGGAGGGTGTAGGCGACGGTCCTCGCCGCCTCGTGCTGTATCTCATCTACAATCACAAGCATCCTGCACTTGTCTATGCCCAAGTCGAGACATAGGTAGTGCTTCGCCAACGCTACCTTCTCCTCTGTTGGGAGCTTCACGCCCTCGTTGTACTCCCTCTCTATCTCCTCTTCCTCCTCCATCGCCTCCAGTATCCAGTAGAGGAAGTCTTGGCTGTGGACGGATGCATAATACCTCTTGCCCTCCATTGTAGGGAAGAACTCGTTGAACTCCCTCATGGAAATCTGCATGGGCACGCCTATGTCCACGGTGGTCTGGGTCTCGTAGAGTGCGTTGAACATGGTCTGGACGGTAGCCACAGTCACCTTCCCAAGCCCAAACTCCTCATGCGTCACAACGCCAACGTCATCCACACCCCACTTCCTTATCCAGTCAGCCATCTGGAGCACTAGGTCTATGGATGGGGCGAGGGCGAACACCCTGTCCACCTGCTTCGTGTCTATGAGGTGCTTGATCAACGCCCCAATCATGTACGTCTTCCCACCGCCAGTAGCCATCATCACAGATCCAGCGCCAGAGATGCTGAGCCAATCGACCAAGGACTTCAAGACCTCCACTTGGTAGTCCCTCAGCTTGCTGAGTATGTCCTGGCTGAAGTCTGCCGTAAACCTCACTGGGTACTTAAGCTTCGGTTGCTCGTACCCAAGCGACCTCAAGAACTCATAGAACCTCTGGGTGAACCCCCTAGGTATCAGCAACCTATCAACACCCGCCTTCTGGTACAAGCACACAGGCGTGTCCCTCACGGGGAAGCACAAGTTATTAACAAGCCACTCCTTCACCTTATCCTCACCGACCTCAGATAACAAGCCCTGTACGTCCAAATAGTTCCCATACCAGCCAATCCTTACCACGCTAACCCTTTTAAACTAAGCAAAAATAAGCCTTTTGACCACTATGGGGCTTGCGCCAATCATGTTCACATGCATACCCCAATCCCAGAAGACTGACGGAGTATGCGTCCAGGACAACTGCCCACCAGGCTACTGCTTAACCCAAGCTGTAACTCCCTCTGGAGCCCCAGCGGCTGGTGCTCCAATAAGGGCTCCACCAGTTCAAACCCCAGTTGGCGTTGTAGCCGCGGCAACCACAACAACCACAACCACGCCGACCCAGACCAGCGGAGCAGTAAGCTTGACAATAGGCTCAGTACTGCTGGTCGTCGGCATAGGCTCAATAATCTACGAACTAGGACTACACAAGCACCCAGTCTTCGGCAGGCCCATAACCTATTTTTTCAGAACCTGGCGTCGCTAGTGACAGGCCTAGTGAGTAACGTGATAACGTCAAGTATTACATAAAATTTTTAAATAAAATCCTCTTCTAATCCTTGTGGCAATTGATTACCGCAGGTTGAAGCCGGAGAAGGGCTTTGGAGGGGTCACCCACTCGGAGGACGTCTACAAGCTTGCTTTGGAGAGGGGGTTCATCTCGGAGAAGGATTACGAAACAGCATCTAGGTACTGGGAGCTCTCCGAGAGGGGCTTCTCCATGAGCCAGATAGCTAGGGCTCTGGGGATGAAGGACGAGAGACAGCTGTACCGCAGGCTGAAGAGGATATCCAAGAAGGTGGCGAGGATGTGGTTCGACCCATACGGAGGAGAAGAGAAACTAGAGAGGGAAGGCGAGGGGGAGGCAGGAGAGGAGGGAGGCAGGGGAAGGAGGTTCGGCTTCGGGGAGAGGAGGCCGGATGACGAGATAATTGACGATAGGCTCCTCAACTTTGCCCTGAAGGGAGATGCTTCAACCCTGCTTGAGGAAGCCCTTGAGTATAAACTACTGCTAGAGTACTTAGCACAACAATGCCCCGTTTCCCCACATTTGGCCTCGGGAACCCTCTTCATCCCCTCCAGCTCCCTACGCCGTCGGGCTTACGCCCCCATCCTCGGGGCATCACTAGTCAGTTTCCCCACGGGGCAGGGGATCCGCATGCTCACGGTTGCCTCGCATGCGGGGCTTACCAAGACACTAACTAAGCTGGGGTTAATAAAATCTATCTTCATGAAACCCCACGTAGTGGGGCGACCTGCCCTAAAGGGCAAGAGTTGCCCTTGGGCCAAAGAATTCACAGAAGAGGTAGCTGAAGAAATAGAGGACGAAGGCCTAGAATGATTTTATGACCTGCTCGTAAAATTCATTCCACTTGCTTGGGTGTAGGTAGTCGCATCCAGCCCTCTGGGCGTTGATATCGTCGCCTGGGTTGTCGCTTATGTAAATGCACTTATGGTTTGGGTACCTAAGCCTAGCACTTACCAATGCCTGCAACCTATTGCCGGGGACAATTACCCTAGGCAGGGGAAGGTTGGCGCAGTTGCCGCTCTCACTCACAATAACAGCTACGAAACCCCTGCTCATCAAGAAGTTCAACTGCTCCAGTTTCACCGGCCCAGGTGGTTGCCCCGTCTCCAAGGTTCCGTCGCAATCGAGAAGCAATATCATCGAGAGAAAAAGAAAGTCTTTTATTTAAATCTGTTATTATGGTTTGATGTCTTCACCAAATGACGAGGAGAAGAAGGATAATGAGGAGAAGAAGGGCAAGGAGGAACAGCCGGAGAAGAAGGCTGGGGAGGAGAACTATGAGGTCCTACAGAGGGGAGCTGCAAGCGGTGGAGAAGCTGGTGAAGCGAAGGAGGCGGGAGCTCCACCAAGGGCTCCTGGTGTGAGCCCAATCGAGGTGGACGCCGAGTTCATTAGGAGGATTTTGATGGCTCCGGGCGACACGAGGAGGACGCTTGTCAGCCAGTGGATCTCTGCGCATGCTTGGTGGAACCAAGCAATACTGAACCTGGGCGTAACTGTCTTTGACCTGGGGCTCTCAATTGTTGGGAGGAAGAAGCTGTCCGCCGGTGAGGACATCGTGGCTTGGGCAAGCGACCCAAACAACGTCGTCAAGGACATAGTTAACTACATATATGACTTGAGCAAGTTCGTGGACGAGTACGAGAGATATCAAGAACTTCAGAAGACCATGGCATCATGCGAAGCCTACGGCAGGCTCCTTGAGCTCCAGGTCGAGAGGATAGTG
>Ga0326758_100236_pt1 | contig 14932 bp, 19 predicted proteins | sample GCRJH_S_FD_207221 | JGI IMG/M metagenome (GOLD analysis project Ga0326758, IMG submission 207221) | Hot spring sediment microbial communities from Geyser Creek Basin, Yellowstone National Park, WY, United States - GCR.JH_S | ecosystem: Environmental > Aquatic > Thermal springs > Near-boiling... | reverse complement strand
ACGATGCGAGAAGCTTATAAGACCTAAAGGGAGATTTGATGATGGGCCCGTAGCTCAGCCAGGTAGAGCGGCGGGCTTTTAACCCGTAGGTCGTGGGTTCGAATCCCACCGGGCCCGCTAACTTTTCGTTCTATTCTTCATGTATTCGTGCTCGTGTCGTTTATGTTTTTCGTGTCACCCGTTTGCGGAAGGTTTTTAAGGTGGTTTTTCCATAAATGGGTGTCATGGTTGATTGTAACCTGCTAGATCTGGGGCAAATAGGTGAGGAGCAGAGGAGGTCCATAATCGAGTACGTGAGGGAGCGTAAAGGGGTGAAGCCCAGGGACTTGGGCGTTACTGATGCCTATTTGCGTATGGTTAGGAGTGGGAAAGCCAGGGCTGGTGATGGGTTGTTGTGCCAGGCGCTGAAGTACGTCACCGAGGATGAGTTGAGGCTGTTGTTGAAAGGCATTGTGCCTGAGGCTAGGGCGTCATTGAATGATGCGGTTAGGGTGATTGCAACGGCTAGGGTGGACCCAGAGTTCCGTGAGTTCCTGCTTGGGTTGATTAAGGAGTACCTAGGGGACTACATAACGACGCTCCAGCAGACCTGGCACGTGAGTGAGAGGGACATTGAGGAGTTCATAAAGGCTAAGAGACTGAAGGGTCTTAGTGATAAGACTATCCGTGATGAGGTTCACTACATACGTGAGGCACTTGCCGAGTTGGGCTGGAACCTGACCCCCGAGGGTGTCCGTGAATACCTGGCTGAATTAGCCGAGGATGGCGAGACCTACGTCCTCAAGCACACCACATACTCACTAAAGAGTTTCCTAAAGACAGTGCTCAAGCCCAGGGACCCAGCACTCTTTAGGGCACTGTATGACGTATTCACCGTCTACAGACCAAAGAGCAACAACAAACCCAGGCTGCCGACTATCGAGCAGTTAAGGCAGGTTTGGCAACAACTACCCACTATAGAGGGCAAATTCTACTTCGCCCTACTGGCAGAGACTGGATTAAGGCCAGGAGAGCCATTTTTACTCACCATCGACGACCTAGACCTGGAGCACGGCATGCTAAGGGTTGGTAAGGTCACCGCTACTAAGCGTGCATTCATAGCATTCATGAGACCCGAGTTCCTAGACTGGGTTAGGAACAATTACCTCCCGCACAGGGAGGCTTGGGTTGAGAAGATGGGTAGGGCTTGGTCGGCAAGCAACCTGTTCAGCCAGGAAGTCATTGAGAACGCAAAACGCAAGCTAATACCCTTCGACCAATCAAGGCTCAGGAGGGAGATTAAGGAGACAGCCAAGCAGGTGCTTGGCAGGGAGTTTGAGTTGTATGAGTTGCGTAAGTTCTTCGCCACATTCATGATAAGCCAGGGAGTGCCCGAGTCAATAGTTAATACTTTGCAGGGCAGGGCGCCGCCATCTGAGTTCAGGGTGTTGATTGAGCATTATTGGTCGCCTAGGCATGAGGAGCTTAGGCAGTGGTACATCAAGTACGCGCCCAGGGTTTGTTGTTAATGACCATGTTGTTGGTCTAGTTTAATTATGGCGTAACCACCGCTTGTTTAGGAAGTGTTATAAATTCCCCAGCATTCTACTTCTTAATGCCTAGCCTAAACGAGGTTAGGCGTTTTGCGGAGTTGTTTGTTAGGATGGGCCTTGTTAGGAGCGAAAGTGGTGATTATGTGCCGGCGTGCACCGAGTGCATTGGGTACCTCGATGGGTTGCTAAGCGATGGTGCGGATGGTATAGTTGGTTTCATAGCGTTCATGTGTGTCGTGCGTGACTTGCTCAATGACGCATCAATAGACACGAACATGGACATTAACTACGCAGAGATGATTCTAAAGCATGTATTGGACAGGCACGAAGGCGCGGCAGAAGCCGTAAACACACTCTACGAGGAAATAGCTGAGAGGATAGGCGCAGAAGGACCAAACAGGGCGAGGAAGGTATGCGAAGCGATAATAAATGGTGATTTGATTATTTAAGGAAGCCTAGAATATTTCCGCCATTGTTTTCTTCCTCCTCCTCATCTAACCCTGCCTCTTCATCACCTCTGCCTTTACACTACATAGCAGGGCACCACCAAGCGAGTTCTGCATATTAATTGCTCGCTACTGGTCACCAAAGCACGAGGAGTTACGCCAGTGGTGCATCAAATTCGCACCCAGGGTCTGCTGCTAATTACTAATTATTATAATAGACAGTTCCTCGCCTCGGCACGACCAGCACTGCAGTGAATGCACGAGAGAGTTAGGCAAAACTTTCAACCACTCAAATATAGCAATTGCTATGTAAAAATTAGGCGGGCACCTGCTCTTGGCTATTGAAAAACTTGAGGTCGCACGCAAATTAGTTCCAACTGTTTGAACCCCCGCTACATGAATTGGTTACTAATCCACGACCCCTTCTCCACCATAGAACAGTTGTTCAAGTCCATGGGACAAAGACCTGGCAATTTGTTCCACGATCGTTTATAAACCTCGATAGTTGTATATAGCGATTGCTATGTACGATGTGAACCCCAGATTCAAACACCGTACTATTACGTACTATTAGATTATTATTATTATCACAATTATTGTTATCACAAAAATACTTAAAATAAAAATACTAAAATACGGGCGACCCATTAGAAAAGTTTATTAAGGGTAGGGGGAGAATCAGCAGCTAGGTGGACCCGGTGAAGAAGGAAGTAACCAAGCTCATCACGGGTCTAGAGTCCCTAGTCTCATCACTGGGTGGGGATTTGCTAAAGTCGGTAATAAGTATTGCGCTGTTGCCGCTGACTTTGGTATTGGTGGGTCGTGTCGTTAAGAATGGGTCTAAGTGGATTCTGGTGCTGGTTAATACTCGTGTAAATCCTGAGTCGTACGACCTATTAGGTAAGTTCGTGCGTAAGTTTGTTACAGTGCACGTTGTGGATCTCGGTATTAGTTTTACAACAATGTTAGTTAAACGTAAGGATGGCAGGTACATTTACGTCAACATACCATCAAAGCTCAAGCCGTTCTTCGCCCCAGCGTGGCTTGAGGACAAACCCCTCACCGTGCTCGTAACGATAGACCCGAGACTGCTACAAAACAATGCCCAGAGGTGAGCAAGCATGGGTTATTACAATCCGTACCGGGCAAAGGCGATACAGAATCAGCAAAAAGCACAGGTAAAGCCTCAGGGCAAGTCTCAGCAGCAACAACGCCAACAGCCACAACCTGCCAAGCAGGGGTGGCAGCAACCTAGGGATGATTTTGGGCATGAGTGGCTCAACAAGGTTGTTGAGGCAGAGCAAGTTAAGGGTGCAGGCGTGGTAGTCATAAGGGGTAGGGTTACTGATGTCAGCAAGTATTGGTTGAAGATCGCAGTCGATGGCCAAACCCTGTACGTCAATAAAGCCTTCATTCTATCCATCAAGCCCCTAGAAATGAAGGATAGCCAGGGTGGCCCCAATGCAGGAGAGCAATCCTCAAAGTCAAGGTAACGCAACTACTAATAAGTCTTTTGCTGAAGGTCAGGTAACGCAGGGAAGGCAGAGTAGTGCGATGTTTATTGCCTTGAATGGCGTCGAAGTGGTCGAGGGTAACTTCGAGGCCCAGGCAAGGGTTCCTGATGAGGATACCATTGACATCGCCGTTAGGAGGAGGGATAACGAGGACTCACCTACCGTCCGCATTAGGTTCAAGGTTGAGAGGGGCAAGGGCACCAAGTTTAGGGTAAGGTCTACCGTCTATTTGGTTGATAAGGATGGCATGATAGAGGTCGAGACCCTCGACAAACCCGACGTCGAAGGGTTGCTGAAGTATGTCAGGGTTTTGTTGCACACCAATAGGCAGGGGCTGCCGAGTAACGGCAGGATAGCGAGTCTCATTGATGAGGCGATCACGCAGGCAGTGAGCGAGGCGAGGAGGAGGACTAGGGAGTACAGGGCTAGAATCGGCGAGGAGCTTTACCAACAGGCGCTCAAGGAGCCTGGGCTGAAAGAGAATACATTGCGTTACACACTCGATACAATAGGGCTCCTACACGCTGGGGATGACACTGCCGAGACTGTGGGCGTGCTGGCCATCATCTCCTCCAGGTTACCCGAGGAATATCGATTAAACATATTATTTATTGCAGCCTCGGGGCGAGGTAAGACTAATTTATTGAAATTATTAAGGAAGATCACACCGAGAAGGTGGAGACTGTTTGTAAGACTCTCGCTTGGTTCTTCGGCCTTGGCTTTGTTCTATCAAGCCCTGGAGCGCCGCGGTCTCGTCCTTGATATGAGAAACAAAATATGGTTCATTAACGAACCGTTTTGGGTATTGCTCGGTCAGGGTGAGGAGGATCCAGGTAAGAGACTCATGAAGCAAGCCCTGAGTGACACCACGGATAGGGAGCCAGTGTGTTATGACACGGTCATAACCATTAACAACACGAGAAAAGCTGCCAAACTATGTCTCCAAGGTAAGCCCGTCATATTTGCCACAATCCAGGACAAATATTCCCACAAGCTTGACGAGCAAATAATCTCACGAATGCTGCCCGTGCCTCTCGACCCATCTAGGGAGGTGCTGGGTAAGATAGTCCACCATATCGTTTATGTTAAGACCGATCCAGCTACACTACGTGAATTTAAAAGGAGGGCTGCATTGATTAGGGCGTTCTTGGCCAAGGAGTTGCCTAGGGTTGATGAGGTAATATTTACCGAGGACGCTAAGGCCAGGATCATAAAGTGCAGCAATCCTGACAACCCAAGCCTTTGCGATGGGTACATAGGGCGATTGTTAGGCATATTGGAGACGGAGTCTGTCATTACCAGGGCAACCGAAGCACTCAAGGCCCTTGCAGCCTCAATTGCCTTACTGAAGAGGAGGTTTGAGGATAAGGACAAGCACGTAACATTAGTGGTCACTGAAGATGATGTTGACGAAGCCTGGGGTATAGCTAAATCAATTATTGAGTCCATGGCCTTTGGCACCAACCCACTTTACAACCAGATTAAGGAGTCGATTTTAGAAATTCTCAGGTCTGGCCCAACCAGGCGTAAGGACATTGTCGATGCAATCAAGCAGAGGTACAACGTGAAGAGGGGCTGGATCGATGAAGTACTCAAGGCCCTCGTCAAGCTGGGCATCATCGAGCGTTGCGAAGAATTCGGTAGGGGTGTGTACGCAATTTCATGCCCCAAGTCTAGTGAAATCATGAAGTACACAAACGAAAACCAAGGCGAGGGTGAGGGAAATGAGCCGTGAGAACACTGTTCACGACTTTAACGACCACGATCTACGATGGATTGTTCGTGCATCGAAATTTTCCTATAAGGGGAGTATATTAGGAGTCTTTTCTCACGGTGAGTTTTACAGTAAAAGCAGTGTAACCGCTGTAAAACTTGACGGGGAAAAAGACTGGAATATAATCCCTATAGGAAAAAACATCATGCACGATTTTTACGAACGTGCCACCGTAGAATTTTGTTTTTACTATATAGTGAAAACAGGAATTCGGTTGGTTGGACATGTGGTTGGGAAAAGTTCACGAGGGGTGGTGAGCTATGGCGGTTGATGTTGGTAGGGTGAAGAGGTTCATTGTTGGGTTGTATGGTGAGGAGTTGCTTAGTGAGGGTGGTGGCTTCTATGTCGGCAGGGACCTCAGGGCTGTGGCGCCCAGGGGCGATAAACTGGCTGGGTACCACTCGAGGTTTGTTGGTTTGCTTGATGGTGGTCTCGGTGTTGTGGGCGTTAAGTTCCCCAAAATCCTATACTTCACAAAGCCTGGTGAGACCAACATCGACATAAACGACCTACCCACCCTGGAGGTTGATGAGGTGGGTGGTGTTAATGGGGCGATCCAGTGGCTCGCTAGTAATGGGTACGCCCTACAGGTCAGCCTGTCCTACACTAAGGTCGGCAAGGACAAATTATCCAAGGAATCAAGGGTATTCAGCGGCGAGACCCACGCCCTGTACCTGGTGATGATTGAGTTCGAGGATAAGAGGGGCAGTAACAACCTTGAGCCCGTCAAGAAGGTGGTTAATGACGTCATTGATAGGGCTGCAACCTTCGTTGAGGAGCCGTTTATTGTATTTAGTGGTAATAAGTCCTATTACTTAGTATTTGCACTGCCCACCCCAGTCAAGGGCCCGGTCGTTGTTAGGGATAGGTTCGGTAGGGTCGTTAGGGAGTATGGTTTGAATGAGGTGTACAGGGCGGTCTTCGACCTAGTCCTAAGGGACAAGTCCTACCTGGGTCTCGGCAGTGAGGTTATTGAGAGGTTCGTTGATACGCAGGTTGCGGAGCCAAAGAGGTTACTGCGCATACCTGGGTTCACGCATGAGGTGAGTGGGAAACCCACGATGCAGTTGGGCGTTGATTTGAGGCCCGTCGACTTCGACCCGGACGCCCTAACCAAGTCAGTCCTGCCCAACTCGGTGCTTACCGACTACTGGGCATACATCGACCTACCCAAGGCGGAGGGAGGGAGGGCTGGCAGGAAAACAACGGGTGAAAGAACTGGTTGGGATTGCCTACCCACCTGGGTTAAGGCCCTCATTGATTACTTGAGGGAGACAGGCGAGCTTTGCCACTATGGTCGTATGGCTGTGGCTGGTTGGATGATTAGGTGCGGTTTCACCGACGAGGAGATTCACGAGGTGTTCAAACACGCTGATAACTACAACCCACGCATAACCCAGTACCACATCAACGATACCAGGGAGAAGTACCTTGAGAAGGGCGGTAAGCCCATGAAATGTGCAACGGTGATTGAGAAATGCAATGGCTATAAGGTTCCTGACCTTGATTGCAAATTCACGCGAAAACCCGCAGCCCCATCGGCAGACCCAAAGTCTAAGGCCAAACCTGCCGAGACTAAGCCCGAGGAGAGACGGGAAACGGCACCCAGCACTGGGAGACCTGTTCAAACCAGGCTGGCTAAGTTTGTTGAGAAGCCTAGGGAAGAAAAGATAGAGACTAAGCCAGAGACCAAACCCGCCGAGCCCAAGCCCGAGGCGAAGCCCAGTGTCAGCATCCCAGCCGCATTGATTGAGGACGTGGCTAGGGAGTTGAGGGCACCAACCACAATAGCCGAATCTCTAGTGAACTGGGTCTTGGGTTACTTGAGTAAGTACTGGAGTGTTGGCTTCGAGAGACTAGCCGTTGACCTGTCCAGGGCGAGTGACGAAGAGGTACAATTTGCACTGGAGACCCTGGGCATAGAGGTCAGGGAGAAGAAGATAACCGATGACGGGTTCGCCAAACTGAGGAGTGCCTTGCTGACCATAATCAAGTACCTCGAGAAGGCTGGGTTTGTGCAATACGTTAGGGAGGACTACACCGTGAACTTCAACAAGGGTAGTCAGCATGGCCGACCTGGATGAAGTCATTGATAGGCTTAGGGCTTTGGTTGAGAGTGCTGCTGAGGTACTCGAGGAAAAAGCACCCTCGCCGAATCGATATGCTTTAGGAGTTGAATTGTTTTTCCACTAAAATTAGTGGAAAGTCGTTGGTGTTTGGTTGCATATGTTTTGGGGATTGAATGGGTTTTCCACTAAAATTAGTGGAAACACCGTTCTACTCCTAAATCCTTTACCCTAAGTTTGGGGTAAAGTTTTGTTCTATTCCTAATATGCTTTAGGGGTTGAGCATTCAACTTCTAAAGACTTTCCACCAAAATTGGTGGAAAGACAATTCAACTCCTAAAAACCAACCATCACTGACCATCGAAACCCGTGCTACCCCACCATTAATTAATCCTCAAGCGCCTTCAGTACATTCTCAAGGCGCCTAGCCCCGCACTACTCAAATTTGAGGCACGCTACTGACCAAGACATATCACCGAATTCCTGCCGTCCTTATGGCCGTCCTTATAGCCACGCTCATACTCCTGCTTAAGCTTATCCTCATACTCCTGACGCAACTTCGCGATCTTGGTCTCATACTCACGCTTTAACTGCTCGATCTTGAACTCATAGTCGCCCTTCAATTTCGCGATTTCGATCTCGTGGTCTCCTTTCAATTGTTTAATCTTGATTTCGCAATCCGTTTTCAACCTCGCGATTTCAGCCTCGTGATCCTGCTTCAATTTGGAAACCTCAAGCTTATACTTCTCCTCCAACGAACTGAGGTCACCAGGACGGATACCGAAATACTTACTCATGATCTCGCCATACAACTTCCTGATATCCCTGGCAGCGTTGTAGAGCAACTCACGATAGGATAAACCCGTCTTATCGGCGAGCTGCCTCAACACCTCGTACTCCTCAGGACTCAGGTAAATCGTGACGAGCTTATGCCTCTGACGCCACCTCTGGTAGTAATTCAACTCCCCATTCTTCCTCCGAGGCATGTAGGCACCAACCCTACACATTACACCTCATTTATATTTCTATCCACATCACAAAACACAGGGACACGTTTCATTCATGTTTCATTCATATTCTATCCGCATTATAGAACGTAAGACATCGTTATCATTTCATGTTTCATGTATATCTCAAGAACGTGAAACGTCCATAAGGAACGAAGGAACCCGAACTTTTTCTCCTATTAAATTATCTCCTATTTAGTGATGTAAAAATACAGCGAATAAAAAATCACAACTAAAAAGCGCGGCCCAGTGCTGCGAAAAACACAGGTTTGTTTCATTGGTTTGTGATGCGCTGCTTCATGATTGCGTACGCAATCTTCGCCAGGGAGTCCGCGTTGGTGCCCTTGGTGTAGAGCACATCGCCGTCCTTCTCGATCATGGCTATGGAGTTTGTCTTGGTATCATAACCTGCATAAAGCGTCATGTAACTGCCGAATTTAAACATGTAGACGGCGGCGTCATCGCTTATCGGTATTATTGCCGAGGCGAGCGGCGTGACCTGCGTGAACACGTCTGCAAAAACCTTGGGATTCTCCCTAATCAGGGATGCGAGGGTCTCAAGGATGCGCCTACCCATCAACAACCTAAACCCGACAGAGACTAGGTAGGCGTTGAGTAGCACGGCTAAGCCCCTAATCCTGTTTTCGTTGACATCCATCACCACCGTGTAACTAAACCAATTAGTCAACACACTCAATGGGACGCCGTGGGACGTAAAATGCCTATAACCTCCACCACTCACCACCACATTCCTACAAATCGGGCACACGAAGGCGGAGTAGCCCCGAATACCAACGGACACCATAAGCTTATTAATAACCCTCAACAACAAAAAATTCACACGAACAAGCCTCCTCACCATCACCAACAACCCACGGCCCAATTTAATAAGCCTTTTTAACTACAATACATAGCACTACAAACAATTAGGGGACGAGAATGGTACTAGGCATTTTAACCATAAACCCGAGGTGAGGGGTATGGGAAAAGTTTTTCAAGGAGTAGAGAGAGGATTCGTGATGCAACCAGGGATAACCTTGGACTACGTAACCTATGTCTCGCTGTCCCTCATGCATGAGTCCTCAGTAATAGCGAAGTACGGCGATACTTATTTGTACTTAATACCGCGGAATCTCAGTATTGGCTCGCTCGATGAGTTTAACAAAACTATTAGGAAAAAGCTAAGCGAGTTATTGAAGGGCATCGACATCAATGCGTTGCCTTCGTTGCCTACTCACTTGTACCACTTACTCGTGGCTTCCGCGGCTAGAGCGTGGAGCGATGTGGTTGACATTGTTAAGCTTGTTTGGGCCAAGCCAGACCTCACGGTTGTGTACTTCGATACGGTTCCACTTTCTGGTTACAAGCCGTTAATAAAGGCATTGATTGCTAACGACAAGAATGAGTTATTCACGAAGTTTGTGGCACAGGTAATTAGGGACTACACGTCTAACGATAAGGATAAGGCCAATAGAGCGAAACCCTTCGTGGAGGTGTTAAGGGACTTATCCTTGTTGTCATTCACGTTGTCGATAGGGAGTAAGCATGCGAAGGATGCGCTGTACGATACATTACATGACCTCAAGATGATAAAGCCTGAGCAGGTAGGCAAAGCTTACGTGTTTAAGTTTGGTAAGTATTTGGAGCTTTATATGGGACATGACGGTGCTGGCATATACATGTGGGCATTGAGGAGACTGGGGAAGATAATCCAAGACACGTACAAAAACGGGTTACAATATAGCACGACTACGAACGTAAACCCTACTCATTGAGCCTATAGAGCCTGTGCCTCCTGCCGCCTGCCTTAATCCACGCCCTCCTGATGACATGCTTTTTCGCCAACTCACTCAGGTATGCATTCAGCAATGGCCTAGACCAGCCTCTCTGGTTCACGAAGTACTCGACCAACTCATCATAAGTCGCCATCCTGGTGCTCTTCCTGGCTAGGTAGAGCACGAGCTCCATCTTTTTAGAGATCCTCTCGCTAAGCATCACGTGAGTTATCATAAACTAGGTTTAATAATTAACTGCCAAAATTAGTCGATACACGAGAATCGCCATTCACGAAGGCAAAGGTAGGTTTAATATTGGTGCTAAACCTCTAATTAGCAGCGCCGGACTGCTAATTTCCTACAAAAACCAAATTTTAGGTGTAGGTTTAATGCACATGCTGGCGGCTCCTCGCCCTAAAGGGTGAGGGTTCTACGCCCACTGGGGCTTCCTCTCATGACTCAGGCACCCCCTCACGAGCGTGGCATCACAGCTTGGTGCCTGCCGCTAACTTCGGGCGGTGTATGGCTCATTGTCTACTAGACTCGCCGTACACCAACTCAAATGCATATTAATGAAACGACTTAAAAACGCCCCTAGAAGGGGCGGGGCTTGGTATTTTGTCAGTATTAATTTTTTATAAGTGGAGCTGGGGTTAATTGGTTGATTGATGAGGTTGAGGAAGACTGTGAGTGGTTTGCCGTATAGGACTAGGGTTTACCTAAACAACCAGGTGTTATTACCAGCGAGCCTCGTTAGGGCCTTGGGTATTGAGGGTGCCGATTATGCTGACGTAATCATTAGGTTTAATGGCAAATTAATCGAGATTAGGGATGTGAAGTTGCTGAGGAATAGGAGGGCGGTTAGTAGGCAGTTCACAATACCGAGGGAGGTGAGGGAGAAGTACGGAGTAGGACCACTGGATGAGGTTGAGATAGTCCAGGTGAAGCCAAAGAGTGCGGTGGAGGTGTTTAGGTTTTCTCATTAGGAAATAGAAAGTAATTTAAAACCTACATGCTACCACAACCATAGATGGTTAATCACAAATTCAGAGACCTGGAGGGCCTCGTTAGGGTAGGTATTGAGTTAATCCTTAAGGCTAGACTTGGTGAGGTGGGTATTGATGATGCGTTGGATGGTCTTTGGGAGGTCTTGGTCAACATAGACTATGAGGTGGGGCGGTTGAAATATGCAACAACCCTCAGTAATTAAATCCTCCTCAACGTGATTAAGTACCCAACCCCCACCCTCCTATAGGTTATTGAGTGAAGGGCTTTGAATGCCTCATTAACTAGTCCCTGTATGAAACCCAGTGTGCATGATAATTCAATATTCTCATCAAACGGTTCCGCAATGACTAACCGAACCTCATCTCCCAAGGGCTTGAACTCAACAAGCCTGAACCTATTGAATGCCGACGCAACCAAAAGCCCCGTGTAAATGCCCTGCTCCGAGGATAGGTTTAGGGATTCTGCCACCCTCCTACCTAACTCATGACAAACCCTACGGAGGACCGCCTCAACATCAACACCAAGTTGGGCTAGGGCGTTCGAAAGAGCCTCCATGAAGAACTCCCTGGGGAAAACCAGGGGTTGTACTTGCACGTTAAATGTGGCTATGAACTCAATATCCCCCACCTTGCGGATTTCATCAATAATGCCTAAATCAACACCACCCCCAACCTCAAGCATCAATGCTTGGGAGTTACCAACAACATTCCTAATATTAACACCCCTAGACCTAAGTATTGAGGCTATTTCAGAAAGGATTCCAGGCCTATCCCTAACAACCCTACCCAACAACCAAACCATTAAGAATAATTGAAAAATTCGACTTAATAAATGTCGTGCCAAGGATATTAACAAATCATTGATGGGATGATGAGTGGTGTGCGAGCACCCTAATAACACATTCACAAATACTCAAAGAACATCGATAAAACCAATCACCGAGCAAAACCCAGGGGCTAGAATCAAGAACAAAAACCCTAGGCACAAATTCACGGCCCCATTGTGAAGACTTGTGTGAGTTTTAATTCCACCTTCAGCATCAGAGATTGAACACAATGCGAATCATGCCACTTGACGGAGACAAGCCCAGTGCGAAAAGCTTCGTAACATGATCAGCAAGGCATCTCCGAATCAATAGTCAACACCCTACAGGGCATGGCACCACCCTTTAAGAGCTGTAAGGTTTTTATAAAGCTACTTACTTATTACTTATTAAGGAGGCATATGAGTAGTAGACTTGCCCAATTGGCTTTTGTGATTAGGGAGTTGGGGGTTAGGGCTGGCGAGATTCTTAGTGATGGTGATGATGGTCTCGATACCAGGATTAGGATTCAAAAGGTCGTTTACTTCCTAAAGCGGTTAGGCCTCGACCTCGGTTACGAATTCACCCTCTACTACCACGGACCATACTCACCCACCCTTGCCAATGATTACTACCTACTGGCGAGGCTCGGCGACGAGGAGATAGGCAGGTTAGCCGAGCTCTGCATAGAGGGTGGGGTTTGCAGCGATGAAATGAGTAAGCTCCTTAACGAACTCAACAAGTGGGACACAACCGCGCTAGAAGTCGCAGCAACAATAGCCAACCTCCTCAGGAGCCCCGACTACAGGAATGATTTAAACGGCGCAATCGACCACGTGAAGTTCCTAAAGCCATGGGTCACGGACAACGATATTGAGAGAGCGTTAAAGCTACTTAAAAGCCTAGGCGTACTTAAGGCCTAGGTGCTCTACGTGAATTGCTTCCACGTAGATACAAACGTATTATTAAATCTAGAGGTTTTACGCAAATTATTACAGAGGTGCCGTAATAGTGAGTGCGTCATTAAGGTGTCTCCATTTGCATTGGCGGAATTCATTAATGAGTACCGAAAAGATGTGGAACGATTAAAACAAGCATTGTACATACTTGACGACCCTCTACGTATTACTTAACGGTATTGCTGAGGGCTTAATAGACATATTCGTAATTAAGGATGAAAAGCTGGGCGATTTCGTGAATTACATCAACGAATTAAGAAGTGAGGTTACATGGATCCACTCAATGGACACCCTAATACTGGCATCAGCGCTAGTTGATGATGAGTGCAACGGGCTCATAACCCTCGACTCTGGAATAACCGAGTCCAGGAGAATTGAGGAGATATTCCGCAAAGCAAAGAGGCACCTATATGATGAGGAACTGAAAAGACACTAAACACCTAGATGCACAGAAATGAGTCGCCCTCACTCCCTGAACCAACTCGATACATCAATTCCAACGCTTATCTAGAAGTATCTTCAACATACTACCTTCAAACCACCAAGGCACAGGAAACCTAGACAGTGGTGCTTCAGGCATGTGCCAAGGATTTATTACTGAGGGAATGTGGCAACCAGGTTGTTTAATCATTACATGAGGCGTTTCTGAACACCCTGAGCCACTTATACACTGCTCCGTAACCCCTGATGTGCCCGTTTTTGAGTAGTTCGTAGGCGGTTACGTAACCCCTGTGGATTAGGTATGCGTAGTAGCTGTTAACCCTAGCCCTAACAACGCCAGGCTCATCGGAGCCGCACAGGAGTAACTCCCTATGGCGTGAGTCGAGGCACCTAATGAACCCGTCTAAGAAGACCAAGTATTCATCAACCCAAGCCCTCAGTGGCTCATCCACGTACCTAAGCAACTCATCCCTCAACCTCAACAACTCAATAGGCAAGCCCACAAAAACCACCAAACCAACACAAATAAAAGAGAAACACGGAAGAAAATTTTAACGAGACTTTACTAGGGGTTGTTTGTGTTATGAGCTTGCTGTTACTGTGAATGGGTACTGCTGGCCGCTTGTTGTTACTATGGTACCGCTGTATTGAACGCCTGGAGTTATCGTTTGGCTACCTGTACATGAGAACGAAACAGATGTTCCTCCGTTAAAACTGGCAGTAGCAGTGCTGTTGCTGTATATTGTTATTGTTAATTCACCATTTACCCCACCTGGTATTACAACTGGAGTAGTAGAGCTTGAGGCGAGGGCACATGATAAACCACCTAGTGTGAAGGCATTAATGCTTATGGCACTACTCGCTGGGTTATTAACCATGAGGGTAAGAGTACCGTTACTGTAAAGGGACATGGCTTGTATCTGCAGTGTCGCAGTCTTCGCAGCACCACCAGCCAAACCAAAGACCCACACCGCAACAGCCACAGCCAACGCTATAGCCACAGCTATGAGTATTATCGTTGCAACAACGTTCGATATACCCCTCCTACTCATTCTATTTGTAGACCTCATACACGTTCTACTTCACAAATTACTTAATAAACACTGGCATGTGGTTGATTAATTACTTTCTACCTCCCAAAAACTCTTTCTACATGCACAAAAACGCAAAAACAAAAAACAGCCACATAACGCCTTTACCAACCCTCAGAACTCTTTCAACCATACAATTCAACCCCTAAATCCCCCAACAGGAAAACCACAACTAAAGCGTGTAAGAGGGGCATCGTGAATTCAGGCTTTTATACCAGGATTTTGTGCTTATGACCCCTCCCCGCCCTAAAGGGCGAGGCTTGTCCCATCGTTATCATGCAGTATGTTCGCCAGAGGTTAGTTGTTTACGGGTTCAATTCAACGAACCCGTGCAGTTGGGTGACACGAACGTGAAGCCCATTTACGGCTAGACCTGGTTCTACTTACGGCTTTGTAGGCTTTTAACCCGTAGGTCGTGGGTTCGAATCCCACCGGGCCCGCTAACTTTTCAATTTAGCATCTAAACAGTCTGTTTTATTAATACCTGGTTTCGTAGGATGGGGTGGACGAGGTATTT
>Ga0326758_100235_pt1 | contig 14956 bp, 16 predicted proteins | sample GCRJH_S_FD_207221 | JGI IMG/M metagenome (GOLD analysis project Ga0326758, IMG submission 207221) | Hot spring sediment microbial communities from Geyser Creek Basin, Yellowstone National Park, WY, United States - GCR.JH_S | ecosystem: Environmental > Aquatic > Thermal springs > Near-boiling... | reverse complement strand
ACCTTGAATTAGCAATTCATCGTTTATAATCAAAATTCCTGGGTGTGCCTCGGCATCGCTCTCGAAACCACCCTTATCGTAAACCTTGAAGATGCCCTCTACGGATTGTGACTTAATCTCAATGATGTCTAATCTCTCCTCAATATCCCTCAATGCATCATCAGCCAACCCAGCGAAGCCGACTAGAACGTTGTGAACAACCTCATAGGGTATTCCCATGTCCACAGCTAGTTTGTGGGCTATTAATTTACCGAGGGTGTTTAGGTCCCCACCCCTCCTCAATGCCTTAAGGCGGGTCACCGCATCGATGATGCCCCTAAAGGCGTGCACCTCATCCTTAGCGAGTGACTCTATGAATGATAGGGTAACAGCACCCATCTGCATAAAAAGCTCCGGCACAACGTGCATTACCTTGCCAATGATTGGTAGGGAAGTTTCGATAAACCCAATGAACCTCTTAAACACCATCTTCACCTCATACGAAACCCCACCATCTAGGTTGAGCTTCGAAATAATGTGTAGATAAGCATCTATCCACCCCTCAACATCCTCACTCTTTGCGCTCTTTACTTCCTCCACAAGCTCCTCTGGCACGTAGTCGAGTCCAAACCAGGTAATCCTCCTGCCCCTACCCTCAAACCCTTTGGTTATCAAATCCAACGCATTCTTAATTTCCTTATCGACGTCCATTTTGTTCACGTAATCCCTCGCATCATCCCACGCTATGTAGTAGGGTATGATGCAGTCAGGCTTGACACCACCAACCAAATCATTACCAAGCAAATCCCTCAACTCCCTCATCAACTTCCCATCAGAAACCAATCCTCCACCCTTCCTAATCTCCTCGAGGATGCCCCTAAGTGCCTCGATCTCCTTCCTCCCACTCCTACTGCCGATTATGTAGTGCCTAACCCTATCCTCACCAAACTCTTTCACTAGCTTATCAGCCCAGGTTAGTGGTGGGCTTAGTACAAGGACTGCACCATCACCGCACCTACCCCTAATCAATCCCTTAACACCCTCATAATACTCATTTAGCGGGTCAACCACGCCCTAGGGCCTACACAACCATGAAAATAAAAACCTTACCAACACCAAGGCTAGAACTCATCGCTTACTCCCCACACCCCGAGCCCTCAACTGAATGGCCTTATCGAAAAGCTGTGTAATACTCCTACCCACCAGCACCAGCATTAGCCACCGCGTAGCGGTACCAACTCACTACATGGCTCCTAACCTATAACCCACGTCAATGACCTAGACCTACATACCTCGTAACTAAACCCACACAACAACCTCAACAGCTTGTTGTAACCACCGTGCCTAGCACGTAGACCAAGCCACGAACATCGACCCAGGAACCATCCTCACCCTCAGAACAATACAGGTTAGGGCCAGAGGACATCAATGCCGAATTGCCCAGGGAACTTTTAAGTGTTCGGAATCGCGGAGTGATTGAGGTAGTGGGTTTTGCACAACCCTCTGTAAAACTAATCCTTATTTGTAATTGGTTGGGGCTTTACTTAATGCCCTGGTTTATCTACCTCAATGATTACTTCATACCCGCTGAGGTTAGGGCATTCACGATTGATGATGCCGTCAGGGCTGGGTTAAGCATTGTCAGGTAGGTCTTAGGTGTTGTCGATAGGTACTGCCTGTATGAGGTTGGTGGCGAGGTCGTTATTGAGTACTGGAGGGGTAAGGAGTTGTCGGTAAAGTTCATTTACGCCAACGACCCAGCGAGGGCATTGATGAATTACTGCAACGCTGAGAGGGTTGGCTTGGTTAGGTGCTCCTCGGTCTCCTAATTACTTGGTCCATCAATGCCGCCGTTGTTAACGCTTAAAGTTTGGCGTGGATCGGGTTATGTGATGAGCGGTGTGTTGAGGGCATTAACACGCATCGCTGCGCTCACCATCATATTTGCACTAGCCCCTAACAATCCAAACCAACATTGGCGATTCGCCAATCTTCAACAAAACCCTAGGCTTAGGATCACCATTAATAATAGGTGGTGATAACCTCTACCTGAACCTAACCGCAATAATTACCAATGCGGTGTTAATCGCAATAGCCTACCCAGTACTCGCCAGGAGTGAGCCAAAGGTTGGTTTGACGAAGTACTCACTGGGCATAGTAGCTGTTTACGCCACACTATCGGCAGCCCTGTACTTAGTAATCACCACTGAGCCGGCCCGAGCCTGCACCTCAATGCTCATGAGCCTAGACAGCATAGCCACATTCACAGCCTCGATAGTCATCGGCTCAATAACACCGTTGGTCTACGCCCATGAGAAAAGATGGAGAATAGGCAGTGATTGGAAACCGCTCCTATTCACGCTATACGCATCAATCGTTGCCGGTAGCCTAATTATCGACACAACCACGGCACTAGCCCTCCACTCAATACCCCGGCTAGCGCCAGGTACGTGCATGGGCTCGGTAATTATTGGAGCCTACGGACCAATCGACGGACTAGTCACCGCACCACTGCTGGGACTACTGGCTGGGTACACCGTAATGAGTACAAGTACAATCATGAATAAGCAATGACTAAAAGGCACTGGGTCTGAGGTCTTGATGCCCTAGCCCCACGGACCCCTTAGCCTCACCGACCTCCTCCTTGGTCTACCCCTCGGTGATTGCATGTGCTCGATTACTGTTGTTGCCAGTGTTAGGTAGGTCACGAGACTTATTGTGATTGCCAGTGTTATTGGTGCGATAAGCACTATGGAGGCTATTGGCGGGAGCATCACCGATACTATGATTAGGGTTATTGCAATGGAGAACCACGTCAATGAGCGAAACCTAACACCATGAACCACACGAAGGGTCTCTGCATCAACCGTACCCCTACCAATGAGTAGGGAGCCAAGGGAGAAAGCCACCGTGATAACTACGCCGAGGATACCTAAGGTAATATCCACGGTAGTCCTAAACGCAGTTGGTACCTCCTCAGTGAATAATGATGTTGTACGCATTGTTTCATTGAGTGATAGGCTTGGACCCGTCATTAACGACGACGCTAAGCCACCGCTCATTATTATCAAATAATACATTACTATTAAAGTGATTATGAGAGACAGCGTGTAAAGCTTACTCAACACCTCGGTAGCCCTACCACCGAAGTACCTGGTTAGGCATTGAGGAACCTTAGTACCCCTAGGCGGTGTCCTACCCCTAAGCTCTTCAATGAGCATTGGTAGTGCATCGGCCAAGCTCCTGAAACCGTCGATGAACACCGTGAAAAACGCAATGACGGTAATTATGAACATGGCCATGGATGCAAGCACTGCGTAACGACCACCCACTACTGAACCTATCCACGATGATGCGAAAAATCCTAGAAGGCTAATAACAAAAAACAACCATACACCCATCGTGCTATTATGAATAAAAAATGATATGAGGCAAAACGGGGAATTATACCACGCCCTCAAACCTTGCACAACCCTCCCCATCACCACACAACACCCACTCCGGAGTATTTAAACCAACCCCACGGCCTAGATGAGCCTGTGGTAGAGCTTGAGCAACGCCAACTTAAGCTGCTCATTATTATTAATATTGCAATTAATGCTGCATGCATTATACACTTCATGGAACAAGTTCTCCAGCCCCGGTAACTGCGTATGCCTCCTCCACCCAACATAAGCCAAAGCATCAACGGATTTAGCATCGCCCTGGCCCAGCATATGCAGGATAAGGGCTAACCTGGCACACGGTGTTTCGGGCGAGTAGGCTAGTACGAAATTCTTCGCGTCTAACCCAGCTAGGAATTGCTTCAGCTCTCCATCAGTTAAATACTGAAATATACTATTCTTTAGACTGTCCAAGGCATTAACATCACCAGATAACGCCTTAACGGCATCCACGCAATATAGATGTCTACCGTACTTGCTATTGCACTCATCCAGCGCCACATTCTCATCACTATATATGCCGAAGATGAGCTTTAAGGCGGGTACGAAAACATCTATATGTTTTTCAAACGAATCAATTAGCTTATCCACCTTAACCTCGACTCCATCAACCCTGAACAGACTCAGCATGAGCTTGGTTAATACATTGCTTTCTATTTCCAAGTCCTCCCTTTCCAAGTTAAGGGCTTCCTCATTCTTCGTGAATAAATCCTTTGCCTCACCTTGTTTACCGATTGCCGCTAGGTAAACTAGGTAGCTGTTTAGGATGCCTGTCGCAATGCCGAAATACGACGCCCTAGAACCAAGCTTGTTCTCGACACTCTTCCATAGGCTCTCGAGCTCTTTAGCGACATTCATGTACTCATCGAGGCTCTTAACCTCGAGGATTCTGTTGCGGATTCGCCAATAACGATCAATGAGGCTCTTATCGCCATCTTTCTCGAACTCCTTAAGCACGTCCATAACCACATCTACATTACTTATGTCCTTAATTTTGAAGGATTTAGCTAGGGCATCAAGCTTATCCTTAATAATGAATAGGCTAAACTTGAGAGGAATAATTATTCCGTTGCTCCAACTCACCGTTATATTGAGCCTATACTTTACTAGATCGTGAATAAGGAGGTAAGTAGAACTTGGCCTAGTGGGTATTTCTATGGATGAAAGGGTACATGAACGGTCATAAGGATATCTAAGGATTTGAAGCTTCTCGCTATGCCCAGGTTTTATTTCTATTTGAGTCCCCAGCAATGAATCCCACTGTAATGACCTGTTTTTCGGCTCCTCTATGGGATACGCGCTAACCCTGCCCTCGACACTCTTAGCGGCTATAATACCATCATTCCTTATGAGAGCTAATACACGGTAACTATTGAGACCCTCGCGCTCAACGTAGATATCGTGCTGAAGCCACGTTATTGACTTTAAAATACCGAAAATCCCCGATATTAATAGTATATAATTGTAAGGTGATAATTTGAAGAATATCGCAATAATTATTACGATTAATGAAATAATTATGATAAATGATCCCATAGGTAATGAAGCCCTACCCACGCCCTATACGCTATACTTAAGGTTTAAAACTTATTAATCATCTATGATTCAACGAGAAACCAAACATAATCACCATTAAATACGTAATAAACGAACTTCCTAAGCATTACCTCAATCATCGCATCTCCTTAATCCTCCTGAACCCCTCAGTTGAGGTGTACGGGCATAATTGGTAATTTAATTAATGTATTATTTCCATTTTTAGTAGTATCATTACGAGCCGTTCAGCGCCGTATCAGTTCAAATTTACACTATCATTCATTAAAGGATCCATAATCTATCAAGCGTCTTCACTCTTACCTTATCATATATATTGGCTAGAGCCACGGAAGCCCTTTAATCATTAATTGGCTATTCCTACATCCCTGTTACCCCTTCACGTAGATTTTCACATCAGCCCTCACATCACTGATGGAGACATTTCTACCTATGCTTTTATTAACAATCCTCGTGTATATTAATACAATCATTTTCTGAGACACTCTCGGCATGTAATTCATAATCGAGAAATGCTTTTTCGGTGAAGTATTCGTAAAGATGGAGCGAAGCTAAGACATAACCGAGGAAAGACCCTATAATTTCTATTATTTCCATTAATTGACTTATTGGCTGTTGATTACGTCTAGGAGCACCTTGGCGAAGTATAGTCCGTAGATTGCTGTAGTCATGATTGTGATGATTATTGCGGAGTTGAATGAAATATCGCGTATTATAGAGGAGGGTACGGATACGTATAAACTAAATGTATTGTTGAGGTAACATAATTCATATGATATATCAATTGATGATATTGGCCATAGGAGGAAAAGAAAGATTAACACAACAATATAGCTAATAAATGCCCAATCTCTAACACCATGCATGACCTTCCTAACTTCATCGCTCCAGCGCGTACCTGACGTTGGTGTGGTTATTCTCCAAGCGTAACCAGTTATGATCGACATTGAGAATGCAACCACAGTGAGGATTAGTTGGAAGTAAGGACCTAATGATGCGCGAATAATCACCGCATGTGAGGCGTTAAGAGGTGAAAAGAAGGATGTTAGCATTATTAACCCTACCTGAAAATAAGGTGCCACATTGAAAAACGTATCGAATAAGCCTAAGAAGAAAATGAGGGATAGTGTAAAACTGGCAATGTAATCCCGTAAATAACGTGGTTTATTACCCAACGTGCCTACGCCCTCAATCTTCTCGACGAGACCATATACTCCAATAAGGTAAAGTATGAACAATACGATAGCTAATAAAATCGATATTAAAAACGTTCTAGTATTTATAATTAATACGTAGGGAAGCGTTTCGGGGCACTTTGGCGTTGTAGAGTTCGTAATCACGGCACTGCCATTTACTTGATGTGTTATGGGTATTGTAACGTACTTCATTGTCGTGTATATGCTTGAGGAAATGAAACCACTTATCATGGCAGGTACTGCGGATATAAGCATGAGGATAAACCAATGCTCCCGCATTAACTCAGACATGGTTCTCAATATACCTTGCACTTTTCGTATCATTGCTTCCCTTAGTTTATTCAATTTCATCAAGACCACCGCTTATGTACATAATCATCAATATATAACCCATTCGCCTTCCAATCCAAGAGACTCAGCCCAACCCCTTAACCGCCGGCTCCAGCTCTATTACTGCCTGCCTCATTATTGGGCCTGTTATGACTAGGGCCTTCGTGGTTAATCCAGCCATGTGTGCTGGTAACGCCGTAGTTAGCCACCTGATGTCTTCATTGGTTAGGTTTAGTACCTTGGCCACCTCATTAACATAGGCATCAGACCCGCTGAGGATGATCATTAGTGGTATGTTTTGTAATACGTTGGTGTCTATGCCCGTTATTGTTTAGCACCATGATTGTGCCTAGGCCGAACTTCCTGGTCCCACGCATTAAAGAGGTACTCAACATAACCCAGTACTACGGGGGGCTTCATGGGGTGCGTGGCTAGGGTGAGGTTCGGTGGAGGGCCGGGCGATGAGGTTATGCAAGGGGCTGAGTACTACCTCGACCTACCTAACGGGTGGGTCAGGGAACAAGGAGTAGGCGGAAGGGGCGTTAAAGAATGTAGCACTGGCGATAGCGGTTATCGAGACAAACAAATGCCATAAAGGCACTAGGCAAAGGGAACACCAGGTCAATAATCACAAGGCTTAAACCCAACGAATTCCTCAGTTGGCTAGCCAGACCCATAATTAGGTCGAGTAACGAATAAAAACCAACAACTGTTATAAGGAAAAACCCACGTGTACATAATCCAACCAATCCACCTCACAACCCAAAACAAGTTATAACATGACCGAGCCAATCAGAATCATTACCCCACGAACACCGACCACAAGTTATTTTAAGTGAAGACCTCAATCGTGCTGAGGTCTTCACTATAACTGCCCAATTCCCAATCAACAATTATTGAGCGACGGCTTTTAAGACGGTGTACATAGGGCATTGATGAGTAGGGCTACCGCTGTTAAGCTAGTTGGGAGCGATTTTTTATAGGTTCCAGCCCACGTTGCCTATTGCCGAGGTTGGCAGAGACTAGTTAATTTGGGCTAGTTCTCGTGTAGGTGCGAGGACCCAAGGCACGCAGTTAGGATGCTTGAGGAGGGCGAGGCGAAATCCATAATAACCAGGCTGAGGCTCAGGGAATTCGTAGACTGGTTAGCAGGCCTGGCATAGTCAAAACAGCTAAGGCAAACGCCGAATAATTATTCGTCAGTTATTTTAGTTAGTTTCCACTGATGAGCCGTTAGTGGCAACTAATTAAAATAACTGTCGGATTAATAATCGACAGTTGTTAATTGGAGGGCTTTTTAAGTCGGGTTGATAGTTGTTGATATGGTTGAGGCTGGCGCGTTGTTGGTTGGTAGGAGCGACTTCCACAGGTTCCTGCCTACGATGAGCGTAGCCGAGATTGGGGCTAGGCTTGTTGATCTGGGTGATGTGGTGTGTAGGTGCAGTAACGATGATTTTAGGCGTGAGGTTCTCGACTACATGCTCGATATCGCCAACGCCCTCAAGGAGGGCATTCGCAACCACCGGCGTCTATAAGCCACTGATTAGGAGGGCGCTTAGGTTGCTTAGGGTAGAGCCGAGCGATGACTTGGTGGAGCTCGGCGTTAGGTACTTCGAGGAACTATACGAACACCTCAGGGAGGAGGTGGGTGGAGTGGAGCCGTGGAGGTACGCGACCTCAATAGCCATAGCGGCAGCCGCACTCGCCAAGGTGGAGAAGTTAGGAGCTCCGCCCAATTTCGTGAAGGTTGAGCTAAGGGTGAGGAATCTCGAGAGAATCTACGATGCATTGGGGCTCGAGAAATTCATAAACAAAGTTAAGGTAAATAAGGCACAAAACTAGAACTTATATGAATTAAGTGAGCTAATTATGTGGAATAACTTCCTATGTATCGTGCCTCTCAAGGCGACAACGATCGTCGTCGCCTCGGAATCCACGAGACCCCCTCCCCGTAGCCTCCGTGCACGGTCTTCCCGATCTCGTAAGATATTTTCCATGGAATCCCTTGGTCAGGTGGTCTTATAAACCTGCCCACTTTCAATCAAATGCCAGTGAACCTGCTACTTAATAGGCAGGTCAGTGAGGTGGGGCTGTGAGCAATATTGAGGGAAATGCAGGGAATGGCGAGGCAGATACTAAATAATTCAGCGGTGAAGTTTTTCACATTATTCATTGGTTACGACCTACCTTCAACAAGTACGGTACTTGTTGAACGTATATACGATTTATAAATCGGGAAATTACGTTCGTGATTCCCGATTTATGAATCAATTTATAAATCGAGCCGTGATCGAGGGACTTCGAAGCCCTAAAACGATGTCCGCGGATGCCCTGGCGAGTTGTGAAATGAGTGTTCACTAACACGTAGCATTGGGTCTCTGCACTAAGGGGCTCATCAGAGCTTTGTCTCAAATTAGTTTAAAAGGCCTGAAACACGGGAGGCACGTGGGAAAGCGCTCTATATGCTACGAGTTCTACGTTATGCTCGGTTTAGAAATCAATTTTCACGAACGCAGGTTTACCGAGCGCACCCGCCACCACCTTCGTCGGTGGATGGTGGATCGTGACCAAAGAACAAAATTAGAAAAACCAGCACCATTACCATTGAGCCTTCATTTCACCATTTCCCACACTCCCCTTAATCTTTTGCATGAACCCACCGAGGTTGGAGATGGTTGGGCGTAAGGCTTGAAGGATAAAGTTCCACGGGTGAGCCACGTACGTGGAGTCCCCGGGAGGAAGCATTGCATTAAGTGTTAAACGCGTAAAGCATGAACGGTACAACCTCTCTGGTTGTACCGTGAGGCTATCTTCATCAGATAGAGTTCTGCCTCTAGCGGCATATTACCTATTTTTATTCAGCAATTTTACTACGCCCACCCTCCTCAGCACCACAGCAATTGCCGAGCATGGATTCGGCGTTATTTTATCTCCCAGTTTCCTCACGAACGAACCTGAAACTGACAGATAAAATAACACGACCCTCACCACGTGGCTTTCTTCTTAAGCCCTTCTCTAATATTGGGTGCTTGGTCCGTGGGCCGCCACTATGGGCATTGATGGGTGCTCATAAACACCCCCACTTCATAACTAACTTATTGATAATGCACTGCGGTAACCATGGATAGGGCGGAGTACGGCTCTTACGAACTCCTCAATCTAGATAGCCCGATTCTCCAAAACGGCTAGGGCGAATGCTAAGTGATTATTCAACAGTTAATTTGGATGGTTTTCAGTAACGACTCATCATTGAAAACCAATTAAAATAACCATCGTGTGTATAATTGACTTACGCCTAAAATCATCGTTACTGCACCCACCTCAAAGAAGCCGCTTATGGGCTCAACAACAAACCACCTTTTAAAACCCCCACCCCTCAACAAAAACTAAGCACATTCCGTCAGTTATTTTAACGCGCCCCCCACGAACATAGGGGCGCGTTAAAATAACTGTTGAATAATTATTCAACACTTGCCCTAGCCGTGATAACGAGGCTCGGGCTAAACGAGTTCATCAAGCGGCTGGGGCAGAGGTAAATTAACTGACGAGTAAGGAATCAACAGTTAATTTAAATAGACAGCTGGCTGTCTATTTAAATTAACTGACGAATACCATTGCCGAGTATGTGGGGTTTTGAATATTTGGAATTTCCCAATCCCAATGAGCTCTAGTGCCAGGGCTGTCGAGTTGGCGGGTTACGTACTTGACCTAGGCTCGTCATTCATCACAGACGCCGCATTCTGCGTTTGAGGTGGTCTCTGAGGTATTGGGGCTTGGGAATTTCATGGGTGGGGTTGAGGTAGCGAGGCACAAAACTAAGGCTCGCATGAATTAATTAAGCTGCCACTGTATAACAACTTCCTATGAGTCATGTCTCTCGTGGCAACAACGATCGTTGTTGCACCGTAGTTCACGAGATTCCCTCTCCGTAGTCTCCGTGTTCGGCTTTCTCGATTTCGTAAATTTGACTCTCATCGTGTTTCTTGGTTGGGTTGTTTTGCCTTTCGTTGTGTTCTTTGGTTTTTCTCGTTTTTCCGTGGTTTCTTCGGTGTGCGTTGTTCGCTCTCTGCGCCGTTGTCCTTGTGTGCATTGGCATACTATGGCTTATCGATTGCCCCTCGGTAACTGCGGCTTTTTAAATTGGGGCTGGTTTATTGTGGGTCGTAGGACTGTAAGTGTTGGTGAGGATGTCTATTGGAGGCTCTCTAGGTTGGCTATCGAGAGGAACCTAACACTCAGCGACTTAATTAGGGAGTTGCTTGATAATTACGAGCGTGGGGTCTGCAGGGACTCAATGATTGAGGTTCTCGATGATGTTAGGGCAATGCTCAGGGAGTGCTTGAGTAAGCTCGGTGTTGAGCAACCAGCCGAGAGTAAGCCTGAGTCTGTGCAAACAGAGGCTGTGCCTAAAAGCGAGGTCGTTAGTGGGTTTGAGGACAACCCATGGGTTCAGATACTGAGGGCTAAATCGAGGGGTTAAGAACGCTAAACCACCCTGAAGCCCAGTGCCGATAGGGCGTCGTTTATGTACCTGCCGGCTATGCATCCGCCGTAGGCCCAGAATGGTTTTCCTTTACCTAGTTCCTTGATTTCCAGTATGCCTACCTGGACTGGTAGTGTTGATATTGGGACCTGCATGTCCAGTATGTCCTTAGCCCTAATCATGTTATCCATCATGGGCTTCCTATAGAGCTTCAACAGGTTGGGGGCCTTATCGAGCCTCATGACAACAAGACCAAAACCACTATTGACCAGATGGTCAACCATCTCAACAGCCTCATTCGGTGGCCATAGGAACAACCTATCCCAACAATACTCCCTATGAACCTTGGCTTTGATTAGGATGTCGCTTTGGTTAACCACCGTCAAAGCCTTCCTCGGTAGACCAAATGGTGGGTTCTCGCTGGCTACCAAAGCCCTACCCCTCATTATTAGGGCTACCTCGCCGAGGCCCAGCAACGCCCTCTCGCTACCTATCTTACCGAGGTCTAGCCCGCAGATGAAGATTGTTTTCTTCCTGATTAGCCCGGTTCTCAATTGTAGGCAGTTCAGCATCGATTAATTAATTACCGGCTTTAAAAGGCGGGGTTGATGAGGAGGAAAGGGGAAAAGAAAAAGGTGGTTTTTATTTTGAGGCTAGCCCTAATCAGTGGTTTACCTACCTATGCATTCCCAAACAAGCTTCGCCTCGCCTTGGTGCTTCGTCTTCTCGAAGCCATTCCTCCTCAAGTTGTTGAATACATCCTCCGCTTTCTCGCTGGCTATCTCCTCGACGCACTTCTTCAATGTGACTGCGCTTGGCTTTGGTTCTGGCTTCTCGACCCTTATCGGCATCTCGGTATACCCCGGAGTCCCTAGCCCGAGTACCTTGGCTGCCTCCTCGGTTGTTGCGTATGCGTAGAGCTTTGCCGTGTGTGGTCCGTACTTGCTTAGCTCCGTTAGGTCCGGGTCCACCCTCCCAGCCAATAGGTCCTTTAGGCTCATGTATGCGTATGGGAACTTGACCACAGCGTTCACGTACTTCAGCGCCTCATCCGGCGGTGCGTCGCTTACTAGGACTACATGCCTACCCCTACTGGCTTCCAGCATTAGCCAGTTAATGAGGGTTCTAGGCAGCTCGCTGCCCCACAGCTCATCGATGACCAGGACTACCTTCTTCAGCCCTGCCTCTTCCATGGACTTCATGAGCGTTATTGCGTAAAGCCACTTAGCAACGCTGCCATGAACACCACTCAAGTCAATGCCTATTGACCTGCCCCTCAACTCGCCATTGAGCATCCTCTCGATGAGTGGGTGTGTTTCGGTTGTGAGCATCCAGTGCCTAGCCCTACCCAGTGCCCAGAGTGCCTCGTATGCGTGCTCAACGTTTAGGATGCCCTTGTTCGCGGCATCCTCGATTGCCTTGGCAATGCCGGGGAGGCTCCTTGGGTGGTTGCTCACGTCGATTGGTGCCTTCTCCTCATTGCTTAACCACGCGGCTGCCCTCTCGATTATTAACTTAGCCCCCGCGCTCAATTCCATGGCTTTACCAGCCCTTACTGCATCGCTTATCGCCAGCGATAGGGCTAGCGGCGTTAGGTGCCTCGCTGGGTTTATTGGGTATGGTGCGTGGTAGTCAACATAGCCGCTGTAGGCTCCGACCTCGTCCAGTACCACGACAACGTGGTCGTCTGGCGATTGCTCAACGGCAGCCTCCATCAGCACGGTCTTCCCTGAGCCGCTTGGACCCATCACCACAGCATTGCCCCTACTCGCTGCAACGAACTTAAGCAGCCTCCTCCCAACCTCCGCATTCACAGGCCCAGTCATCAGTAACCACTACCCCCAGTTTAAAAGGGGGTTCACGGTCACGTGAATCCCGATTCCCTAGGCCCCCTTTTAAACCGGCTAACTGATTAATCGATGATTTGGGGTAACTGGTTTAGGTTGTTTGGGAGGAAGAGGGAGCCCTACGTGTCGCCTTTTTGGTCTGGTGCCTTTAGGCAGCCACAACAAGGTGAGGAGATGAGGTTTGTTGAGTCTGTCGAGTGCTTTGGCGACTTAAGCGAGGACTTGTTTCAGGTGATGGTTGATAATGAGAGTCACTTGGTTGTCTATGGGGCTATGGGTACTGGCAAGACTACGCTGATGAGGCACTGCCTGCGCAAGGTGCCGCCTGGGTTCTCGGCGTTGGTGTTCGATGTTGGTGGTGGTTATGAGGGCTTCACTGACTACCACGCACTATACCCAATAAACCCGGTTGAGCTCGTGCCCCACGCGTTGCACAGCGTCGTCGATGAGGTTTTGAAGATCGCTGGTGTCTCTGAGGCTTTATCATCGCCGATGATATACAACGCGATTAGGTGCATGACCTGGCTCACTGGCTTGCCAAGCCCCTTCGGCCCACCGCAGAACTTCGATGTGAGGAGGTTCAGTAGGGACTTTACTGGCTTGTTTAGGCTTTGTGGGGCTTTGGTTGAGGAGGGTGTTGTGGCCAGTGATGATGCTAACTCGATAAAGGCATTGCTTAGGAGGCTCTTCGACATGCACCACTGGGCCATAAACTCTCCAGAGACCCACCCGCTGGTTAAGAAATTCCTGAGCGGTGGGCTTAGGGGTAAGAGCGTGGGCATTGACCTTAGGCCGTTTAGGTTCGATATTCAGAGGTGGTTCTACATAATAGCCCTACTCAAGGCCATCGAGTTGTCCGACTTAACAAACGTGATAATAGTCATTGACGAGGCGCACCTATTCATGCAAAGCCCGGTATCAACGCTTAACAGCTTGTTTAGGATGGGTAGGAATAGGAGGGTCTACTTCGCATTGATAAGCCAGGCACCCCAGGACTTCCCATCGAGCATATGGAGCACAGACAAGGTGTTCGTGGAGTTTCCGATACCCTTCATAAGCTTCATGGATGTGTTGAGGAGGAGGCCCAGTTACAAGTACGCAATCGGTGAGGAAAACGAGCCGGGCATTAGGACGAAGGCTGAGTTGGAGGAGCACTGGCGTGATATACACACGGCAATGGCTATCATAAAGCCGACAACGCCGAAGATGAAGGAGTGCCTAGGCGCCGGCATGACAATGATGCCCGTGAAGGTAAACGTGAACGTACAACCAAAGCCAGAGGCAATAACGCTTAGGAAATGTGCGGAGAAGTATGGCGTGCCGCTTGAGTTGGTTTGGGAGAGGGGTTTTGGTTGGGGTGAGGGGGTGAGGGCTGTATGGGAGTGCATTGGGAGCCCGTAGTCATGTATCCGAGGGATGTGAGGAGCTTTTACCTAGTTGGTTTAGAGGCTAGGGTGCCAATTGGTGTCTTTAGTGTTGATGTTGAGGAGCGGGTTGGTGATCGCCTCGTCATTGGGGTTAAACCGATCAAATGGGGCTACACAACACTCTCGGCACTTAGGGATTTCCTGGCCGGTGAGAACTCGAAAGGGATTAAGACCCAAGCCCACATGGCATTCCCGGCTGGGCTCGGGCACTCACTCTACTTCATACTTAGGAGGCTTGGCTTTAGGACTTGGTGGTTCAAGGTGGTCAACGCAGACCCAACAATTGTCCCGCTAAAGGCAGGCAATGACTACGAGGTCCTCAGGAACATAGCCTACCTACACGCCATCCATAGGCTAATCGTCATCGACAAACTCAAGAAGCCACTCTGGATCAGGCACAAGACCGCAACACCAACAATGCACGCCATACTAATGAAAAGCGGATACAACCACAACAAACACCTGATCCAACAACACGTACCAAAAACAATGATAGAAAAACTACCGAAGGTAGTACTGGCGTGAGGACAAACAAGCCACCCAAGAAAACCCAAGGCACAACCACTAAAAACAAACAACCCACTATGGTAGGTCGTGGGTTCAAATCCCACCGGGCCCACCAACTTTCCAATCAATCCCTCTTTATCATGCATACCACCATGACTAGCCCTGCATATCAAACCTGCTAGTCATTCTT
>Ga0326758_100234_pt1 | contig 14994 bp, 14 predicted proteins | sample GCRJH_S_FD_207221 | JGI IMG/M metagenome (GOLD analysis project Ga0326758, IMG submission 207221) | Hot spring sediment microbial communities from Geyser Creek Basin, Yellowstone National Park, WY, United States - GCR.JH_S | ecosystem: Environmental > Aquatic > Thermal springs > Near-boiling... | reverse complement strand
GGCAAGATGGCCGAGTTCCGCATTAAGCGCATGAACCGCCAGTCGGCCACGGCGCAAGGCTGGATCAATTTTGACAAGTGGAAAAAGTGCGGCGGCAAAGTTGATCTTGAATATTTGAAAGGATTCCCGTGCTACGGCGGGTTGGATTTGGCAAGCACCACCGATTTATGTTCTTTTCGCCTTGTGTGGTACGTAAATGGTGTATACTACACGTGGGGACGCCGCTGGGTGCCGGAAGAGGCAGTCAAGACGCGAACGGTTCGCGGCAGTGTGCCCTATCAGTCGTGGGTCGAGTCGGGCTACATTGAGCAGACGAAGGGCGACGTGATAGACCATAATGTTATCGCGGCGGCTATCATCGAAGCCAACGAGCGTTTTGATATTCGCGGCATCGGTTACGACCAATGGAACGCGGCGCAGTTGGTGGCGAAGCTGGAGGCGGAGAATGTGCCGATGCAGATGTTCATCCAAGGGCCGAAAAGTTATCACCCGGCCATGCAGGAATTTGAGCGGGCTTATATTTCAGGGAATTTCAGATACGGTCATGATCCAGTTTTGACATGGAACGCATCGAACATCATAACTCGGACGGATCAGAACATGAATACCGCACCAGATAAAAAGAAATCGCCGGACAAGATCGATGACATGGTGGCACTGCTTATGGCGTTTGGCGTGGCGAATAAAACACAAGAAGCGAGCATCGATGATTTTATCAACAACCCGGTTATTTGTTGATGGCTAACCTGTTCACGCGATGGTTCGGGCGTGGTGGCGCGATGGGCGAGACCCATGGACAGCAGAACGCCGTGCCGTCTGTCGCGCTCGTTTCCGACTCGGGCAACATCGGGCCAGATGGCGCACTGCAAATATCGACGGTGTGGGCGTGCATTGATCGCCGCGCCACCACGATTGCCAGCCTGCCGTTTTTCGCCTATGAGCAGATCGACGGACAAAAGACGCTTGCCCGTACCAGCCGTTTGTATTCGCTTCTGCACGAAAGTCCTAACTCAAGGATGACGCCGCTGGAATTTTGGCGAGCCATGGTCATGAACCACGACCTTCGTGGCAACGCCTACGCACGCATAGACCGCGACAATAGCGGCGAGGCTATTGCCATGTGGCCTATGCCTGCCGATCAAGTCACGGCCACGGTGCTGCCCGACGGCTCTATGGTATACGCCTATCAGATCGGGGCTGACGTGGCTGTTTTCGACGAGTCGAACGTGCTGCACCTCAAAAATTTGGGCAATGGCACGACCGGCATGGCTAAGCTGGAATTTATGCGTGCGACCACCGACGAAGCCGCGAAAGCGCAAGGCGCGGCCAGTAAAATTTTCGGCAACGGGGGCAAGCCCACTGGCACACTGATGGTCGACAAGGTTCTGAACCCGGAGCAGCGCAAGGCGCTTCTTGCATCGTTTGCCGGAATGGCAGAGGGGAACACGTCCCGTTTGTACTTGCTCGAAGCCAACATGAAATATGAGCAGCTTTCGATGACACCGGAAGATCAGCAACTTCTCGCGACGCGGCAATTTGCGGTATCTGAAATTTGCAGATGGTTTGACGTCCCGCCCGTACTGGTGCACCACAACGATACAACGACATGGGGCAGCGGCATAGAGCAGATTGTGGACGGCTGGTACAAACTGGCAATCCGCCCGGCACTGGTATCCATCGAGCAGGCCGTGCGCAAACGCGTGATGACCCCGCGCCAGAGGGCGACGATGGCGGTGGAATTTAATTTTGATGCCTTGCTTCGCGGCTCGCCCGCACAGCGCGCCGAGATGTACGCCAAGGGCGCACAAAATGGATGGTTGACTCGCGCGGAAATACGGCAGCTTGAGGGCTGGCCGTATGTTCCAGGGACTGACACGCTCACAGCGCAATCAAATCTCATGCCGCTGGATAAGCTCGGAACCGTTACCGCGTCGGGCGGCACCGGTGATATAATTGCGCAATAAAGGAGTTAAAAATGCTTATTACCAAAACCCTGCGACTGGAAGACGCTGAAATTAAGATGGACGGCGATACCGGCAAATTTTCCGGCTATGCGTCGGTGTTCGGCGGTGTGGATTCATACGGTGACACGCTAGTTCGTGGCGCATTCGAGTCAACCTTACGCACCAACGGCAAGCCAAAAATGTTTTTCAACCACTCGTGGGATATGCCAATTTGTAAATGGACGAAGGCAAAAGAAGACGACAAGGGGTTATTTGTCGAGGGTGAGCTTACCCCTGGCCTTGCTCTGTCGGCTGACGTGCGCGCAGCAATGAGACACGGCACGCTCGACGGCCTATCTATCGGCGGCTACCTGAAAAAAGGGGACTACGAAGAAACCGAAGGCGGGCGCATCATCCGCAAGTGGTCGAACCTGATGGAGGTTTCGCCGGTTGTGTTCCCGGCTGACGGCGCGGCCAGAGTTGACCTGTCTAGCGTGAAAAGCATAGATTTTGAGTCTCTTTTGCCCGAGTGCAAAACAGAAAAAGACATCGAAAAGCTTCTGCGTGATGCAGGGATTGGAAAATGGGAGGCGATGGCTATCGTTTCCACAATTCGCACCATCGTAAAGGGGCGTGATGCTACCGGCGAAAGCGAAGAAATGAACGCTTTAATTCTTGACCGTATCCGTAAATTAACAAAATAACCGCTGTTTTATACTATTTTCAGGAGATAAAAATATGTCAGAAGCAATTTTGAAGGCCATTGACTCGGTAGAAGCGAAGATGAACGCCATGTCCACCAAGGCCGATGCCGAAGTGGCGGCCATTGGCAAGGTCAGCCACGACACAAAGACCGCGCTTGACGCAATTGGCGTAGAGCAGCGTGTGCTGGCTGATCGCCTGTTGCAGATCGAGCAGCGCGCCAGCACAAAGCCCGACGGCATGGAAGCGGGCGAGTCGTGGGGTGAACAGTTTATCAAAAACGCCCGTTACGCTGATTTTGCCAGCGGCAATCTGAATAAGTTGCGCGTTGAATTGAAAAACACCCTGGTCGGATCTGATACTAACGTTGCGCCAGATCGACGGCCCGGCATTGTCGGCGGTGCTATCCTTCCGTTTTCGATGGAAGCCCTATTGCCAAGCACGACCACGACCAGTAACGCCATCGAGTACACGCGTGAAGCGGCATTCACAAACTCGGCGGCGGAGGCAGCCGAGGGCGCAGCAAAACCCGAATCAGCGCTAACCTGGTCGCTCGTTAATATGCCAGTTTCGACCGTGGCGCACTGGATTAAAATCTCCAAGCAGTTGGCCGCAGATGCGCCGGCGCTGGCCGCGTACGTCAACAGCCGTATGGTTTATGGTGTAAATCAAAAAGTTGACGCGCAACTCGTCATCGGAAACGGCACGGCACCAAACATTTCGGGCACTTATAAAACCGGCAATTTTACCTTGCACGGCTATCTGTCCGGTGCGCTGGGGTCTGTTTTGCCAAAGCTCGTGTTGATCCGCAAGGTTATGGCCGACCTGTATGTTTCCGGCTACCCGGCTGACGCCATCGTGCTTAATCCGGCGGACTGGGCGCAAATCGAAATCGAGCTTTTCACCGTTGCCGCCGGGCAAACGCTGTACAGCATCAATAGCGCCGGTCAACCAGTGCTGTTTGGCGTGCCGGTTATCCAGGCCATCGGCATGGCGGCTGACACGTTCCAGGTGGGCCGCTTCTCTGAGGCCTACATGGTCTACAACCGCGAGGGCGTGACCGTGGAAATGTCGGACTCAGACAGTGACAACTTCACGAAAAATTTGGTCACGATTCGTGCCGAACGTCGTTTGGCTCTGGCAACGGAGAAGCCCGCCGCCGTTCGTGGTGGTGATCTGACGCCCCCTGCATCTTAATTAGCTAACAGCCCGCCGGGGCAATCTCGGCGGGGCTTTTTAACGGAGGGGCCATATGCAAATCAAATTTATTACCGGCGGCGCGAATTCAGCGTTCGGCGGATTCAGCGCGGGGGATACTCTGCGCTGCTCAGAAGAAATGGCAAAGCACTTGGTCGAGGATCTGGGGTGCGCTATTTATATGGACGCGCCAGGCGCCAAAATAGCGCCATCTGATCCAGAAACGCCAAAACGTAAAATTAAAGCGAGCCAATCATGACCATAAGATTTCTGACCGGATGGAACGGGTTTTACGAAGGGCAGACTGCCACCCTTGCCAACGAGGCGGCGCTTATTTCTGCCGGTATCGCTACCGCTGTTGAGAGTCTCGGCCTTGAGTGGAAATACCTAGCCGGTGACTTGCCCAATTGGACAAAGGGCGCTGAGTGGACAAACAGTTACCCGATCAGTACCGGAGAAATTGCCCGGTCTCTTGGTCTTCATATGCGCATGGATGGATCACAACTCACCGCTGACAATGGCCTGATTTCGCGTACCGGAATTAGTCCGGCGCTGGATTTCTCTAGCGGTCGGCTTATCGGCATCTTGGTCTACGCGCACCGACTCAACCCAGCCACAGCGATTCGGCTGCGGGTTGGCACAAGTAATGCTAATTATGTGTACTACAACTGGGCGGGCACCGAAAACACGCTGACCGAAGGTTGGAATTGGTTGGTCATCCACTCGCATGACACGGGACAAATCCGTAAGATTCAGACCGGGGTGACAATGGCCGGCTGGCAAGTTGGCGCCGGAACTTATAACATCCAGACCACACCTGCAACCTATCTTGCCATCGAAGTTCGCACCATGCGAGCGCCAAACTATCCGATCCTATGGGTAGGGAGTATTTTTTCCGATGGGGGAGAGTCAATACCGAAGATCACGCTTGGGTTTGATATAACATCTGGGTACGAGCTAGCCGAAAAAATCCTGGACAAGTACGGCCTGCCAGGATATCTCTCGGTTGGACGGTTTCCGTATGCGGCAGGAATTGATGCCACGCGACTTTATAAAAAGGGCTGGGATATTGTGGGCCACTCGGGGAGGCATCAAAGTCTCGGCACATACGTGGAGCGTGCGGAAATCCTTTCAGAATTACAGAGCGCAAAAGCGCAAGCGCGAACTCTTGGCCTGCATCGCAGCGCAAACTTATTTGCCTCTCCAAACGGGAGTTGGTCAAATCGAAGCGTTAATGTTTTAGCCAAAACTGGATTTAAGTGGCAGCGCAATACGGCTAACGCACCGGTCACGCAGTACGATCATTCTGTAGGGCACTTAAACCCGCTGGTACAGGGCTCCTTTACTGCCGGAGCGAATACCGCGGCGAGCATTATCGCCACCGCCGAAACCCTGTTGCTGACATACAAATCAAACTGCCACTTTTACACCCATACTGCTGTCCCCGGGGGGACTGGCGCTGACTGGCCTAGTGACTCAAACAACATTTTTGAAGCAACACTCGACGCCTTTTGTGCGAGACTCAAGCAACTGCAAGATCAGGGATTGTGCAGAGTAGTAACGCCGTCGACATATATTCGAGAGGCCGCACCGGAAGACATGAATGCTTATGATATGTTCCCGGTGCTAAATAGCATCCCCATCACGCTTTCAGCTTCTCCATCAATCGTCACAAACGTGTCGTTTGTTTCTGTGGCTTATGTTGTGACGGGGGGAACTGTGTCTGATATCGAGTTAAGTTTCGATGGGACAACTTACGTCACGTTGGGTCAAACTGCGGGGATGTTCCCAGTCGAGCCGGGGTGCTCGTTGAGAATTACGCACACAGCAACTCCAACCGTAACGCAAATCCGATCCGCAGGTTTCGGATAATCCATGCGCAAAGATCCACTACCTTTATAGGCATGGGCTAGATTGACAAATGTGCATGACCGACTATAACCAAATCTGCATACTAGGGTCATGATGAAAATCGACTGGGAATTTATCGACGAAAGAGAGGGGAAGCGCGTGCTAAATGGCTATGTGCCAGTAGCGGAAACCAGAAAGAGTGAGAGCCGATGGCTTTAAAAATAATCACACCCCCGGCAGTCGAGCCGATTTCAGTCAGCAATGTCAAATTAAAACTTGGCATTTCTGACGCTGCGTCCGATGTCCAGATAGGCTGGATGATCCCTGCCGCCCGTCGGTGGGTCGAGCAGCGCATCAATAGGGCGCTGATCACGCAGACGTGGGCGCTTTACCTTGACGCCTTCCCGGCTGTGATAACCTTGCCGATGGGTAACGTGCAGTCCGTTACCCATATTAAATACACGGATCAGGGCGGCACGCTTACGACGATAACCGGCTATCAACAGGATCTCGTGAGCATCCCCGCCCGTCTTGCGCCCGCTTACGGAGGATCGTGGCCCGTTGCGCGCAGCACGTTTAACGCGGTCGAGGTGCAGTTTGTTGCGGGTTACGGGCTGGCCGTAGACGTTCCCCCCGACATCATCGAGGTGCTTTACAGGATTGTGGGGCATTGGCTCAACCATCAAGCGGCGCTGGAAAATGGGACAACGATTACCCGTGTTCCGTATGCCGTCGAGCAAATGCTGTGGCCATACCTTGATTATAATTATGAGCCAAACGCCTAATGCACGCGCGCAAACAGGTCAGGGACGCAGTTGCTACGCTCCTTAACGCATCGCCGGTAAACTGGCAGCTTGTCACGCCGTCAAGGATTGCGTCAAGCCGCCAGGTGTGGCCTTATCTTATGGTTTTTGCGGACGGCGAAACGTCTGAGCCGATCACCGTCACCGAGCCGATGGTGTCCCAGCGGTCACTATCCGTTGCCGTTGTTGGTATGATGAGACTTCCCGGCACGGGCGACACACAGACCGTGGAAGATCGCATGGACGCACTGGCCGAGGAGGTCGAAACAAAGCTCACCACGGCTGCGGTGCGCGGCCTGGTCGCAATAAATTCATGCTCGCTAGTCTCAACCGTCATGGATGTTTTCATCGAGGAAGAATCTGTTGATCACGCTGAGATAAAATTGGTTTACAATATCGTTTATACAACGCTTGATGGCGCGCCATCGGCTTTAATCTAGGAGCATAAATATGGCTATCACTACAAATTCAAATCTCGTCATCTCGATGGAAAGTGCCCGCGCCGCCGCCGTTACGCTCACGGCGGTCAGTAACGCGGCGCCGGGCGTTTTCACCGGCACCCATTCCTATGCTGCGGGGGACATCCTGTTGCTTGAGCTGCAGGGCATGACACAAATGAACAATCGGGTGGTTGAGGTGTTTTCCGTCTCCACCACGGTATCGTTTCAGGTGAAGGATGTTGGCGGCACCTCTGCTTTGTCTACTGTTGGCATGGGGGTATTCACTTCCGGCACAGCGAAAATGCTCACCATGGGTACGTCATTGACCCAGGTTGGCGATTGGGCGCCAAGCGGTGGAGACCCGAAGCTTGTCCAATTCCCTACCGTTACCGAGTCTGTTGATGCAAGCGTCGTTGTCGGCACCAACGCAGCGTCTTATACCGGCACAGTGCCATGGGACCCTAACGACGCCGGACAAAAGGCTCTGAAAGCAGCGGCCGATAGCGGCACAGCAAAGGCATTCCGCGTCAGGTACCCCAGCGGTCGGACATGCTCTTTTCTCGGCACAGTTGGCTTTGCGCAATTGCCAGGTGGCGCTACGCAGGCCGTAACCACGACCCCGCTTACCATCGCACTGCAAGCGGCTGCCACTTATGTCTAATCGTCTGATCGACAAAATCCGAAAGTCGCGTGAGACACAAATCGACGTTGACGGTATGTGCCTCACGATTCGCAGGCCGACTGTAAGCGAGTTTCCGAGCGAGAACGCGGCATTACTGGCGGTGCGCAAAATATCGGCGCAGGAGGCCACACAGGCCGACGTGGATACCATGCTAGGCTTCGTTGCCGATCATGTTATCGGGTGGAATGCAACGGAGTTGATGCTGTACTCTGGCGGCACTGGTGAGGCCGCTCCGTTCAGCCGTGAAATTTTTCACGAGTGGTTGATCAATTCCGATGGGGACATCTGGGGAAGAATCTATTCCGAGATCGTCAAAAGCGCAGAAGTCGCCGCTGAAAAAGAGGGCGAGATTGTAAAAAACTAACGGCCTGGCTGGAAGAGCGCGAGTTACCCTTCCCGCCAGGCGCGTTGCCCGTTGAAAGCGCGGTTCCTGTGGCTATCTGGAACGCATGCGGTGGGTCAATTGATTGGGCGGCGTTGCCCATTCTGTGCGAGATTTACGGCGTCGAAGACCCCGAAAGCTTAATTGTGCAGCTTATGATTTTAAGAGATAGAAAAAAATGAGCGAGACAATTGAGGTTAGGGGGCTTAAAGAGGTTCAGAAGGCGTTATATAGCTATTCCCAGCAATTAGGAGATCGCGTAATCCTTGCCGCACTTCGTCAGGGCGCGAACCTCGTAAAAAAAGCCGCCGTTGCGAACGCGCCAAAAAATACCGGCGCACTTAAAAAATCCCTTCGAGTAAGCCGCTCAAAAATTCACCGGGGGAAAATGTCCGGCGACATGATCGGAGTGTATCTAACCATCCGCAAAGGTGGGGGCCGAAAAGACCCCAAGGACGCTTTCTACGGCCGCTGGATTGAAAGCGGCTGGAATGTTAGGGGCAAGCGCATATCCGGGCGCAGCGCGTCCCGTAGCGCCCTTAACCGTGGCCGAAAATCAGCGCCAGGCATCCGCGACGTCCCAGGACAAAAATTTATCGAACGTGCATTTTTGGCTAACCGTGAAAGCGCGGCGCGGCTGATCGTCCAAGCCGCTGAACGTGGCGCTGAAATTGTCGCTCAAAAAACGGGGCTTAAATAATGGCCGCAGGAATTGTTGTAGATTTTTCAGCAAATCTCGCACGCTTCACAAGCGCGATAGATAAGGCGTCGAACGACCTTTCGCGCTTCCAGACGAACGCCCAGCGCACCAGCAAAAACATAAGCAATGTATTCTCCGCTCTAGGTGTTGGCCTGTCCGTTACCGCCGTGGTTGCATTCGGCAAAAGCGTAATCGACACCGCCGACAATATGGGGAAAGCGGCTGAGAAGGCTGGTGTTTCCGTTGAAAAATTCTCGTTATTGAATTATGCCGCCGAGCAGAGCGAATTATCCACGCAGCAGCTTTCTATAAGCCTGAAATTTCTTAATTCCGCCATTGTTGAGAACAGCAAAGTTCTGGGGGCGCTGGGCGTTGCAACAAAAAACGCCACGGGACAATTGCGAGGCACTGATGAAGTTTTGCTTGACGTTGCAGAGGCGTTCAAATCCTTACCTGATGGCGCTCTAAAAAGTGAAGCCGCTGTAAAGCTGTTTGGAAAGTCCGGCCTGGATATGATCAACCTGCTGAATCAGGGGCGTGGTGGCATTGAAGCATTCACCTCCGAAGCCAAGAAAATGGGGCTTGAGATTAGCGGCAACACGGCGGCGTCGGCAGATGAATTTAACGACAATCTTGGCCGTCTGAAAGGCACCATGATGGGCATGGCTAACGATGTCTTGCCATCCTTGCTTGACGGCTTAAAGAAAGTCACTGATCTTTTCGGGGTGGGCGCTAAGGCCGATTATGTGCAGACTACGGCCACTGATTTTTATCGCGGTCTGATAAAAAACGCACAGGGCGAAATAGCAAAACTTAACGAGTCGCGCAATGATTTGTTCGGCGCGTCACAGGACACAATCACCGCAAAGATAAAAGACAAGCAGCAAGAGATTCTTGGCTATGCCAAGCTCCTGGACGATCTATTGCAAAAGGAAGGGGTTGTTTCCGCGCCAAAATCAAGGGCGGCTCCTAAGGGTCTGGCCGAGGCGCTTGGCGGCGGGGATAAGGCCGGTGACGAATCAAAAAAAAGAGCCGACGCAGAAAAAAAGCGCGGCGAAGATTTAATCAAGGCGAACAAAGAGTATGTAAAATCTTTGCAGGATAAGGCTCTTACTCTTGGCCTTACCGAAAAGCAAGTTGCGCTTTATGAGATGTCGCAGAAAAACCTAACAGACACGCAGCGCGAGGCGGCCATTGCAGCCATAGAATCAGCGGCGGCGCAGAAAGATCAGGATCAGGTTTTCAAGGATAGCTCCGAGGCAATCAAGAAAATTGCCGAGGAACAGGCGGCGCTAAATATTTTGTATGGCGAAGAGGAAGCCTCGAAGCTTATTAAGTACGGCGAGGCAATGGAGCGAGCTTTCCCCGAGCGGCGCGCTGGAAAACAATACGTGGAAGATTTTCAGGCGCTATCCGCCGTGCTTGGCCCAGGCAGCGAACTTGACGCCGCCGTTGCAGGGCTTGGGGAGCAATTCAATACCGTAGGAGAAAAATCAAAAACAATATCTGAGGAATTCACCAAGGTATGGGGCCACGCGTCAAGATCGTTTTCGGATAATTTTGGACGGGCTACGGCGGACGCTATTTTAAATTCGACCAAGGGCATTGACGTGCTGAGGTCGGGCGTTAAGTCATTAGCGCGGGAAATGATAGGTGCGCTAATCTCTATTGGCGCGCAGCGTACAGTGTTATGGGCGCTCGGTGAAACCCAGAAAAAAATATCCACAGCGACGCAGGTTGCATCAAACACAGCCATTGCCGCTACCGCCGCCCCAGCAGCGGCCGGGGTAACGCTCGCAAGTTTCGGCGCGAACATCCCCATTGCGCTAGCCGGTATCGCGGCGGCGTTTGCCTTGACTAAAATTCTCGGGCAGGCTGGCGATGGCATAGAAAGTACCCCGCACACGGGCACCTATCTGCTAAATAAGGGCGAGCGTGTCGTCAAGGTGGAGGATAATAAAAAGTTGCAGAAATTCCTTGACGGCGGGAATGGAGGAGGCAGTATCAACATAACTTTTAATGTAGTTGGTAGAGACGCCCCCAGAGCCTCGGAGATCGTCGCCAGCCAACGCAATCAGATCATAAGCATCATACAGGGGGCCTATGAAAATAGGCTCGTAAGAGGAGGACCACTGCGTTGAGCGGCACTTATCCAAGCACCCCAGCGCCCGCCACGATCACGATAGGCGAGGCGTCAGGATCGTCGCCATTAAAATCCATATCGCAATCAGGGATCACGTTCACACGCTTTTTAAGCCGTCACCGCTGGACGATAAAGGCATCGTATCCCTACCTGACCACAGACCAGGGACGTGCGCTAAGGGCGTTTGTTGGCGCACAGCAGGGCGGCGATAAATTCCAGTTTATCGCGGCATCAATGCAGCCGCGTGGGGTTGCCACAGGTACGCCGCTGGTTAACGGCGCAGGTCAAACAGGTTACAGCATTAACACGGATGGATGGACACCTAGTATTGCGAATATTATGCGCGCCGGGGATATTTTTAAGCTAGGGAATCACTCTAAAGTTTATGAGCTGGCCGCCGACGTGAGCAGTGACGCGTCAGGACAAGCCGTGCTCGTGACCACCACGCCGTTACGCATGGCGACAACTGACAATGACATAATCACAGTGCGCAATGTGCCGTTCACAGTAGTCTTTGACCCAACACCAGAATTACCCGTGCGCTCGCCACTTTTATACAGCGTAGACATTACGATGACTGAGGAACTTTAGTGGCTAACCGTGGCATGACGCCAGCCGTTCTGGCAGAGATCGCAAAAAAACAATTGCGCATTGTGCATTTTCTTGAAATGTATTTTGCGACCACAGAACGCGCCTGCACATGGGGGAGGCATTTGACGTGGGGAGGAAACACATATCTCGCGGCGGGTAATTTATTGACCTTGCCAGACATAAGCGAGTCAACCGCGCTGCAAGCAGGCAGCGTTGACATCGTTTTAAGTGGTGTCAACCAAGCCAATATTGCCGTAGCGCTCACCGAAAACTTTGTTGACAAGCGAGTGGTTATACGGCGCGGGTTTATCGACACCAACGACCAGTTAATAATCGACCCTGTGATAAAGTTCGATGGGCGGATAGATAGCTGGCGGCTGGCCGAGGACGCGGATAATGGAACATCTACAATAACGTGGACTGCTGCATCTCATTGGGTTGATTTTGAGCGCACCAATGGGCGGACAACGAACGATAAAGAGCATCAAGTTTTATTCCCTGGCGACAGGTTCTTTGAGTACGCCGCCGAGACCGTCGACATGAAATGGGGCGCGTCATAATGGGATGGTTTAGTGATTTTACCGATGATGTCCTTGGTTTTGATCCCAACGGCGGCGGTCTCAATGACTTCGCTGATAACGTATTGGGCATTGATGATACTGGCGGCTGGACATCGTGGATGTGGACGGATTGGCTCACTCCGAAAGTGCCAGAATTGCCGGGGCAACAGAGCATTGACAGGAGCATTACGGCCAATACTGCCGGCGGCACCACTGATATCCCCGTGGTGTACGGGTACCGCCGCGTAGGAGCAAAGCGTGTTTTCCATGGCACGTCCGGCACGTCGAATGAATTTTATTGGCGCGTCATGGTTTTTTGTGAAGGCCAGATAAACGCCATCCCAAATATCTATCTGGACGATGTTATTTCCACAGACCCGAAATTCGGCAGCACGGTGCAGATCACGAAGTATATGGGCACCGATACACAAACCGCAGACGCCGGGTTGATGGCCGCATTCCCCACGCGCTGGACGGCTGCACACCAGGGCAAAGGGTACGCCTACATCGTTATACGCCTCACGTTCGACCCTGCCGTATATAAAAACGTGCCGAACATAACGGCGGACGTGCAAGGCAAGCTCGTTTTCGATCCGCGAACCAGCACGACAATTTACAGCTCAAACCCGGCTTTGTGTATTCGAGATTACCTAACAAGTACGCGTTACGGAAAAGGCTCTACTGCCGTTTCTGACGCGGATATTATTGTGGCCGCAAATCTCTGTGATAGCCAGATTCAGGCATGGAGCGGCGGGCCGAGCATTAACATGTTCGAGTGCCACGCCGTTTTGAATACGGCACAATCAATAAAAAACAACACCGAGCAACTTCTATCGTCATGCCGTGGGATGCTGCCTTTCACGGGCGGGCGTTATAAACTCGTCGTTGAGCGCGACGAACCGAGCGTCATGAGTCTAAGTGCCGATAATTTAATCGGCGGGTGGACGATCAACAGCGGTTCAAAAAAAACGAGGCTGAATCGTGCGAAGGTACGCTTTCCTAACGCAGAAAAAAAATGGGAGCAGGATTTCGCGCTGATGGACTCGCCAACACTTCGCGCTCTCGACAATGGTCTTTTACTTGAAAGCGACCTCGAATTCCAGTGCGAGACAAGCTATTACAGGGCCGTTTACCACGTCGAGGTGGCTCTTAAAAAATCCAGGCAGGGCTTGATGTGCGGCGTCATGGCGTCGCCGGAAGCATTTAAAATCGAGATAGGAAATATTGTTGACATCACGCATGAGACTCCCGGATGGACTGGTAAAAAGTTTCGTGTTGTGAACATAGACCTTCTGACAAACGGCCTGTTCGGTCTGATCCTGTCGGAGCATGAGCCAACAGTATACGACCGAACAGTTCCAGTCGAGGCGCCAACGCCGTCTGATACCGACTTGCCAGATCCACGCGTTGTTGCTGCGCCGGGAGCATTGCAGCTATTCAGCGGCGAATCGGAATTAATAACCGGGCAGGATGGGACACAAATTTCTGTTCTGCGCGTAGTGGTGCCGATCAGCGGCAGCATCTATGTGATTGGGACGGAGGTGGATTACAAGCTATCGTCCGAAACGTTGTGGATCCCAGCCGGTTACATCGCGTCAAGAAATGAGACGACTGTAAAAATATCGCCAGTGAAAGACTCGATAAATTATGACGTGCGGGCGCGGTATCTCAATTCGATTGGGTTTTATAGCCCATATTCAACTTTTACAAATTACACAATAGTTGGAAAAACAACCTCGCCACCGCCTGTCCAACAGTTTTTTGTTGACGCACAGCCGGACGGTTCACGGATTATGACATGGAATTATCCTAACCCACCAAAAGATTTTAACGGGTTTTTAATCCGGCAGGCATTGGGGACAAATATCCCGTGGGAGGCCATGACGGCAATGCACACGGGCGCCCTCGGAGGATCCCCCTATGAGACCAACCAGCTCGCCGCTGGCGTGTATACCATTGGCATAAAAGCGGTAGACACAACGGGCAACCAGTCAACCCCGGTTTATGCAAACGTCACGCTTCCCAACCCAAGATTGGCGGGGATCATCGTTGACAAATACCCGAAAACCGAGGGTTGGCCTGGAACAAAAACATCGTGTTGGGTTGATAATACCGGATCACTTTTGGCCGACAGCACGACGACATGGGATACCCTGCCAGCCACATGGGACGCGTGGACATCGTGGGCAATGAACCCGGTATCTACTATCGCCTACGAGCATCCGGCAATCGACCTTGGCAACAGCGTCCCGTTTACCCCACTGATTACAGTAATCGGCAACGGCACGCAGACGATCACAGTATCGACCAGCGTCGACGGCATCACGTACACCGCCTTTGCCGCGCCCGCAACGGTCACAGCGCAGTTCATCAAAGTCAAAATTTCAATGACTGGCACCGGGCTGCTGACAATTGACAGCATGACTATTTACATATCCGGGCGCGTGGTCGACGAGTACATCGAAAATCAGGTGGTGACTGTTGATAGCGCTAGAATAAATTATCTTGACGCTGTTGGCGATTTCCGCGTGCTGCCCACAAAAACATACGCCATGATAAACTATGTCAATGTCGCGTTTCAGAATATGACGGCGGTTGCGAATGAAACCTGGACATGGTCGGTGATGGATAAAAGCATTTCTCTCGGGCCGAGAATTAACATATTCAAAAATGGTGCGCTGGCGAATTTACCAGACGGGGCAACGGTTGATGTGTACATAAAAGGGCTATAAATATGGCAATACCAGTTGGTGGCATAAGCTTGTTAAACCTCGACGAGGGAGCCGATAGGCCAGACCTTGCCCGCGTAGAGTTGCACCGAGTCGTGCAGGTAGTGAACGAGATGATAGCCAAGGGGATAATTTACGCCGATGGCGAGCAGTCAGGGACGGGAACGCAGCGTTTCGGTCTGCTCAAGGTCGGTTCCGAATCATCCGCCCCGTGGCACAGCGCGACCAGAGCGGTGGACGTCGGATCGCTCTCGGCTATTTTCCAGACCTC
>Ga0326758_100231_pt1 | contig 15138 bp, 8 predicted proteins | sample GCRJH_S_FD_207221 | JGI IMG/M metagenome (GOLD analysis project Ga0326758, IMG submission 207221) | Hot spring sediment microbial communities from Geyser Creek Basin, Yellowstone National Park, WY, United States - GCR.JH_S | ecosystem: Environmental > Aquatic > Thermal springs > Near-boiling... | reverse complement strand
TTTATCTATCAAAAGCAGGATATAAAACGTACGAGCTTTCAGAAATTTCTGAATTTGAGAAACCCCTTAGTTGGTTAGGATACGTGTGAAACCTATGGCTATAAGTTGTGATAGAATATTTGTAGAAGGCGCTACTGAAAAGATAATCCTTAGTAATCTAGGTTTTAATGAAGATAATATAGAAGTAAAATTTGGAAAGGAAGAGGTGATTAAGGAATTTAAGAAGTACCTGATTTCCTCTATGCCTATCTTGAAAAAGGGAAATGTATGTTTCGTAATAGATGGAGACGAGGAAGGATGTAAGGGTGTTTATGAAAGACTTAAGAAGGATATAGAAGCACTAGATTATTCTCCACCGTATATAAAAATGTGTAAGGATAACTTATGTTATATTTTAGTAGTCATAGGCGATAAAAATAATGATTATAAAGGTTGTATGGAAACAATATTGTTGGAAAAATTAAAGATAGACGAGAAAATTAATGATGTAATACACAGAGTATTAGAATATGAGCAACAGAAAGTAGGTCGTCTTTCAATGTGCGATAGAGACAAAATACGTTTTTATTTATCGATATTTTTACTTTCCGGAGAACCTACATCGCTTTATCTATCTAAAAGGTTTACAGAAGAATTATTTAGAATAGTTGGAGAGGACGTCATAAGAAATATTATCGCTCATTTTATAGAAATCAAATAGAATTACCGAAAAGCTTTCATCGCTTACTTGAAAAAGGAGAGGCTCACATACCGGGGTTTGGGCTTTATTGGATTTTCATGAATTCGTATCCGATCCTCAGCCCTTGGGCTTCACCGGAGTCGCGGGGCATCGTCCCGTTCATCCTCCTCCGCCCCTTCAGCGGGATGACCCAAACTTACACCCACGGAATATCACGGACGCTGTGAAACCTGCACGTTTTGAGGCAAGTGTTGAGGGACGCGTTCAATCGCCTGTCCGGAAGACCGTCAATTCGTCGGTTCGGTCTTCGCGCTAAGGAAGCGATCGAGCGACTCAGGGATCCGAGCTCCGTTCGAAATTGAGGGAACCCGCTAATCCAGTCCCGTTAAGAAGGACTTGATCAGCGTCAGTACGGCGCGTTGAACAGATAAATTCGTCCTCATAAGGACATTATTATTCCCCCGGACCGGGCTCTACGCGCTTTAACGCGTGAGGTTCCATCTCCTTTCAATGATATATACATTCGTTTTATCATTATTCACCGATGATCCTAGCCACGCTCGGCTCGAGCAAGCTCGTCACCACGTTGGACGCGATAATGACGGAACTGTTCACGGGCATAAAGCCCGACAGAATCCTCATCCTCTCGGAAGAAGCGCGGGAGCTGGACTTAACCAACATAACGAGACCCTTCGGGATCAACGCCGAGACCAAGGTCCTGGAGCTCGGGGTCGGGATAAACCAATGGAGGGAGAAGGTCAGGGACATCAGCATGGACGTGGCCGACATAACCCCAGGGAGGAAGTACATGGCTATTGAGAGTCTCTAGAGTCCCATTGATACCAGAGCCGCTAGCCCATTAATCGGGTAGATTTCAGTAGTGAACTCGAATAAAGTGTTTCACGGTGAAAACGTTTAAAACAAGCCCGTTAATGACAAATAAACAGGGGAAAGGTTACTTGGTTAAATGCCCCTACTGCGGCTACACAGGAGAATTCAGAGTACACAAGACCTGGCGATTCAGGTTCTACGAGGTAGAGAGACTAAGATGCCCAAGATGCCACGGGGTATTCAACCACTACCAAGGAGTAAGCCCTAGCGGTAGGAAATCTGAGTTTGTGATTAGGATTAAGCCCAGAAGTCTTGGTTCTGGGTGAAGCGCATGGTATATGACTCGTTGAGTGAAGAGGAGAGGAAAAGCCTTGAGTTGATATTGGGAGACCTAAGGCTACTTATTGGAAAAGACAGGATAAGCGTTAGTGAGATAGGTGATTTACTTCAGAAGCTGAAGAGCGAGGACGCGAAGCACTACTTTGAGAGCTTAATAAATGGCTCTAAGCCAGAGCAGGCATTACGCGAGTTCTTCCTGGCTCCTAATTCTCCGCTAGCGAAATACATGTTTGGGAAGCTATTGCCGGAAGTTAAGACCACACCTGATAATGCTAGGGGGTTTATAGACTACGTAATAGTAGACAAGTATACTGGACGTACTATAAGACTAGAACTAAAAGCCCTGTTCGAGGCGAAATTCGAAACAGGTAAAACGAAAGAGCTGAAGGAGCTAAGACAAGTACCCCTAAACCCAGACACGCACTCTAAACAAGTCCAGAAATACCTTTTAGACGAGGACGCACAATACGTGATCCTCACAAATCTAAAAGACTGGTACTTCTACAGCAAAATGTCATTTCCGAATGTAAAACCCTTCGCCAATCTAGCACTAGACCAGCTCCTCCAGCGGTTAGAAACCGTAGGCAATATATTCGAGTTGCTTGTAAGGCTAGAGCATGAATCAGTAAAGGAGGAACTAAACAAGGAATTCTTCAAGGACTTAAAGAAGTGGGTTGGAGAGCTTTCAAAGGTGCAGTTCGAGGGAGACGAGAAAACAAAGCTTGAACTCATAATAACCCTCATAAACAAGTTCATCTTCATACAGACCCTCGACGACTACGGGGTCATAAGGTTCAACTGGATTAAAAGGACATGGAATTGTTTTAACGAGCTGTGGATGAGTAAGGGGCCAGAAGAGGTCATCCAGAATTTTCTAGCCGAGGTAGACAAATGGTTCTACAAACACTACGACACCGAGTTGTTTAAAACCAATATATTCAACTATGTGAAGAAGACTCCGGAGAACATCCAAATATTCTACGATGCCTTGAAAAAGGTCCTTGGCTTAGCAAAGAGCGAGATGAGAGGGATAACGCACTACAACTTCAGACACATAGATGAAGACATATTTGGTAGGGCATATGAGACTTTTCTGGCAGAGGCTAGAAAAGAGAAGGGGATATACTATACTCCAAAATACATCACTCAGTACATCGTGGACAATACCGTGGGGAGAATATTCGACGAGGCACTAGAGGAGGTAAAGAGTAAGCTAGAGAGTGGCAGACTAGACGAGGCATTGGAATCCATAAATAAGTTTACTTCCATAAAAGTGCTTGATCCAGCTTGTGGATCTGGCTCATTCCTCATCAAGGCGTTTAGAGTAATTGTCGACAAGTATAGGAAGCTTGGTGAGCTAATAGATAAGGCAAAGGAGAAGATCGGCGGCTGGAAGACACTCGACCCCAGGAGCCGTGAACCGGTCGAAAAACTAGAAGAGCTAAAGAAATCACTTGGATTAAACAACGATATAACATTATTCACCAAAATACTATTGAGGCACATATACGGAGTCGACCTAGACGAGCGGGCAGTAGAAGTCGCCAAGGTCAATCTCTGGCTAGAGGCAATCAAGCTATCGCCGAAGTCGTTTAGATACGATAAACTAGGAAACGTGACTCACGCATTACCCAACCTAGACTTAAACCTGCGGGTTGGGGATTCCCTAGTAGGCTATGCGGGCGAGGCGGAACTCGTCCTGAAAACCCTCAGTACAAGCTATAACTCGAACTTATCGGAAATAACCACTCTTAGAAGCAAGTACATTGAAGACCCTGGTAGCACCGACAATGTTGACAAGATAAAGAAAACCATGGAGTCCATTAGGAAAACGCTAGACGACATGTTCAAGAAGCACCTGGAAGGCGAGAAAATACCCACCGAGATACTCAATCAGACAAAGCCACTACACTGGATAATAGACTTCTGGCACGTGTTCTTCGACGAGAAGGGCAACCCCCTTCCCCCAGAGCTGAGGGGCTTCCACGTCATCATTGGCAATCCTCCGTATATAGAGTATCGCAATATTGTGGACAACCTAGGCAAGGCCTATGTAGAATATTTGAAAAAGACCTATAAATATGCTAAGGAGCAATTTGACATAACTATTCCTTTTACTGAGAGGACAATCGAGTTGTTAAGAATACATGGTGCACTAAGTTTTATTATGACAAATAAGTTCATGATCACAGAATACGGTCATTCACTAAGAAGGGGTTTATTACTTGAGCAAGTGCTCGAAGAAATCCTAGATGTATCTAACATAAAGGTGTTTAAAGAAGCCGGTACTTATCCCGTGGTATTTCGAGTGAAAAAAGTCAATAACAACACTCAATACAATATACGAGTAGCCTCATTGTCATCGACAGACTATCCTGAAGAAGCTATGAAAAATATTGTTTTCGCCGAAATACCTAAAGAGATATTTACCACAGTAATGCCCATGTACATTATAACGCCTTATATTACGAAGGGAGTCTTAGAAATATTTAGGAAATTCGAAGGTCGTTCTTTACCCGAAGGCATTATTAAAGTCGGTGTCGCCCAAACAGGATTTTCAAAGAATATCAAGAAAGCTAATGAGATCGCTACAGAGGATAAAAACAGGTACATATTATTTGTTCAAGGCGAAGATATAGTTCCATATTACGTCATCCCAAGCAACAAGTATTATCCTCTATCATCTTTAAGTAAGGAGAAAATGTTCGACTTCAGACAGAAAAAGATAATGATACCGGGATTGTTAAAAGAATTATATTGCGGATACGACGACGTGGGAGTGGGCTGCGGACGAGTTTACTACATTACTGAGAAAGATTCCCCCTATCCCTTACTCTATCTATTAGCTTTGTTTAACTCATCCCTGTTTAAGTTTATTTATAAAGTTGTCTATGGGATGAGCCATCTCAGCGGTGATTACCTCAGAATAAACACACCTTATTTAATGGTGTTTAAAATTAAAGAAATCAACAATAACGATTTAGCCAAGAAGATTGTCGAAACAGCCGATTTAATAGTTAAGCTGAAAAGAGTGCGGTATAAGTTTCTCGAGATATGGGAGGATTTAAGTGACAAACTTAGCAATTATAAATCGACATTAAAAAACATACTTATTGAGGATCTTCTATTTCTACAGAAGGGTCAATTTGAAAAGACGTGGACGACTCATGTGTCGTTCTATCCAACAGAGCAGAAGTTGAAGGAGATCGCCATTAAGAGATACAAGGAATTCCATATTGTTGGAGACTGTAAGAGTAATATGATAGGGATTTACGGCTTGGACGAGAATAATGTTGAAGAGTTTGTTTACAAGATGGAGTTTGTCAATAAAGAGTTGATGTTACACGTGTATTGGTCACTTATAAATACATTAGAATCTAAAGTCAAAATGGAATCCCTTGGAGACCTCTTGGAGAGGACCATAGTGCCTGTTGTAAGAGGAGATAGGTTCCTAGGTGAGCTGACGCAGAATATTGTGAGGAAGGCTATTGAGGACTTTAAGAAGTGGCTTGAATCCGAGAAGATCCAGGGCGTAGACCCCGACATAGTAGTAATAGACAGCAAGATAGAAGACCTAGTCGCACGGGTAGACGCCTACGTCTTCAAGCTCTACGGGTTAACCAGCGATGAGGCTATAACAATCCTTAAATCACTTGGAAAACCACAGAGCTACATAGAGAAAACACTGAGATACTATACAAATCTCTAGAATAACATATACAAAGAAGGATGTTAGCTTACAAATGGACTGAGGCTAGGGATGCTTTGAAGGCTGAGATGGCTGAGATCAATAAGTTGGTTTCTCAACAGCGTGGCATAGCATAGGTTGAGATGGTGACTGAAACTGCAATTTCAGATAATAAGGTTCATGAGAGAATACTACTTCTTATTAGAAGATATTTACCCCACTTGGAGTGGGAGACATCCTAATGAGGTTAGGGAAAAGGTTTACAGCATTCTTTGTAAATCCAAGAAGTTTCTGAAATACTGAGCTTTCTCTACGAACTTCCCAGTGAAGTCCGTGGTCACGAAGGGCGAGACCCTGAGTTTGAGCCTGACTAGCGGCATCTGGCGAGCACCGCCCCCTGCTTGTGTTGAACTCGAGCCCGCTTTATCAGCGTTTCCTCGTTCAGTACTTCCCGGGCTCTCCCCACTTCCTTGAGGCCTCGATCGCAGGTCGTGGCCTCCGTTTTCCCCAACGCTTTGGGCCGCGGCCGTTGCTGTGCTAAGGCTTTTCGGCCCTGAAGCTCTCCGAGCGAGCCCCTTATCCTTCTCCCTCATTTACGCAATATCCAACGGGGAGCAGGTTTACGACCTGGTGAGGAACTGGTACCCGGGGAGAGTAGACCCTCTGAGAATCAGGCCGTCGTATGACGATTACTTCAACGTCTTCGCCTACAGGCCCGGGGGCCTCACGGGAAAGTGGTGCGACGGGAACGAGGACGACCTGTTCTCGCTGATAAGGAACTTCAGGTACAGTAATAACTATTGCTTCACCGACGAGATCCTGAGGGAGAGCCCCGGGATCGTACCGAGGAAGTTGGAGAACGTCAAGTGCTCCTTCATGCCCTTCAGCGAGTTCAACGAGAGCTTGAGGCCGAGGCTGGTTCTGAGAAGGCAGAACTACTCCGTCCTGATGGGCGGAATGAAGGAGTTCCAGGACTCCTACGTCGTGATCCTCACGAGGGATTGCGTGAATTGGGAGAACTTCACGGAGATGGCGAGGCTGGTCGCGACGTACGAGAGCGCGATACCGATCTATAAGGACGACGACATGAAGGTTGCCGTCGGCCTAGCGCTGTTCATATGACTCGCGCGACGCGGCTCGTCCGGTTCCCTAAACCTTTTTCTTGGAAAGATTCCCCGTTCTCATTCGATGGTTAGTTTTTCCTGAAGTCCGAAGGTGAGGGCGTTCGAGGCCAACGGCTTCCCTCACTGAGGCGCTTAGTGGAGGTCATCAGTTTTTAGCGGACTAGCCCTTAACTCGGCGTGAGGTCTAGAAGTCGTTTCCGCTTCTCCTAGCTTTAGGCGCGAGAGGACTCCAGCGACCCACGAGGCGCTTGCCGGGCATGCGGAGCGATAGGTCGCTGTAAGTCCTTGAAGTCGCTTTTTCAATTCTTCATTTATAATTACCAATTTTTTCAGCACGTTCAATGAGTTTCATTCCCCTTACCCTCCCGCCCTGGGGGGTGTCGTTAAAACCCCTTAAACGAGTTAGGGGGGAGATAACGCGTTTAAGGGCGGTGAAGATTTATAAACGCGTAAATGCACGTGTAAATCGAGGGCGCGGAGGGTCAGTAACAACTGAAAGAAACTAAAACGAGCATGCTCATGACCGAGGGCAGGTTAGCGAACCTGTAACAACTGAAAGAAACTAAAACAAGCATTAACAGAGACGAAAACGACGTCTTTATCGGTAACAACTGAAAGAAACTAAAACGGTAACGGCTATTGACAAGCGTATTCGCGACACGGCGTAACAACTGAAAGAAACTAAAACGTGGTACGGCGAAGACTATATGGAGGTCAAAGAAGGTAACAACTGAAAGAAACTAAAACAAGTAATTGATAACGAATGGATAGAAAAAGAAAACGTAACAACTGAAAGAAACTAAAACACACTTTTGACGTGTTGAGTCTCTACGCGATCTACGGTAACAACTGAAAGAAACTAAAACAATTTTCACGGATGCGTTCGTTTTGTAAAGCAGTTATACAAATCGTTCAGTGGACACGTTAATTTCCACGAGTGCAAGCCGAAAAATTTATATTTATAGGTAAAGGAAAAACTATTGGAGGTGGAAAATATGAGACCAGAACATGGTCTCCTTATATCTTTAGGAATAATTTCTCTATTCTTCGGACTCTTACTGATTTTGGGATGGTTGTTAGGCGGATATACGCAATTTCCAATAACAGTTTTAGTAACAGGTTTGATAATGACGATAGGCGGATCATATCTTGCCTATCGTACATATAAAAGCCAGCTGAGGAATTTAGTAGCGAGGACTGGAGTGTTTAAGGACGTATATTACGATGAGAAAGGACTTTACATCGATAAACCCGGCAAGCCTTACTTGCTCAGGTGGGATGAGGTTGCGAGTTATGAGATAGTCGACGTTTTTGCGAGAGATCAGTATACCGGCATGCCACCCATATTGAATATGATCTCTTATTTAATATGGAGAGATATAGACCCCGAATATGCTGTCACCGGAATATTTAAGTTCGGAACGATGCGATTCTATAAGAAGGACGGTTCATTCGTAACGCTACCGAACGTAATAAACCCGAATCGCTTTATCCCAATATTCAATAAATATATTTATGAGAGCAATCAGAAAAAAGGATATCATGAAAAAGGATATCATGCTTAATATTTTTACATATAAGTAGTTGACGAATCGCTGACTTTTTTCGGCTTGATACATACCTTGTGTCTGAATTATCACGTTCTGAGGCTGTATCACCACAGTTGACGGTGATGATGGTGCTGGCGACTGACCCGGAGGCCGATTCTGCGGTGGCTGACCTCCCGATCCGCTTCCTTTTCTAGGCGAGAAGCTCAAGCGTCTGTGTGGTCTCATCGCGACTAATGAATCAACTGAAAGAAGCTAAAACTAAGGAGCTTAGGAAACCTTTAGGAGCCCAAGGATATAACGTGTCTATGGCTTCGCCATTGAGCGAGTCAGCATAAGGCACGTGAAGGCTGTGAAACCGAAAACGCCGTCCCATCGAGGCGCTCAACGCGCTCAGTAGACGCCGGCAGGTAATCACCGCTAACCTCGCTTAATTCGGGCGTTAAGAAGTGGAATTCTCGGCAAAGTTAATAAGAAACAAGGCGTTGCTTAGTGACGGTTTGAGCGCTCGAGTTGATCTGGATGAGTTGGTTAATCGTGTTGTTACTGAATTAGAGAGTCGTTTAAATAAACCCGGCGTCTTCATCCTGGCGTCGCCCGGTTGTTCCAGGGGTCGTTTGGTTACCGAGTTGCTTAGGCGCGGTTCGGTTGACGCGGTCTACGCTTACGATAAGTTCGGGAGTAAGGTTGGCGAAGACGTTAGGGGTAGGGTTAATGAGTTCGGCAAAATCGATGAGCTCGCCGGTAAATTAGGCAGCGTCAACGGGCGTGTCGTAGTTGTTACTGGAAGCACCACGGACGCCGTTTGGTTGAGGGATAAGCTGGGCAACGCAGAGGTGATCTACTTACCCGAGTACTATGAGGACGCCGCAAAGAAGGTGCTTAAGGGGGTTGACCTTGAGGTTGCTCGGGTTAGGCATGAGGGGCTTGGTGAGGGAATTTCACCGAGCATGTTGAGGGAGGGCTTGCCCAGCGAGGTTAAGCCAATCCGCGAACTAAGCCCTGGTAAGGGTGATTTGAAGGATGTAATCAGGGACTTCCTGAAGAAGGCACCAGTCAATGTTGCTACCCAGGCAGTAATCATTGGTTTGAAATCCCTAATTGAGGTTGATTTTGCTGTTAGCCTAGTTGGTTCGTTAGCGGGCAGGTTCCTTGAGTCCGTGGTGGGTAAGTGGAGGAAGAATAGGGATGAAGTGCTTGGGGGCTTCGTTAGGCTTGTGAATAAGGCTAGGGAGGTTAAGAATTACCTATGTGATGAGCGACTATGTGATGAGCGGTTAGAGGCTGTTTTTGATGAGGTTGCCTACGAGTGGGGGTTGAACATTGATGAGTTCGCAAAGACCATAACAAACATAGCCAACCTCGCCAAAGGAAAACTGTTAACCGAGGAAGACGTAAAGAAAATCAACGATAAACTGAAGAACATCGAGGAGGCGCTGGAGAAGATCGAGGAGGAGTTGAAGAAGGTTAGGGAGATGGTAGGTGGTTTGTCGGTCGGTGTTGAGGTATTCTTCATTAATGACTTTGAGGATGGTTTGGTGTACCCCACCGTTAAGTTGGTGGGTGGGGAGTTGATGGTTCTTGGGGAGTATGGTTACCACGAGGTTGTTAGGACCGGCTTCTTCAGCACTTTAACGAACGAAGTAAAGCAGAGACTTGGGGCTGGCTCGCTTGTTGTTCTTACGGGGCCTAAGGGTGTCGGTAAGTCAACCCTAGCCACAGTCACGATCTGGAACCTACTCAGGAGCGGTGAGGTGGGCATGGTTCTACGCGTTAGGGAGTTGCCTGATGGTGAGGTGGTTGAGAGATTCAGGTCGTTCATTGAGAACTTCTTGGTTAGGGACTGGAAGTACTTCGGTAATCTAATCATCCTTTACGACCCAACCGGCGTGTACGGGCAGATCAAAGGTGTTGAAGCGCCAAGCAAGCTCGAGACTACCGTGAGGAATGTTCTCGAAGCCGTTAGGAGGGCTATAGAGAACGCCAAGTCAATCCTGGGTAGGGAGCCAAGTGCGAGGGTTGGTGTCCTAATCATACTACCAACAGACCTATACAACGCACTAAGCAACGACACGAAAGGCAAGTTGGAGAGCTACAGACTCGATGCCCTACTGAATGATACCGAGTTCCTGGCTGAGTTGATAAGGGAGTACACGAGGACGAAGAGCAACCCCAACGGGTGCGCATTAAGTGATAGGGAACTCGGTGAACTAGCCGGTAAAGTGGCCGGGTTCGACTCCGGCCACGCGCTAATAGCTAGGCTCATCGGCGAGGAGCTGGCGAGGAACAATTGCAGTGCCCGTGAGATCGAGGAGTTACTCAGCAAAGCCAAGGGCAAAGCCGAGGCATTCATGATATTATACATAAATAGACTGTTCAAGGTTCAAGAGGACCTCGATACGGTCAAGGCCTTGGTCGAGATCTTCGCATTGAGGAGGCCATTCGTTGATTTAGTGAGACCCGGTGGTCCAATACTGACGCCAGGCATTATTGGGTTGATTGGCGAGGAGAGGGGTGCGAAGACTCTCTACGGTGCCGAGGGTAAGGAGTTGAGGAGTTGGTTGGCCCATAGGCAACACGACCTAATTGAGGAGGCGATAGAGAAGCTGCTTAAGTGCATTGTAAGTGGGGGTGAGGAATGTAAGGAACTTGGCGATGCATTGGAGCCCTGGAAGGAAACAATTGGAGTTATGGGGTCATTGAGGGAGGTCTCGGAGAAGGTAAGGGATGAAAGCACTGCCGTTGAATATTTCGTGGGCAACTACGGCGAGAAGCTCGCGAACGCATTAAAGGTCTTCAGCAATGAGTGCTGGAAGAGGGTCGCATTAATCATTGGGTATGCCTCGGCTGGGATTCCTATAGTGTCTAGGCCCGAGGACTTGTTTGTGCTCTTACCTGAGGATTTGAGGAAGAGTGTCGTTGAGTCCCTTAGTGACGCTTTAAAGGAATGTGGTGTTGATTATTACTTACTCGTTGGTAACGAAATACCGCCATTAATAAAAGATCTAGTAATAATGGATCTAGCTTATAAACGTGCCTTGGCCGAGGCATTCGTTGATAAGTACGATGAGGCTGTTGCCGAGATAGAGAGAGTCCTTAACATCGTTAGAAAGAGGGGCATTATTGATGAAGCTGAGAGTTTTTACGGTCTTGGGCTAGCCTCAATAATCGCCGCCGCCTGGTTAGACAGGAATGTCAATCCCAGCGATGCCGACATAGCATTGCGCATGATGTCATTCGCCATACACAGGGTTGCGTTACCACAGTTAATTAAGCCAGTGCTAGATGCCTTAGAGCCATTGTATGATAAGGCACCTCAGAGGTACCTTGAAGTACTAGTCTCCGCACTGGATAAAGCCTCCAGACCGAGTATACTGGGTTTTATACTAGGTTTCATGTGTCCCGACTTCGACACTGTTAGGTATATACTTAATGAGTTTGACAACATATTAAACAAGTACAGGGATAGAGTGAAGGGACATGCTTGGACCCTCGTCCGTGCGATAAAAGTCTTAATTAACTCACTCTACAACTGCCTATTAAATTGTGATGATTATAAGGATTATTGGGATGCGCCTTTCCGTACGGAGCTTGAGCGTATCGCTAGTAGGGTTGCTGGTTTTCTGAATGAGATAGATAGGTTGAACCCCAGCCTAGACATCTTTGCTTGGGCGCATGCGTCACTAACAGCGTTAAAAAATAAGTGTGTAAGGGCACTTGTGGAGAGCGTGTTGGGCGTCGACGTGGTTAATAAGAAGGCTAAAGAGATTGCTGGAGGACTAAGCGGGCTGAGGGAGAGTGTTCAGGAACTAATAAGGGATAAAGACTTCATGGATTTAATCATGGAAGAAACATCAGATCTTTTGTATGAATGGGCGCATTATAAGCTTGATAATGACGAGCTTTATGAGGCGGAGGAACTATTTAACGAGGCAACTAGGGAGCGTAGGGAAATCGGTGACTTTCAAAACTACTTAGATAGTAGTAATTGGGCATTGCGGGCTAAGGCGATTAGGAGCAAGTTGGCTGGTGATGAGTTGGTTGAGCTGGTTAATGGGTTTAGGCAATTGTACGAGGAGGCTAAGAAGCAGTCCGATACTCTGTTATTGATTGATATAAGTGATATGCTTGACGATATATTTGGTGGATACCTCGTGTCCCTAGCCCTCAAGGGCGATGATGAGGAGATTAGGAGGATTGAGGAGTTGCTTGAGGAGCAGGGGCAAGGGCCTGAAGGCTATTGGCGAGCCCCGATCCTGATTAGGCTGACGCTCAGCGCCCTACTCTGCACAAGGGGTGAGTTGAGTGGCGAGCTTAAGGGAAGGCTTTTTGTAGAACCTTGGGAGTTAATTGAGATTCACGGGTCCGGATATACAGGTATTACTTCTCAAGGTAAATTAAGACGAGCATTAATCAAATATTTTCGGCGGTGGATTTCAAAAGGGGAGGTGTTAGATTTACTTAAGAAGCTTGACCTTGACGCCGAGTCATTGGTTAATGAACTTAGGGGATGGATCCATGAGCTTAGTGATGAATTACTACTATCGTTAGCTAGATTTAGTTTTTGTTCCGAACTCTACCAACGATACTGCTCATCGGAGCATTTAGCCTACATGCTTTATGCATTAATCAATGGCAATGAGAAGCTAGCCAAGGCACACGCACTCTATGGAGCTGCGAGTGCGGCTGGGAAGTTGCCTGCGAGGTTGTTCCTTGAGGCCTATAAGGAGTGTAGGGAGCGTTGCGACTTGAAGAATGAGTCGTTTAGGCTTGCTTTAGCCAGGCTCTTCTTCTACCACTACTCCGTATAGCCCTGGGGAGTCAGCCTCGGAGTTCTGGTCTGTTGTCATTGCCTAGTTGGCGTGGCTTGCATAATCGAGGTTGTAGCCAACGTGGTGAATTGATGCGTAGATGAAGCTCGTTATTGCCTCACCGACGCGGTTGTGGTTATATTGTGAGGTTGAGCACCTACCAGCGACCACGATCAGGGTGCCGAGAGACGCTTTGCGTGGTTCGTTTGGGCCGTAACGCTTAAGGGTTCGTTTGTGTGTCTTGTTGGTGTTATGGGCGCGCTGAAGTACGCGGTCATCGGCGTCGTGGTCGTTGCGGTCGTCGTTATTGCCCTGGTCTTACTGCTACAGACGCCGCACCGGGCGCCCGTGAAGTATTTTGGCTCTCCAAGCGGTTACGAAGCTTTCGTACCCAACGGTCAAACTATGAATTATAACGGACAAACGGATCCTGTAGGTGATTTAATATTACCCAATGGAACTACGATACATAATGTAATATGGGATGGACAGTATGCAAGTACAATAATACAAAATCATAATCAAATAATTCAATTAAATAATCAATTCGTTGGACAAACTGATCCAGTGAATAATCAACCGTATGTACCTTTACAGGACTTCTATGTAATTAAAGGTCAGGTACCGATTGAGAACGTAACAATAAATGGACAAATGTATTATGTAATAGATGCTAATAATATAAACCCGGCAGACATTGCAGGATTCTATACATATCAGGGATGGGTATCCAACTTCGTAGAGGCAATGAATACACCAGGAACATATGCAGCAGTACTACCAGGAAACTCACCAGTATTCCAATGGACAAACACAACAGGAACGGTAGCATACCAAACAATAAAATATGAGCAATATGGACTAATCGCATCTGGAAGAGCTGTACTTGTACTACCTAATGGAAACATAATTACGTATGGAACAATTGATAGTCTTTCTGGTACAGACATTCCTTTCGATTTCCCACAACAGGTATATAATTCTTCCAGCTGATTTTTTAACAGTAGATTTTTATGATACACTCGCAACTTAAGGAACTCCGTAAGTTACTATAACCCAATCTAAATACATATAACCAGATCCACCTCCTAAACCCGCCGAAACGAACAAATAAGGTGTTCCTACATATATATACACTTTCATCAAAGGGATGTATAACAAGAGATTGCGATTGCGAAAGATTATTGTATTCTTCACGCGATCCAAAAGTTCCAGGTACAAAATTGGTATTTACTTTATCATAACTGAAATCGGGGATCGGGAAATGATGAACGGGCGAGCTCCGAGCCCGCCCCCTCCGCAACCAAAAGTGCGGATCGCGTGAACGTAACGATTACCAGAAGGAATAGGAACCGTAACTTATCGATAGTTGGACTGCCAATATGACGTATGAAAATCAGTTGCTACCCTCTCGGGAGGTGTAGTCCTTCCGGGGCGGTCAGGAGGTCCGCTTGTCCTCTTATGAAAAAGCTTTAGTAACGGTAACTGAGCGGGGATATACGATGGCCAAACCGAAGAAGCGCGCGAGGGAGAGCAGGCTCGTGTACGTGCCTTTCGTCGTAGCCGTAGTGATAGTAGCTCTCTTAATGGTTATAGCCTTCGTTAAGCCTCCCGCGACCAACACGGCCCAGAACGGCGGATCCTTCCCCTTCCTGCAGTTCGTTAAGGTCTCGAACCGGGACTACGCGTCGTCGCCCAACACGGTCGAGGTTTACCTGGTCTCCTGGGAGGGATGCCCTTACGGGGCTGCCCAGTCCTGGCCCCTTTACCTGGCCTTGAGTCACTACGGCAAGGTGAACGCCACTCCCAACTGGTCCGACCCGGAGCCCCTGCCTACTCCAAACGGGAGCGTCTCGGCGCCGATGCAGGTGCCGGGGCTGCTGTTCCAGTCCTTCGAACCCAACGGGAGCGTGCGTTTCCACTTCTTCTACATGCTAGGGAGGATATTCTATAACGGCAGCTTCAGCCTGACGAACGGCACGGTGATCCCCTACTCCGGCGACTCCATATTGTCTTTCGAGCAGCAGGAGCTCCAGAAGGACGTCCCGAGCTGGGTCTACGACCTGATAGCTAAGTACGAGCTGGAGACGCCGGTAGGGCAATACCCTAACCTTGCGGA